>WPCK01430214.1_pt1 | contig 17448 bp, 15 predicted proteins | sample 5399851 | NCBI WGS metagenome assembly WPCK01 (sample SAMN12869471, study PRJNA574797) | sludge metagenome | isolation source: wastewater treatment of pH11 | place: China:Beijing | collected 2019-05-20 | reverse complement strand
TGGTCACCTGAACCTCTTGGCCAAGTTGGACTTCAGGACTAAAGCGTTCCGGAATCGCTACAGTGAGTTTCAAAGTTCGGTCGACGACAAGCTTGCAGATTTCCGATCCCGAAGCGACGAGCATACCCTCGCTGACCTTTCGTTCGGTAACGATGTACTGGACGCCCTGTTCCATTCCAGGAACGGGACGTGTCAAAGGTGTAACTTGGATCCGCGTGTCGCTCAACTTTTTCCGCGCCATGTCCAAATCCACTTGTTTCATACGAACTGTCGCAAGAATCGCTCGTGCCAATAAGAGCTGATTGGCGTATTCGGCTTGCAAAGCACGATAGTCGCTAGCTAGGTTGTCGTATTCTTCCGTCGAGATGGAATGCGACTGCATGAGTTCCTGCGCTCGATCAGCACGACGTTTCGCATTGTCGCGACGCGTTTGGGTTAGCGCAACCGTTGGAAGTTTACTCAAGTCAATGTCGGATTCCGGGAACTCGGTAAGGCCCAACTTTGCAAGCTCCACCGTCAGCGCCCGTTCAGCCTGATCGACCGCGAGTCGGTAGTCGGTCGGCTCGACTTCCATCAGCAGATCACCTGGGCGAACGCGATCACCCACTTCAAAATGAATCCGCTGAATTAGCCCGCCCACACGCGAGGAAATCGAAACTTCCTCATAACCATTCAGTGTGCCGACGCCTTCAATCGTCCTTTGCACCTCGCGATATGTAACCGGCTGGATCGTTACTGGTACCGCTGATTCCGCTGATTGCAACGCCGAAGGCAATTCCGGCGGAAGCGCATCTTTTTCCGGACGGTTCGTAAGGAAGCCGTTCAAAAGCCAGCCGGCACCAAATAAGCCTAACGAACCTAAGGCAATACCCAGCATGCGAACCACCGACCGCATGGTTGATGCCGACGTTCGTCCTTGTTTTGACTTGGCCGACTGTGCTCCCATCAAATCGCCGGAACCTGTCGGAATGGATGGCCGGTCAAGTCTGACCGATACTTCATCGAGCATTTCAGTACTCACTTAACTATTTTCCTTAGCCTCAAATTAGGCATTTTTCTGGATATGAATAGTTCGCTTACCGAACTGTTCCTGAAGACACTAAATCTTTCACTTGACTGCGGCCGGCCCGGGCGATTTTGCGAATGAACTCCATGAAAATCTCTTGTTCGTCTTCGCCCAGTGCGCCGAGCATGCTTCGAAACAGTCGCAAATGCACTTCGACGACAGACGCATAGATCACTCGCCCGGCATCGGTCAATTCCACGCGGACGATCCGGCGATCGGAGTCCGATCGGTGGCGAACCACCAATCCTTTCCGCTCAATTCCATCGACAATGCTGGTCATCGAATTGACGGCCACGCCCAGCGCCTCCGAAAGTTCGCGCATGATCCGCGGTCCTTCGTTGCCCAGGATTTCGACACACCGCAGCTCTTGCAGGTTCAGCCCCACATGAGGACCATTGCAGGCCGCTGCGTTGACCGATTGGAATTGCTTCAGAATATCCTGTATCAAATCTTGCAAATCCGCCGCTCGACGATCCAGTGGATTCATGTGAGACCCCAAATTCACCAAATTCATTGGTTTTCAGTTACTTCGCGTATCGAACTATCCATTTACAGAATTATCGGCGGCAAGGGGCGGCGTGTCAAGGGATTTTCTTGATTCCGCACTCGCGGGGCGCTCCCGGAACCGAATTCCATGCCTCGATAGCTCAAATTTGCCCTAGCCAACCCCCGATCAATACGTGATGATGGCAACTGCTGCCATTGAATCGGACTTATTGCTGAAGGGCGTATTGATATGAGTCAAAAAATATTGGAATTGGTCGAAAAGGCGTCGCTTAAAGCTGACGTGCCTGAATTCGAAATTGGCGATACCGTCGACGTGCACACGAAAATCCTGGAAGGCACCAAGGAACGTATTCAAGTCTTTACGGGTATTGTCATTGCGCGAAGTGGCAGCGGTACCCGCGAGATGTTTGTCGTCCGCCGCATTGTGGCCGGCGAAGGTGTCGAGCGAAAGTTTCCTTTGCATTCGCCAAAAATCGATAAGGTCGAAGTCAAGCGCAAAAGCGTCACTCGCCGCGCCAAGCTGTACTACATGCGAGACCGCAGTGGCAAGGCTGTTCGCCTCGAAGAGCGCCGAAGCTAGCCGGTTCTTTGACCTTCAATGTTTCGCCGGGTCCGATCGCTGAGCCACTGGTTTCGAGCCAGTGGCGTGTTGGATTGGACTCAGCGTATTCGGCGCGAACCAACCGATCCGAATGAAACTCTCGGTAGGGCCGGCGAGCGAATCGCTGCAAACTTTCTCAAAAAGCTCGGCTATAAAATCATCGCGCAAGGGCATCGGCTGAAACGCGGCGAAATCGACATCGTCGCCGTTGATCGCGGCTGCGTCGTATTCGTCGAAGTGAAGACTTGGAAGAGCGACCGTGAAGGGGATCCCTCTGCGGCCGTGACGCTCACGAAACAGGACAGGATCACTCGCGCGGCACTCATCTATCTCAAAAAGAACAACCTGCTCAACACACCATCGCGTTTCGATGTGATCTCGATCGTATGGAATGGAGATTCGACGGTCGAACCCAAAATCCGTCACTTCATTCATGCGTTTGAAGCCTCGGGACGCGGACAAATGTTTCGCTGAACTCTCAACAACCCTCAAGGTTCGAACTGACCCACCATGAAAGCTGCATTCATTCGCCAGACGGGCACGCCCGATGTGATTCAATATGGAGAATTGCGAGATCCAGAACCTGGTTTTGGCCAAGTACTCGTTCGCGTGGGCGCCGTTTCCGTCAACCCGATCGATACCTACATTCGCGGCGGAGCAAACTACTGGCCGCTACCGGATCCGTACATCATCGGCTCCGATTTAGCTGGCAGCGTGATTGCGATTGGCGAAGGCGTCGTGAACTTCAAACCGGGCGATCGCGTGTGGGGCAGCAATCAAGGACTGATGGGACGCCAGGGTTGTTTTTCTGAGTTGGCAGCGATCGATGCGCAGTGGCTCTACCCCACGCCGGACAACGTTCGCGATGAAGAAGCCGCAGCCTCGGCCTTGGTCGGTATTACCGCCCATCTGGGTTTGGTCCATCGAGTCAGTTTGGGCCATGGCGAAACGATTTTCGTTCGCGGTGGGGCGGGTGGAGTCGGTTCGATGGTCATTCAGATGGCCAAGGCGATTGGAGCCACAGTGATTGCAACTGCCGGAGGTGCCGAAAAGGCGAACCTCTGCAGAGGCTTGGGCGCCGACCACGTGATCGACTATAAATCAAGTGACATTGGGGCATCGATTCATGATTTGGCTCCTCAAGGCGTGGATGTTTTTTGGGAAACGCTCCGAGAACCGGACTTCGATTTGGCGGTCGGCAGTTTAGCCGAGAATGGCCGCATGGTATTGATGGCCGGTCGAACCGCGCGGCCCGAATTCCCAGTCGGACCGTTCTACGTCAAAGGCTGTTCGTTGCACGGGTTCGCGATGTTTAAGGCGTCGGCTGATCTGCAGCGACGCTGTGCACAAGACATCAACCTCTGGCTTTCCTCCAGCCAACTAAACCCTGTGATCGATCGCATCTTGAATTTGAGTCAAGCTGCAGAAGCTCATCGATTGCAGGAAGCTCACACGGTCAACAAACAAAGTCTGCTGACGGGAAAACTGGTCCTGAAACCCTAATGCATGTTTCCCCGCTAGAATTTTAAAACAATCGTTCCGACCGTCCCATGGCCTACATGCACGATCGCAATTGATTCCTGGGCAAAGGGGCAAAGGTTTCAACTCAGACCATACGAGCCAACACGAACGTCCCTGGCTGCAACTAAGATCAAACCACGCCCCGACTCCAATAATTGAGCACGTCAACAATTGAGCACTTATCTAGACCGACTCCCGCAAACCGTCAAATCTGTGTGCGTCCCCAAGGTTCCCAAAGCCACTGGGCGGCAGTGAGGGTAACAGTATAGTCCAACGCTGGGCCCGGAGGCAATCGGTGGGTGGTAGTGGCGCATTCTTCGCTCAGCCAATGCCTGCTGACCGCAGTTGATTCTCGCATGCTTCTTCGGCGGGCACGACCGCGGGCTTTACCGCAGGAATGCACTCCCATTTCAATCGCTATCTCAACACTGATATCCTCCACTGGCCGCACAACCCAAGCCTTCATAGGTTATCCAGCGTTGCCTGGATCGCCTATCGATTCGCGTTCAAGGATTCGATCGGGATCATTGAATTTCAAGATATTGGAGGTCGTCTCGCCAATCGGTGTCAACGCAAGTATCCGGAAGTTGACGAATCGAAAATGATCATTCCAATCGTCGATTCGCGGATTGTAGAATCGGACAAATTCGCCAGTTGATTTTGCGATTGAGCCGATATCGGTGCCCTTGAACCGATTGCAATAGGCACAGGTTAGCGCCAGATTGGATTCGATGGATTCACCATCGTGTTTCTCGGAAATGATGTGATCAATTTGACAGCCGTAGAACGTGTCCGATTCCTTGATGCAGCAATACTCGCATCGGCCAGCAGCACGTTCGATCACCAAACGCCGGAGCTCAGAAGGAATGTACGAAGTCATTCAGAAAGCTTTTTTCGCGCTTTTGCCTTCGCAAGTCTCATAATGTGCTCAATCTCAAGATAATGATCAAGCTCTGAGCGCTCATCGACAGTAAGTTCCGATGTTTTCTCGCGAGCGATCAACACGGCCACGCGGTTTTTTGATTCCACGGAGGCGCTAAAACCAGCGACCGTCTGAGGAGTTGTTCCGGAAGCAATGAACTCAACAATTTCGTCGTACACTCGAATCATGACTCCATCTTAACATAGAGTGGACGGAAAGTGAACGTCGACGATTTCAAGCGGGATAACGTATTGCAATCTAACCGGCTGTGGTTGTGGTGTAAACGTTTTCGTTCGGATGACGCCAATGCCGGTTAGGATGGGAGTTGAGCTGAAACGACGGAGCGAACTGGCGGGTTTCTGAACGTTCCGGACGTTGCACACATACAGATTCATCCTGTGACCGCCGCAGTTGGCATTGTCAGTTTACCCTCTGCTGGTGCGCCCGACAACTGTTTTCCGTCCAATAGCGAAATACGTGAATCGTTTGGACCGTCAGTAACAGGCTGAAACGGGATAGGTCTCTATTTCAACGCTGGAATAGAATTTCCCTTGAGCGTTTCCTCACCCTTCGCGCGGAAGGAGCGTAACCACTTCGCGAGAATCGCACTCTTCAGGTCGTTCTGCTTTTCGTACTCCTCGATCGTCTTGCCCCAGTAGAAGCTGACCCAACCGTCGCAGTACTTCGCCGAGCCATCGATAAAGGCTTGGGCCTCTTCGATGTTGCAATTGAGGGAGAAGATCTCTTCGATCACCAATGGCTTGCCAACTTCGTACACGCGAAGCGAGGCAAGGTCTTCGTCCAGTTGTTTAGCCCTCGGGTAAAAGTGAACGCTGACGAAGTCGAGCGGATCACCCACGCCAGGCGCATAAAACAACGGCTTGGCCCCTTTGAAGACTTGCGCCCATGGGATGACGCCAACCGTAATCATGTGACGATCATCCACGGCGCGGATGGCTTCGGTGAGCTTCGTGACCCATTGCTTGGCAACTTCCTGGTCGGTCCGCCCGGCCAAGTCGAGCGTGATCCGTTGGACAAAATGTTTGCCGGCAAACGAACCTGCGAGCCAATGGTTGTCCTTTTTGTCTCCCGCCAGGACCGGCTCGTTCATCAGGTCGTAACAGAAGACCGCCGGACTGTCTTTGCAGACCTCGGCAACCGCTCGCCAGAATTCAGCCTGAACGTCCCATCGCGCCGATTCTCCCATTTGGTCATACCACTCGGGAACATCGTGTTTGTGATAGCAGCCCAGCCCAGTGATATCCAAGTACAGTCCTATTTCCTCAGCGTACTGGACCAGCTTGCCTAGGCGCGCGAGATTCTCTTGATTGGCGCGATCGGGAGCATCCATGAACTTGGCCAACTGCAGATGGATACGGACAACATTCATTCCCAATGCTTTGATCTCCTGAAAATCCTCCAAGACCGAGTTCCACTCAGCCTCCCAATAGTCTTCAAGCAGTCGGTCTGAATCGTCGTGATCGTAGTTCACACCCCACACAACGAAACGCTTCTCCGACTGCGTGCCGACGAAGTGCGTTTTGTCATCGCTTGGACGGATCCATTCAAGCTTCGAAGTCATCCGATTCGGCTGCAACTGCCCCGAGTCGAGATCGAGTCGGTAGAGCACTTGGTTGTAGTTGTACCTGGGCGTCTTGATTGGATTGCCGGAGAACTCGTTCGTGTAGGTGCCTTCGAAGTGGATGGTACGTCCGCCGTCGCGATCCAGAAACTCGTGGTGACAGACGTTGTAAAATGTCTGCTTATCATGAGTGACGATTCGAACCGCCGTGGTAAAGGGGCCGGTTGGTTGATCGGCTTCGGCGTACCAGACTTCGCCCAGCATCGAGGGCTTGCCGTAGAGCTGGCCGGCGACCATGACCCATCGCTTGCGATACTCGTTCCACCTTACGGTCCCGCTATGCAATTGGATTCGATCGAGCGGCATGGCCGCGTCAGCGGGACAATATCGGGCGTGCTGCGGTTTAATTTTGCCGGCTTTGACGAGTGCAAATTCAGCCTTTGAATCCAGCGGCGGTAACGTCTTCTGCCATCGCCAAATCGGCTGACCATCGGGACCTAGCTCCGGCTCCGGTGCCTTTGGATCACCGCCTGCTCGAAGACACGTGAAGGCTTCATATTGATCGGAATCCAAAATATCATTTAATGAAGCTCGGACGCGAACGTTGGGAGTCGGACTGCCCAGCAGAAGCCACTTCGTACCTTGTTCCTCGAATAGGATTGGGTGCCCGCTCGGACGCCTCCAAGTCTCCTCCAGAGGTAATTCCTTGACCGAAGTGAACTCAGCCTGTTCGTCGTCGAAAACCGCGATACCGTGTTCGTATTCTTCGCTCAACCCTTTGCGACGGGAATAATGTCCGACCAACTTGTCGTTTCCTCTTTCATCCGGCACGACGGCCAATGCTTCCAGCCAGACGACTCCCTGGGGTCGCTCCGGAAGTGGCATCATGGCCCGAGCGAACCCGGATTGCTTGTCGACAAAATAATCAAAGGCGATGCCGTCTGAAGGATCGGAATTCGGATCGTCCGGGTCGAACGTAGGCGTGATTGCCCCAGCCATTCGGAACAGGCCGAGCGGGTAATTCATCCGAAGTGTGTCTCCCCAGAACCAGTAAACCTTGCCCCGGTAGTTGGCGGCTTGCACTGAGTCCTGGCCACCAACCAATCCATTGTTCGCAATTGGAACGGCATGGCCTAGGAGGATGCTATCGCGATAGAGACCTTCACCCGTCAGCCGGCACAGTCGCTGGGCAATATTTCGCCGCGTGATCTTGATCTCAGCTACCGCTCCCGCCGTGGGAATAACTCTAGCGCCCGCGTACCCGAATCCATCTTTAGCCACTTCGTATCCGTGGCTGCGAACGGTAAAGAAAATCTCTCGGTCCATCAGGCCAGGTTCGTGAAAGGCCACGCGGCCCGCGTTGTCGGAAACGAACGTCAAGCTGTTGACGGTTTCGAGCTGAACCAGCGGCACACCACGACCAGTCTCTGCGTCCACAATTCGTATTTCGGCGTAGCTCGCCGTTGCTGCTGCGCCGGCCAGTTGGTCGTCGCCCTCGCTGGAGGCCAGAATCGAATCCACCTTCGACACGCCAACCGGCGCGATGTGGATCGAAGCGAAATCATCAGACTTTGGAACAAACCCTTCAACCCGTGGGGGCTCGTCTGCGAAGCACGGCAAATGACAGACGAGCAAGGTTGCCAGAGCCAGTCGCGTCCACGACATGTCTTGTCCTCCAAAATTGACGACGGAGTTCTTTAACGGATGGTTCGCCAAGCGAAACGATGCGAGGACGAATTTGATGCTAGCGGATCTGGCGAACCGGCTTAAAAATTGCCGACAAGCCTGGGCAACAATTTGATTTCGCTTTCCATCTCAATCAACTGTTTTTTTGTCTGAAGTCCACCGCGACCCGAGTAGCCAGTCAATCGGCCACCAGATCCGACGACGCGGTGACATGGAATCAGCAGCGGCCAACGATTGGCGGCCATCGCACCGCCGACAGCACGGGCGGCTCGCGGGCTGCCGACTTGAGCCGCCAACTCGCCATAGGTCATGACACAGCCGGCGGGAATGCTGTAACACGTTCGCAGCACTCGCTGACTAAAACGGCCGATGCCTTGCCAGTCGAGCGAGTCGATATCCCATTGAAAATCACCCATCTGAAAATACTCATCGACGGCGCGTGGCAACAGGATCACGTCGTCCACAACGTGTTTAGGTGGCTGCGACAGCCTCAAACGGTCTGCCTGTTCCACTGTGGCATTCAAACGTTCGACATTTGCGAACTGAAAAGCCCAAAGTCCACGAGCGTTCCAAAGCGCCTCGAATGGGCCGATGGGAGTTTCAATCTGCTGTACGAAGAATTCTGCTCGTTCCATTTTATGCCTCGCAAGGTATGCTAGTGCAGCTATAATCTTTGTTGTTCCCAATTATCAAGCCAAGCAAGCCTGCCGTCAATCAACCCACCTCCCATTTACTGAACAGGGTTCGTCCGTGAATTTTAAACTACTGCATCAAGACACTGTTGCCTTTGTCCTTCAAGCCATTGTGGTTTCCTTTGCGGTTGTTGGACCGCTCGTATCGCCTGTTGCATTTGCCGAGAATTGGCCCCAGTGGAGAGGGCCTCGACACAACGGCATTTCCAATGAAAAAGCTATCCCGACTCAGTGGAGTGATTCGAAGAATGTCGTTTGGAAGACTCCTATGCCGGGTCAGGGCGGAGCGACTCCGGTTATTTGGAACGATCGAATCTTCGTTACGAGCGCCGATGGCGACGATCTGGTTCTAATTTGCGTGAATGCCAAAGACGGCAAGCCGCTTTGGCGAAAACTGGTGACCAGCGGCAATCAAGACGCGCGGGCGGGTGAAGGCAATTCAGCATCGCCTTCACCTGCAACGGATGGTCAGCACGTTTGGGTGTTTTTCTCGACTGGGATTCTGGCCTGCTACGATTTCGATGGAAATGAGATTTGGAAGTTCGATTGCGGCGAGCGTTTTGGGAAGATCGACATCCAATTCGGCATGACGAGTACGCCGGTGCTCGATGGCAATGCGCTGTACCTCCAGTTGCTACACGGCCCGATGGAACACGGCAATGACCAGCGAACCGGCAAAGTCATCAAGCTCGATAAATTGACGGGAAAGACCATTTGGGAACACGATCGCATTACCAGCGCGATGTACGAGTGCAAACACTCCTATGCATCGCCCATCCTTTACGACGGCCAGCAAGATCGATACTTGATTGTGCATGGTGCAGACTGTACTACAGCCCACTCGCTTGAGTCAGGCGACGAGCTTTGGAGGTTGTCTGAATTGAATGGACCAACCGACCTGAATGTACGGAAATACGACGCGACGTTTCGCTTCGTGGCTACGCCGGCCATTGGCGACGGACGGCTGATCATCCCCACGGCCAAGGAAGGTCCGACCGTCGCAGTCGACCTGTCAGGTGCGCCGCATGGCAATCTGAATCAAAGCAAATCGGCGATCGCGTGGTCGATTCCTAAGACGCCCGACGTATCAATCCCGCTGATCGTCGATGGGCTAGTCTATTTGTTGCACAAGGACGGGAAACTCCAGTGCCTCGATCTTCAAACCGGCCAGGAAATCTACTTGGAACGAACGCATTCAGTCCAACACCGCACAAGCCCGGTCTATGCGGACGGCCACATCTATTTTTGTGCCAAAGATGGAATCTGTACGGTGGTCAAAGCCGGCCCTAAGTTCGAAATAGTTGCCAGCAACCCAATGAACGGGGAAGCCATCACGGCATCGCCCGTAGTGTCCGGTGGAACGCTTTACCTTCGAACGTACGATGCCCTGTATGCAATCCGCAAGCCGTCGGAATGACAAAGCTGCAATTGCCCGACGATTTGTAGCGATTGCACTCATTGCATGGCAAACTTGACCGTCAATTCATGAGAATAGCCATCCGTTCGCCTCGTCGATCCGGCTGCCGGTCGCTAGAATGGATGAATGCGATCCCGGTTTGGAACGTGGCGAAGGCGTTTCGCGACGAACCCGTCTGCCCCGGGAGTCGTTTTGAGACTGCGAATCCGATGTGCAAATCCCCAAATACATTGCCGACGATATTGATTCTGGTGTTGGTTTTTGGGCAACGCCTATTTAGTCAAAGCCTGGACAGTTCAACGGGCGCTCCGTCGGTAATCTTGACTACGACGAAGTCATCGCAAGCGACTTCGGACATTCAGCAGTTGATCAAGTCGTTGGGCGACGAGAATTTCGAAGTGCGTGAACGTTCGTCGACGGCATTGCTCGAGATTGGGACGCCGGCCCTCGCAGAACTGCGACAACTTCAGGCGGAAACCTCCAAGGAGATCCGACAGCGCGCTTCGTCACTGCTAGCGGAAATCGAGAAACGAAATCTGATTGCAGCATCCCGAAAATTTCTCAGTGATTCAGGCAGCGAAAATTCGCACGGGTTGCCCGCCTGGGATGCATTCAAAGCCATGTCAGGCAGCGGGTCGCGTCCAAGCAAGTTGTTGTATTTGGAGATGTTGAAGGCGAACTACGCGCTTGCCCAGCAAATCGAAACGCTCTACCTCAACCGTCTTGGAAACAAGGATACGGCTCAATTGGAGGCAGAATTGACGCAGGCCATCAACGCTCGCTCGAATGTCTTCATGAAACAATTGATTCAAGGAGCCGGAATAGGCATTGGCCAAAGCGTCGCAGTGCTGCTCGCGGTTTCGATGTTGGACACCGCAGCCCCGATCGAAGCGAGCAATGTGGTCTACTACAGCGTCCAGCGAGGTTTCTTCGACTATCTGGCCAAGCCAAGTTTTCGCCCCTGCCTGCTGAATTTGCTTTCGCAATGGATCCCGAAGGCACATGATTCCTTTGCACCCGAAATCCTGCGAATGGGATTCACACTCGACCTACCTGCAGTACTGCCCTTGGCCCGCCGATATCTTTCCGACACTTTCGACAAGAATACTCGCGAGTTAGCGTTGTACGATGTTGCCAAGTATGGAGATCTCTCAGATGTCCCTATGCTCCTCAAGCTGACTCACGACACAGAGATTATCCATGAGCTTGACGAGAGTCGAGGTGGTATCATCATGATGAGAGCGGTACCGCCTGGCTTGCCACCGCCGCAAGCTCTGCAACCTCCGCTCAAGCTGGTCCGCGTCAACGACATGGCAATTGTCGCAGGCATGATTTTACTTGGAGAAGATCTTGAGACCTTGTTCCCGGGCTATTCAAAAGACGCTTTCTTGCGCCGCGAGTTGTCGGCTCTGGCGATCGAGCCGGATCAAGCGGAAGCCCGAAACGGTCTAATCAAGGCTTGGGCTTCAAAGCATCTCGACGAATCCTTGGACGATTGAGCGGAAATTGGATCGCGTTCAATGATCGAACCCCAGCCGAGTTTTTCTGGACTTGCCGTGGCATCGTTGGAGAGCCGGCACCACGAGGAAATGCACCGTCTGATCGCCAAGCATGGTGGCGTGCCCTTCGTCAGCCCTTCGATGCGCGAAGTGCCGCTGGAGGATCATCGTGAGGCCCTCGATTTCGCCTATCGCGTGATGACCGGCGAGATCAATATCGTCATTTTCTTGACCGGCGTCGGGTTGCGTCAATTCTTGTCCAAGGTCGAACGATCGCTCGACAAGCAACGGTTACTCGACGCGCTAAGCGACATCACTACGGTGGTTCGCGGTCCAAAACCGGCTGCTGCCATGCACGACGTTGGTTTGACTCCGACTATCAAAATTCCCGAACCCAACACTTGGCGGGAATTGCTGCGTGCGCTTGATTCGCGACTGACAATCGCCAACCAAACCATCGGCGTTCAAGAATACGGCAAAGCGAATGTCAGCCTGTACGCTGGTCTCGAAGCTCGCGGCGCAAAAGTGGTACCGCTCCGCGTGTATCGATGGGACCTGCCCGAAGACAGCCGTCCGCTCGAAGACAACGTTCGAGCAATTGCCGACGGACAGCGCGATATCCTGCTGCTCACCAGCGGACATCAAGCCGTCAATATGCTAGAGATCAGTTCGCGACTTGGGATAGAAAGCGCTGTTCGAGTTGCCTTGCGAAAGATGATCGTCGGCTCGATTGGCCCAACCACATCGGAGATGCTCTACAATCTAGAACTGCCGGTCGATCTCGAACCATCGCATCCGAAGATGGGACATCTAGTCCACGAGACGGCCCAGCGCGCTCACCGTTTATTTAATGGACGGATCGCTCTAGCGCAAGTCATCCAGCGGACGGGGCGACCGCCCATGGACTCGAAGGCGGCTTGGTACGATGGACCCTTCATGCGAGCGTGCCGCCGCGAATCTGCTAGCGTGACTCCGATCTGGCTCATGCGTCAGGCTGGCCGCTATATGGCCGAATATCGACGTATCCGCGAGAAGAAAGGCTTTCTCGAACTCTGCAAAGATCCGGCTTTGTGCGCTGAAGTCATGGTCACGGCCGTCAACCGCCTGAGGGTAGACGCGGCGATCATCTTTTCCGATTTGTTGCCGATCATCGAGCCGATGGGAATGCAACTTGAATTTTCGCGCGGCGATGGTCCCCTAATCCACAATCCGATTCGCGAACCGACCGATGTTGACCGAGTACGCGAGTTAGAAACGCTCGATGAACTGGATTTCGTATTGAAAACAGTCGAGCTGACACGCCAGGAAATACCCAAGCACATTCCGGTAATTGGATTTGCAGGAGCACCGTTTACACTGGTCAGTTACATGGTCGAAGGCGGGAGCAGTCGAAACTACCTACATACCAAATCGATGATGTACCGGGACAATGGTGCCTGGCATGTGCTGATGACCAAGGTGTCGCGCAGCATCAGTCGATATCTGAACGCTCAAGTCGCCCACGGTGCCCAGTGCGTTCAGCTTTTCGACTCGTGGGCGGGATGTTTGTCCGTGCAAGATTATGAGCGCTATGCTTTGCCGTACGTTCAACAAATTATCGATTCGATTGTGCCCGATGTGCCCGTCATCAACTTCGCAACCGGCAATCCCGCGCTGCTGCCGCTGCTGCGAGGCGACAATCGCACTATTGTAGGAGTGGATTGGCGGATGCCACTCGATGCAGCCTGGAGCGCTGTGGGCTACGATCGCGCAGTACAAGGCAATATGGATCCATTGGGCTTGCTAGCTGAGCCACACGTGTTAAAAGAGATGGTCTCGGATGTGTTGCAACGAGCCGCCCGGCGAGCCGGCCACATATTCAACCTAGGCCACGGCATCTTGCCGCAAACCGACGTCGAGCAAGCGATCGCCCTGGTGGATCTGGTACACGAGCTGAGCCAAAAATAGATCTAAAGTGAACCAGCAGGAACTGGTGGGCGAAGGTCGGTTCCCACGTTTCTGTTCTTGACACAACCTGCAGCCACTGGCCCATTCCCGAAACAAAGTACATCAAAATTCAATGACACCTGAATCGATCCGCAGTCTGTTAGCTGAAATTCGCGACCCTGAAACCGGACGCCCCCTTGGGAAAACAAACCAGGTCGGCAACATCGACTTGACCGGCGGTGCGATCGATTGCGAGATTCGGTTGACGACCCATAGCTGGCCGATTCGCGATGAGATCGTCGATCAAGCAACGGAACGTTTGAAGGTGCGTTTTCCAGACGCGAGCAGCGTGAACGTTCGCGTTTCGGTCCACGATCGTCCTCCGGTCGCGATCGGCCAAATCGGGCTGCAAGCCAAGAGCGTCATTGCGGTTGGCTCGGGGAAGGGGGGTGTCGGAAAGAGCACAGTGGCCGCGTCGATTGCGCTGAGTCTCTCGAAGGCCGGTGCAAAGGTGGGCCTGATGGATGCTGACGTTTATGGCCCAAGCATTCCGCACTTGCTGGGGATTTCTGGACGCCCCAGCGTGATCAATCAAAAAATTCAGCCGATTTACTTCGGCGAAATCCCCATCATGTCAATGGGCCTGTTGATCGAACCCGATCAGGCAGTCATTTGGCGAGGCCCGATGCTGCACGGCTCGATCACCCAGTTTCTGCGCGACACCTACTGGGGGCCGCTCGACTATCTGATTATCGATATGCCGCCTGGGACGGGTGATATCGCGCTTACGCTTTCACAACTTCTTCCCCTGACCGGGGCGGTCGTTGTATGCACACCCCAGCAGGTTGCTTTGCTGGATGCGGTCAAGGCAATTGCCATGTTCCGCAAGACGAAGATTCCGATTCTGGGGATCGTCGAAAACATGAGTGGCTTCGTATGCCCAGGCTGCAGCAAGCGTTACGATATTTTCGGTCGAGGCGGCGCGCGCGATAAGGCTGAAGAGCTGCAAGTGCCATTTCTAGGTGACGTCCCGATCAATATGCAAATGCGAGAACAATCCGACGAAGGCCATATTGCTCGCGCGCTCGAAGACCCAATTTGCGCATCCGCCTTTGACCATATCGTCCGAGCACTGCTACGCGAAGTAACCGCCCAAGCCTCCAAAGCGTCCGGCCCCAGCCTGCCGGTGCTTTGAACGTGCGGTAGAGATGGACTACCCCGTCAGGGCCGCTGCAAACAAACTGGGTAGTCGCAAGATGCTTGGCTTCGCGTAAAGGTCGAGCAACCGGCTTGCGACTTTGTCGGGATGCTTGTGAGTAGAAAACCACACCGGTTTGGGCGACATCAAGAGTGGGGTTCTCAGAATCGACTTTTGAGGCTTATTCAACAAGTACGTGTTGTGGACCGAACCGATTCCGCTCTCGACGTTTGCCAAAGTGGCCCCCGGATATCCGCCCCACGGCGGCGACATCCAGGCGTATCCGAAGGCCGCCCATTGATTAACGCCGATGGTCCCGTATCGCAGGCGCTTTAGCGCTCGATCGAAAGCCGCAGCATCTTGCTTTTGGAACTGATTCGTTACAGTCAGCTCCGCACCCAATGTTCCGGTCATCCGCTCATTCACGAAGTCGACGGCTGCGTCGAGGAACTGCGTTGGCGATGCGCTATCAAGCTGCGTTTCACCAGTCACGCAAACAAAGGACTCTCGCTGGAACAGCAGCGGTTCGTCTTCGATACGCACATTTTTGCGGAGCGTCCACGGCAAGCAACCTTCGCTGGCCTGACCCGCGTCACGCCCTGAAAACTGGCCGTATCTTGTTTCAGCACCCGGGTAGTAAGCAAACCGCGGCGGAGAACGCCGCAGAACACTGTCCAGCAGCGACAAGAATTTTTCTCGCTGGCCCCAACTCTTCCAAGTAACGATCATCTTTGTTGCTACGCAATTGAACGATGCATTGTTGGTAATCGATGCGGCAATCGATTCAGCTTGGCTAGCCAGTTCTTTGTCCGTGTACAGGCCGGGCACGATAATCCAAGGTGTGACATTGCCAAGTTCGCTGGTGATTGGCTTGTTGAGAAGTGGTTGATTTTGCTGCTTGCGTCGCTCGCGTTCAGCGGGATCACCACCCCACACAATCGCTTCGTGCGAATCGGCAGAACCGGTAATGTGCACTCCGCACACCGCGTCGTGGTTGATGGCGTAAGCACCTTCAGCAGCCGCGCCGTAGACGATTCGCAACCAACCTTCCTGGATCAGCGGCTTAAATGCGTCTTCAAACAACGGCCCTACATATTGGTTCACTGGATTCATCTTCAGTAGAACCGCCGCATCTTCTTGAAAAACCTTAGTTAGCGCATCGGCGGCCGGAATCGACGAAACGTTGCCGGCGCCAAGAATCACGTCAACTCGTGGCTGAACCTTGACGCGACGCAATAGCCGATCTGGCAAGTCGCCAAAGAGGTTTTGTTCTGTCACGGATGGATCGAGCCATGTTTCACCCGACAAACCTCGGAACACGATCGAATCGAACATGGTTTGAGTCGGAAAAACCGGAACTCGCAATTGTCCATCAACCAATTTGGCTTTGCCGGCCAATCGCGGTCGGCCGTAGATCTTCAAATCGCGCAACGTATTCAATATCAAATGCAAGTAGCGGATTGTTGCGATTGGCCCCGTCAAAAGATCTTCCGCTCGACCAATGGCCGTGTCAGTAGACTTCTTCGCGCGGCTGGCTGCTTCCGCCCAGGGGCGGGCTATTCGAATCAATCCCGCGAGGCATTCTTCCGCAAGTGCGATTCGTCGGTCCAGACTGCTGGATGCCAAAACTTCCGCACCCTTGGCAAGCTCCGCTAGCGAACGATCGATCGTCTCGTGGCTGGTTGGCGATGTAACTTGAGGCGTGGTTGTCCGGATGGAGTCGTTGGATTTTTTTGAGGGAGTTACGACCGACATTGGATTGGTCCTCGGAGCTTTTAGGGGAATGCAGGAAGCGATTTAAGAGATTGGCGAACGAGCCCTCGCCAACGCAAAGAATTTTACCATAGCCACTAAAATCGATCAATCGACAACGCGATTCAAGTGGAAATTGATCAATTCTACCGGGTCTTTTCCAGCGAAGCCGCTACCGGGACGCTCCGAATAGTAGCAACCAAAGATAAATCCCCACCAGCCGTAGTACAACTTTCGGAACAATGGAGCCAATGGTCCGGTGGACTCATGGGATGCGGCTGCACGACGCGCGAGCCATCTGAGAAAGAAAGTTGGTGTCCAAGCGAGCACGCTCATCAATTGATTCAGGGAACGAACGTCATCTCTTGGGGTGTATTCCGCAACCTTATCCAGGTGCTCAGCTCCCCCGTATTCCGAAAATGAGGGAAAGTCTCCGTTGCGAGGCGCTAGAATATCGCCGACTCGATTGAAGGTGCGAATTGCCGCGCGAGAAAAATAAATTGAAGTTGCCATCAGCAATTTCGACTAAGGACTGCTTGTTTGCTGCATCGATAGGCGATGTGCAGCGTATTCCTCGACCGTGACGACGCCGTCTTTGTTGCGGTCCGCGCCATCGGCCTTGAAACGCATCTGTTCCCATTCGGACTTGGATAACGTGCCATCGCCGTCTTTATCATACCGGCTGACTTGTCGTTTCGCCCACTCCAAATTCGATTTTTCCAGCGAAGCCCCTTCACTCGCATTAGGCATAGGCCTTGGCAAGCTTGCATCGCTGGGGTGTGAGCCGGCCGTTGGGATGGAACTCGCGGCACTACTTGCAGGTTGAGATGCGCCGACCACGGGGGTTGTTGGGGTCGCTGCTTGTGGAGCTGGATTGGTTTGTGGAGCTGGATTGGTTTGTGGGGTTGCGCTTGTGGGATTGACGGCCAAAGCCTCTCGCAGCGTGATGATGCCGTCGAGGTTTAAGTCCCAGCCTTGGAATTCCGTCAGCGCCGATTCGGTAATCGATGGTGCAAACTCGTTCATGGTAACCTGGTGGTCCCCATTGGCGTCCTTGGCTAGAAAAAAGGATGGCAGGT
>WPCK01187551.1_pt1 | contig 17451 bp, 16 predicted proteins | sample 5399851 | NCBI WGS metagenome assembly WPCK01 (sample SAMN12869471, study PRJNA574797) | sludge metagenome | isolation source: wastewater treatment of pH11 | place: China:Beijing | collected 2019-05-20 | reverse complement strand
GGGTAAACCGGGAGGAAGAGGGGTATGGGGAGAGATCTTTACAAAAAGATCCTGATTGCTACTGACGGTTCGGAGAACGGGGCGCAGGCAATAAACGCAGGAATAGAAATTGCAAGGCTGAGCCAGGGGAAAGTCTACGCTCTTTATGTTATTGATAACACATGTTATCCAGCCGAAAGAAGTGACCCGAGATGGAAGACAGCTATGGAAGAGCAGTTTAAGACATTCGGGCTTGAAATGACAGCAATGGTCGAAGAGGCTGCCAAAGTAGCAGGCGTAGATGTCGAATTTGTAACAAGGGAAGGACACCCTGCCGAAAAGATCCTCGATTTTGCAGAAAAAAAGTCAGTTGATATGATTGTCGTGGGTTCTCTGGGAAAAACCGATGTCGAACGCTTTCTTCTTGGCAGCGTATCCGAAAAGGTCGTCAGGAATGCAAAAGTTCCGGTACTTGTCGTACGTGCAAAGAGCCTGTAAAAAAGCTAAAACTCCGAAATATAGGAAAAAATTCAGAAATAACAAACGAGAACATGGGGGGTAATCATGGAAGAAAATATTGGATCTAAACCACAAAAAAAGATACTGATCGCTACCGATGGTTCAGAGACCGCAAACGAAGCCGCAGATTTCGGGATAGGTATGGTTGGGTGTACCGGGGCAAAAGTATATGCCCTGTATGTAATTGATACATCGCCTTATCGCTCAGTTTCGCTGGATAAAATATGGTCAGATGAAGTGCTCGCTGAACACGAGAAAGAAGGGCGAGAATCGACCGCTTATATAGAGAGAATCGGAAAAGCTGCTGGAGTGGAAGTCGAATGCAAGGTGCTTAAGGGTAATCCGGCTGACAAGATCATAACTTTTGCAGAGGACAATGATATGGATATGATCATAGTTGGGTCTCTTGGAAAAGGCGGATATGAACGTTTTGTACTTGGAAGTGTGTCTGAAAAAATTGTAAGGCATTCAAAAATTCCAGTGCTGGTCGTCCGGGAAAAGCACAAAAGTGAGAAAAGGCTGATGCAGGAATGATCTGACCCTAAAAAGAAAAATAAAAGAAGTTGATTCTTTTTTAAATCAATCTGTTTAGAATAAGGTTGTTAAATTAAAGAGTCAGCTTAAAGTGGGGTAAATGGGGAGGAAAAAATATGGGGAGTGATCTTTACAAAAAGATCCTGATCGCTACTGACGGCACGGAGAATGGGGAGAAGGCAGTAAGAGCCGGGATGGAAATTGCAAAGTTGAGTCAGGGAAAAGCCTACGCCCTGTACGTCATTGATAATACTTGTTATCCAGCCGAAAAATGGAACCCTAAATTGAAAACGGCAATGGAAGAACAGTTTAAGGCTTTCGGGCTTGAAATGACAGCAACGGTCGAAGAGGCTGCAAAAGCAGCGGGCATTGATGTGGAGTTCGTAATCCGGGAAGGGCATCCGGCTGAAAAAATACTGGATTTTGCGGAAAAGCAGGACATTGATATGATTGTCGTAGGCTCGCTTGGGAAAACAGATGCTGAACGCTTTCTGCTTGGGAGCGTATCTGAAAAAGTTGTAAGGAACGCAAAAGTTCCGGTACTTGTCGTACGTGAAAAGAGCCTTTAAAAAGATGAAAGTCTGAGATATATAGATGCAGATTCCAAAATTCAAATTTTTTTTCCGGATCTTATTGTAAGGGTAATTAAGAGCCTATCCGAAAAGTAAGCAATGCACGCTGAAAAGTTATAGTATATAATATCAAAGTACCCTTACGGTTTTGCATACTGCATATTATAAAAGTTACAGCAGGTAACCACTTTTCGGATAGGCGCTAAGTCACCAATCACGAGGTTAAAGAACATAAATTGGTAACAATAAGATGAGTTTTGGTATCTGTGCAATAATAAATCCAGAATATGAGGGGGATAAATATGGAAGGGAGTAATGAAAAATTCAAACCACAAAAAATTCTGATAGCTACGGACGGTTCAGAAGCCTCTGAAAAAGCAGCAGATTTCGGGATAGAGACTTTGAGATTTGAGGGAGCAAAGGTCTATGCTGTATATGTCATTGATACAGGTTCTTATGGCTCAGTTCCAGTTGACGAGAAGAAGTTTAAAAAAATAGAGCGGCTTGAGGAAATAGGGCATAAAGCAACCTCTTACGTTGAGAAAAAGGCAACAGCTGCTGGAATGAAAGTCGAATCCATAGTGCTTAAAGGAAATCCAGCTGAAGAAATTGTGGATTTTGCAGAAGAGCAGAGAGTCGACATGATCGTCGTAGGCTCGCTTGGAAAAAGTGGAATCAAGCGTTTTATGCTTGGAAGTGTATCCGAAAAAGTTGTAAGGCGTGCAAAAATCCCTGTACTGGTTGTCAGGGAACAAAAAGAAATAAAACCACAAAAACAAATTTTGATAGCTGCCGACTGCTCAAAAGCTACTGAAAAAGCAGTGGATTTCGGGATAGAAATTGCAAAGTTAAATGGGGCAAAAGTCTATGCCGTACATGTCATCGATCCAATTTTTAATGACTTAATGGAGGAAGCGTGGGCAGAAAATGCGTATGAGCAATTTAAGAAAATTGGTCGTGAAGCAGTATCTTATGTTGAGGAAAAGGCAAATGCTGCCGGAGTGAAAGTTGAATCCGCAGTACTCGAAGGGAATCCGGCTGAAGAAATTGTGGACTTTGCAGAAGAGCAAAAAGTTGACATGATCGTCGTGGGCTCGCTTGGAAAAAGCGGATATGAACAGTTCGCGATTGGAAGCGTATCTTCAAAAGTCTTAAGGAACGCAAAAGTCCCGGTACTGATAGTACACGATATCTATGAATTTGTCGAGCTTTTCCGCCGTTGCCAAAAGAGTGAAGAAGTCCTGACCCCCGTCGCGGGCGAGAAAGAACAGTGAAAAGCCGGGGCCTGAAATCAAGAAGAGTTGTCTCAGGGGATATTTTATGAAACGAAATCCTTACAGGAAAATTCTACTTGCAACAGACGGTTCGGAAAACTCAAAAAGTGCAGCCTGTTCAGGGCTTGAGATTGCAAGGTGTACCGGCGCTGAGGTATATGCCGTATATGTCGCCGGAATTTCCTGCTGTTCTCCGATTATGCCTGAAAGTTATGACTGGGAGATAGGAAAAGAGGGAAGTGAAGCCGTTGCCGAGATAGAGGAACTGGGAAAAAAAATAAATGTAAAGGTAAATCCTGTCCTTCTTCAGGGGTATCCTGCTCAGGAACTTCTGGAATTTGCAGAAAAAAATGATATTGATATGATTGTCATGGGGACACAGGGAAAAACCGGAATTGACCGGTTCCTCCTTGGAGGTGTTACGGAAAAAGTTATAAGAAATTCAAAAGCGGAAGTGCTGGTCGTACGCTCTCCCTGCCCCTGAAAAATAGATAAATTTTCTTAATGGAAAAATTTCCTTTTTTGTTTCCATATTTAATTCATTTTGCCCTGTAATACACGCTGTTTTTGGAACCTATTTCCTCTATTTTGCCTTCAGCAAGCAATTTTTCGAGGACAGGGCGGAGACTTTCAGGGTCTATGCTCAGTCCCTGCCATGTCTGTTCAAAGGTACAGGGCCTCCTGAGGAGAAGGGCATAGACTTCCTCTTCCAGGTCCCGGTGTAAAACTTTTGCCTTTTTCTTTTTGCCCTTTAAAACCAGCCTTACTTTTTCAGCTCCAAACTCTGATATAAAGCGGTCAGCAATTTTCCTTAACCTTTCCTCTGATACAGGGTTTACCCATTTTTCTGCAGGAGGGCGGCTGATAGTCAGGACTTCGATCTCATCAGGGCATATGTACCTAATTGTTTTTATCAGGCAATCGACCTCTTCATCAGTGCTGTTCAGAGGCTCCCCTGTTTCACTCTCAAGAAATATAACCTCAAGTGCAAGCTTTTTTCCATCACCGGCTTTTGCAAGTTCCCTTAAGCCCTCAATTATTTCCTGAAAATTTATGCAGGGAGCAGGTCTGTGTATCTTTCTCCAGGTTTTTTCGATTCCTGAAACTAGGGTAGCAACAACCAGGTCTGCCTGAGACAGATTCTTCCGTACATCCTCTCTTCCCATAAGGGAAGAATTCGTTATCACACAGACAGGAACTCCGCTTATTTCCCTTATACTCTGGATCATCTCTCCCAGAGAAAGGTTAAGAGAAGGTTCGCAGGTCCCTGAAAAAGTGATATAGTCAAGTCCCTCAACATCTTTATAGAACTTCTCGAAGCTTTCAGAGACTTCTTTCGGGGTTACTGCTTCTTTAACATCTTCAGGACTTCCGAGTTTTAACTCAACGTGTCCGAGCTGGCAGTAAATGCAGTCATAATTACAGTTTTTTTTCGAACCTGTGTTCTTTATTACATCTATTCCCAGGGACCTGCCAAGCCTTCTGGAAAGAATTGGTCCGTAAACGATTCTTGATTTCATTTTTTACTCTTCCTTTCAAAAAAATCTGGGCCCAAAAATCAGAAAATCTGGAAAGAGAATAGCGGCAAATCAGCAGGAAACCCTTCCATTTTCCAGTCCGAAATTCATTTTTTCAAACTCATTTATGAATTCAGAACCCACCGGTAACCATCGAGTTAATGAACTCATTCCTGAATTTATACATTAATTTATTTCTTTTCATCGATTTTCGGGGGCTGCTGGGTTTTCAAACTTTCTATAAACGCCTCAAATTCCTGTTTCAGAGCCCTGATCCTGTTCTCAAAGAATTCGATATTTGATTCCGTGCTGGACTGAGAAGTTTCTGGATAATAGTATCCCGGGTGTTCATTCCTGGAAAAAAAGCCTCTACCTCTTTCGAGACCAGAATTATTCCTGCACCGGAAACCACGGCCTGTTCCTCGTCCCATACTGCGTCCGCCGGCTCCACGGCTAAACATCCGGCCTGTACCCGCCTGACCTCCTGTAGTATAACCCGGACTGTCACTGCCTGAGCAGTGTCCCATAGCCCGTCCTGTCTTTGATCCCTGTCCCATCGGACCTGTTCTGTCTCCGTGTGGCATTATTTTCAACTCCTTTCATTGTAATGTTAATATACCATAAATATTTAGCAAGTCGTGGTTGTCTGGTAAAAATCTTTAAATGATTCTGAAAACGATTTAAAATAGAGCAACAGAAAAACAATGTCTGTGCCTTTCTCCCACTCTATTTTCCAGACCACCTTTTAATTCATTTCCTGACCATAGGGCTTCCGCATTTCTCACACTTCACCTGGCTGCAGCTGACTCCCGGAGTATGGGGAGTTTCATATCCGCAGGCGGGACATATGCAGTTTCCTTCGGGTCCGCCGAACCGGCCTCCCCGACCTTTTCCCTGCCCGCGACCTCTTCCGCCGCCAGCCGGACCCTGCCTTGCAGGACCTGTTCCGTCTCCTCTTGGCATTCTATAATCTCCTCCTTCAATTCTGATCGCTTTTCCATGTACAAGCGCATCAGTTACTTTTTCAAGTGCTTTTTTCAGAGCCCTCTGAAAAGTGGACTGGTGAATCTCCATACGAGCCGCAGCCTCGGTCTGGGAAAGGTTTTCCAGAAAGCTGAGCCTCATGGCCTCGAGTTCGTCGATAGTCAACAGAATCTCTTCGGAAATTTCACTTTCGGAACTGAAAGGCCTGAATTGCCTTTCCGGATGTTCGAAATCCACCATTCGTCTTTTTCTGGGGCGCATAGTTATGCATAATAATGCAAAATATATATAGTTTTCCATCCATTCAGGCTTCAGCTTAAAATGAGCTTCGAAAGAAAAAAGCGAGACATGCCAGTTAAGACACATAAAAACACATAAAACCCAGATCATAGAGATGTAAGCAACTTTTTCCAGGTGCTCTTTTAAGTGTACTTTGAAAGCAGGCTGATAAACACCCATAAAGGCTTCAGCCTCAGTCGAGACAGATTTTTCAGAAAACTGAACTTCATGGTTTAAGTTCACCTTCTTTGAGGGTGTCCGGAAGGGGAACTCTCTTCTAGATTTTCAGATCTGAAATGTCTCAGCTGGTGTTCAAAATTTACCGTCTTTCTCCGGATGTACTATTATGCATTATTATGCATTATTATGCAAAAATCCTACATATAATTTACCCCGGTGTCTTCTTCTAATAAGATAGGCAAGAAACAGAATCAAAAAATCATGAGGTCAGGTATTAATAGATGAAGCCTGAAAAGCACCGTAAAATGTTAAGCAATCTGGAACTCAATATCGTAAAAAATGGCTTCTCATGGCTTTCTTCCCGGCAAATTGAACCAGTAAAGGAACTTGCAAGCACAGTGACGGCTCATGCGTTATGGGAGCTCAAAAACCCGTATGTTACCCGCCTGATCCTTAAAAAAGAATGTGATTCCTGGGATTCTTCGATACGGGATATGGCAAGAGCATGTTCAGCCCTTTCAACTGAAGGGATCGTATTCAGGGCATCGGAGAAGTGGCTTCTTTCCAGAAAAAAAGGAAGCTCGTGGAACGAAGATGTCTACGATACTGCTTATAGCCTTGGAGCCCTTGCTGATATGGAGGTTCCTGACATTGAAGGCTGTAACTGGCTATATGAAAATTACGGTCCCGCATGGGAACAGGCAGGCACCACATCCCTTATAATCTCAGCCCTTAAAAAACAGGAGAAACTGACAGGAAACAGGGAATTTGAAAAGTTTATCCGCGAAAGGGCTGAATGGGTCCTTTCAAAAAGAGGGCAGGACGGAGGCTGGGAACATATCTCTACAAGCAACCTGGCAATTCAGGCACTTATCCTTGCTGGCTTCAAAAAAGAACTTGAAATCTCTATCCGCTGGCTTCTTGGAAAAGTCCATGAAAGCGGAGCCTGGGGAAACAAAGAAGACGACATAAATGCGACAGCCCTTACCCTGAGCACGCTCGGGATGTATGAAAAGACTTGAACAGGAAAACTTGATTTATTTTTCTGTCCATTTTATTTTTTATCCGGAGATTTTATTCGCCTCCTTCATCCGAATTTTTCGAGAGAACCTGTAAAACGGCTTCACGGTTAAATTTTTATAAATATCTGCCGACGTGAAACTGTTTTCCAAAAACTATAAATTGAAAGAGGAAATTTTGGTAAGTTTTTACCAATAAACATATATACTAAATAATATCATTTTATCATATCAATTAAGATTGCTATAGAGAAAAAAACAACCAAGGGATCATTATTCTATTTTATCAAGGAGGAAACCTGATCATGTAGATCGAATGGACTCTAAATCCGTTCAGCCGGGTTAGATTCCCGGGGTTTCCGCCACGTTTCTGAATCCCGGAATGGCACTTGCATAACATTCCACTGAGATTTTTTATAGAATCAGGAAGGGTTTTCCAGAGTCTATAAACTGTTTTTATCTCCTGGGGTATCCACCTCTTTTCCGGGTAGCTGTCAGCAATTGCTGGCTCCACGCTTATGTTCCGTAAGCCGGGGTTCTGAATACTGTTCTTGGAAATTATCCGGGTTTTAGTTCACCGAGGGGTAACACTATGGATAAAAAACCACTAGACACTCTGATATCTGCAACCGGGCTCTGGATGTCCAGGACCGGAACAATTCATAAAATAAAACACCACGAAGTCTCTCGAAGCAAAATCTATATTGAAATGGCATGCGGAGACCACCTTGTTGTAAACAACTCCAGGAGCAGCAGGACTGCAAGAGCGCTCAGGCACCACAAATACAGGAAGACCTGCAAACGCTGCAGGGTTTCGGATGAGGATCTCAATAAGTTCCTCACAAAGGCAAACGAAGACCAGACAAGCGTAAAAGTCAAGGTCGTTTCTGCCCCTACCAGAACGAAAAAGGCAATGCCAAAATCCGTTGCGAGAGCCCCGAAACCTCTTGAGAATACAGAAGCGGCACAGGCTCAACCTTCTGGATCTAAATTTTTACCTGCGATACCGGTTTCCACCCAGGAGTCAGTTTCTGTCCCGGCATCTGTTTCTGCATCAATATCAAGCATTTCTACAGGAGCAACTGCATCCGCACTGGTAAAAGGGAATACGAACCCCATTACATCCATGTCTGCCCCTGTTCAGGCAAGTGCTCCCGCACTTACGAAGAGCCAGACTGACAGGCTTGAAGGCCTGTTAAACCCAAAAGATGAGATTTCCCTGAATTCCGGAAAGCCTTTCAGGGAGCTTGAGTCCGAATTGCTCTTTCGCAGAAAAAAAGACTTGCAGCAGATCTACGCGGAAGAAAGGGAGAATTATCTGGGGAAACTCGAGCGTGAAATTACCAGGTTCTTTGTGGACAGGGGTTTTCTGGAAATAAAATCCCCGATCCTGATCCCTCTTGAGTATATCGAAAGGATGGGCATTGATAATGATACCGAACTTTCAAAACAGATCTTCAGGGTTGACAAGAACTTCTGCCTGAGGCCCATGCTTGCTCCAAACCTTTACAACTACCTGCGCAAGCTTGACAGGGTCCTGCCTGATCCAATAAAAATTTTTGAAATAGGCCCATGCTACAGGAAAGAGTCCGACGGCAAAGAACACCTCGAAGAGTTTACTATGCTGAACTTCTGCCAGATGGGATCGGGATGCACACGGGAAAATCTTGAAAGCATAATTACGGACTTCCTGAACCACCTGGGAATTGATTTCAAGATCGTAGGCGATTCCTGCATGGTCTATGGGGATACCCTTGATGTAATGCACGGAGACCTGGAACTTTCCTCTGCAGTAGTCGGGCCCATACCGCTTGACCGGGAATGGGGTATTGATAAACCCTGGATAGGGGCAGGTTTCGGGCTCGAACGCCTTCTAAAGGTTAAACACGACTTTAAAAATATCAAGCGAGCTGCAAGGTCCGAGTCTTACTATAACGGGATTTCTACCAACCTGTAATAATCCTGGACCATGTAAGACACATCTAAAGATTCTCTGAAAAGCTGGAAGTATCAGAAGAAAAGTACCAGACCGGCAAAAATGGCGATAAATGATGATATAACTGGAAATAATCAAAAACCTTAATTCCGGGACTTAAAATGGCAAAAAGGTCCGGATGGGGCTGACGCGAAAGGAATTTGAAAGTAAGGTTATAAGGATAAAAAAAATTGTAAATCTATGAGAGGGTGAAAGTTTGATCCAGAAAATGGCAACCGAAGAACTTGACAGGTTCGGGGAGAAAATTATTGAAGGTTTTAAATTGTCTGATGATGACCTCAGGGCTCTTCTTTCTCTTGAATTCGAAGAAGAGCTGGAAAAGCTTTACTATGTAGCTCGAAAGGTCAGAAACTATTATTTCGGCAACAGGGTGTTTCTTAACTGTTTTATTTATTTCTCAACTTATTGTAAAAACCAGTGCTCTTTTTGCTACTATAACTGTAAAAACGAAATTAACCGCTACCGCCTGACCGGTGAAGAGGTTAAAGAGATGTGCAAAGCCCTGAAAGGTGCAGGCTTTCACATGATCGACCTGACAATGGGAGAGGATCCCTATTACTATGATGACCCTGACCGCTTCGTTGAACTTGTCAGGACAGTAAAAGAAGAACTCGGGCTTCCAATAATGATTTCTCCAGGAGTCATGGATAACGGCACCCTCCTGAAAGCCAGGGAAGAAGGAGCAAATTTCTTTGCCCTTTATCAGGAGACTTATGACCGCGAACTTTATGGAAAGCTGAGGGTAGGTCAGTCCTTCGAAGGAAGGTTTAATGCCCGCAGGTTTGCAAAAGAACAGGGGTACTGTATAGAAGACGGCATTCTTACCGGCGTAGGAAATGATATCGAATCAACTCTTATATCCCTGAAGGGGATGAAAGCAAACAATCCTGATATGGTAAGGGTAATGACTTTTCTGCCTCAGGAAGGAACTCCGCTTGAAGGTTTCAGCGATAGTTCAAAGCTTTCGGAGCTGAAAATCATAGCGATTCTCAGGCTCATGTTTCCTGAATGCCTGATACCGGCTTCTCTTGACCTTGAAGGCATAGACGGCATGGTGCACCGTTTAAATGCCGGAGCAAATATTGTAACCTCCATCCTCCCCGATTCACGCCTGGAAGGGGTTGCCAATTACGACCGCGGCATGGAAGAGAGGGACAGGGACGTTACAAGCGTTGTCAAAAGGCTGAAGGTTATGGGAATGGAACCTGCGCCGCAGGCTGAGTTTGAGAGAGTCCTGGGGTGCTAGCCTGAAAACAATATGCCTTATAGGCGGGAAGCTGCAGGGCTTCGAGGCTGCATACCTATCTAAGAAAGCCGGAATGAAAGTGCTTGTAATAGACAAAAACCCGCAGGCGCTTATAAGGAATTATGCGGATGAGTTCCAGTGTTTCAACATAACGGAAGAGCCGGAAAAACTCGTCGCGATATCAAAAAATGTTGATGCCATACTGCCGGTAAATGAAAACCTTGAATGTATAGAATTTCTGAATTCTATAAAAGAAAAATTCTCCTGCCCGGTACTTTTCGATTTTGAAGCTTACAGGATCAGCAGGGATAAGAGAAAATCAAAAGAATACTTCGCATCCATAGGAACCCCGACCCCTCAGGACAAACCGTCTGAACCACCTTATTTTGTAAAGCCTCCCTGCGAAAGCAGCAGTGTGGGAGCGAGAATAATCTATGACAGGAAAGAGCTTAAAGAGCTTGAGCCCGGGATGCTCATAGAAGAATACGTTGAAGGGGAAGTGGTCTCACTTGAGGTCATAGGGGATGGAAATAATTTTGCTGTGGTAAAGGAAACCCTTGTACATATCGATGACACCTATGACTGCCATATGGTGACCCCTCTCCCTCTAGACCCTTCCTTCAGGGAACTATCCTACTCCCTTGCAGCAAACCTGCCCTTAAAAGGAATTATGGACGTGGAAGCGATTTCCGGCCCCCTGGGGTTAAAAGTTATTGAGATAGATGCCCGTTTCCCGAGCCAGACTCCGACTGCGGTCTATTATTCTTCCGGGATCAACCTCATAGAACTCCTGTTCCGGGCTTTTAATGGAGGCATAGAAGAGATCAAAACTCTCCCTGAAGACAGGTACTGCATTTACGAACATCTCATGCTTGCAGAAAATGGAGTACTTATCCCTGTGGGAGAACAGGTCCTGTCCATGGGAAATGATTACGGCAATTATTATGAAGAACCCGGAATAGAGATTTTCCTGTGCAAAGGAGAGAACCCTGTATTCACCCTGGTTTTCTGGGGCAGAGACAGGGAAGAAGCTGAAGCTAGAAAAAACAAAGGGCTTTCGATTCTAAAAAGCCGTTTCGGAGCTGCTGCATGAAGCAGGAAGAATTTTTAGAATAAAAAGAGGTAAAAAAATGGCACTTTTAACCCCAGAAGACCTGGAAAATATTAACAAACAGCTTCAAGAAGCTGATTCTACTGTCCGTAGAGTTACAGGGCTTGATATAAAAGGGATCTGTAAAGATTTCTACGGCACAACCCCATGCTGTGAAAAAGTAGGTATCGTGCCTGTGACCTCAGGGAACGGGATCATAGGGAGCTTTTCCGAATCCCTGAATGCAATTGCCGGGTATTTCGGGTTTGACAGTTTTATTACTGATATGCCTGACGTCAGCGGATATTACGAGGCAGTAAAGAACGGAGCCCGGATCATACTTATGGCAGATGACAATACTTTCCTTGCCCATAACCTGAAAAATGGAAAAATCGCTAATAACCAGCCTTGTACAGGCATAATTTATGCTGAAATAGCTTCAAGATACCTGAAAGTCGATTCCAAAGAAGTGCTTGCCGTGGGTCTTGGGAAGGTTGGATTTCCGGGAGCAGCCCATCTCGCACAGAAAGGCTTCAAGGTTTACGGGTATGATGCTGACAGAACCCTTCTAGAAAAAAGCGTTTCCAGCCTCGGAATTATACCTTTCAATCCCGTCAGCCCCGAAGGCGACAGGCAAAGGAAGTTTTCCATTATTTTCGAAGCAACCCCCTGTGCAGACACGATTCCGGAATCCGTAATTTCGGAAAACTGTGTGATTTCTACCCCTGGGATACCCTGTGCAATCTCAAAGGAGCTGCAAAAAAAGTGTGGAGTTGAACTTGTAATGGAACCACTGGGGATAGGTACAGCATCAATGCTGTATTCTGTACTCTAAACAGGAGAAAATCAATATCCTGAACAGGGATGAACCAGAGAAAAAAATGTAGAATAACACAGAGCAGGGGGCAGCTCGCCCCTCTGTTGTGAACTGGTGGTGTGAAATAACGTCGAATCAGGAATAAAAACTGTAGTTCTTCACTGATTAGATAATTTTTTTTGTTCAGTATATCGATCCTTAGCTTCCTGGATTACCTTGCGTGCTGTTTCCAGATCTCTCCACCCGTGAACCACCACATCTTTTCGTTCCAAATTTTTATAAGTTTCAAAGAAATGTGTAATTTCTTTCAGTAAATGTGGAGGAACCTGTTCAATTGTTTTGATATAGTTCCATAGTGGGTCTCTCTGAGGGACACAGAGTATCTTTTCATCTCTTCCCTTATCATCTTCCATATCAAGCATTGCAACGGGATGTACATCTATTACACATCCAGGAAATGTAGGCTCCCACATCAATACCATGGCATCCAGAGGGTCACCGTCAAGTGCCAGGGTATCCGGGAAAAAGCCGTAATCACATGGGTATACGATTGACGAAAAAAGCATTCTGTCGAATCTAATGACTTTCCTTTCCTTATCATACTCATACTTATTCCGACTTCCCTGCGGAATTTCTATAAGTACACATTCAACCTGTCTTTCAGTCATGTCAATACTTCCTGCCTGTTGAACGCATCCCAAAATCGACTTAATTTTATTTTTGCCTCTAAACTTTTCGCTTGAAGGTTAATAAATATTTTGAGAGGGTTCTCTGGCAATTTCCGGATAATTTCCAGATAATAACGCTTCTACGAATAGAAACAAAATATATAAATCATTGACATGGGACCAGAGAGATAATGAATATTAAATTTTAAAGATATAGTGAAAGACCATCGTCCTTTTCGCCCCGAATTGCGCCTCGGGAGCACGCGGTCCTTTTCGCTTCGCTCAAGAGGACTGGTTGAGGCAAAAAAAGTGGGAGATAATAAGTCCCACAGGTCTTATTTTGCTTTAATTCTCAGTTTTGTTATGTCAATTGCATTTTCGGGGCAGACACTGACACAGCGGCGGCAGCTTGTTCCAAGGCATTTCTGGCTGTCGTATTTTGCGGTTCTTATCCCATCGGTCTCGGTGATTTCCAGAGCGTTTTCAGGGCATTCTTCCATGCATTTCTGGCAGTAGATACATTTCTCTACGGGGACTTCAAGGATAATGCCTATTTCTTTCAGTATGGCAAGACCGCCGACTCCTACCTGCTCTATATCCTTACTTACCCGTTTTTCTATACTAACGTGTTCAAGAGTTTCAGGGAGTTTGGGGAGCCCGTAGAGTTCAAGCATCTGGTTGTACATTTCAAGAGGCATTCCCATTGTCCAGTAAGAGAGTTCACACAGATAGAAGTTGTTGAAAGTATTGCTTGTTGCCATCATCAGGTGGTCAGCAGTGATCTTTTTTGCGATTTTGATGACATCATCAAGCCTGGACCTGTCAAGCACAAGTTCCCGCGCAAGGGCGAGAGAGGTGTTTCCGAACTGGACTATTTTTTTTGCATAACCCGGAACTGCACCAAGCCTGCGGGCATCTTCGGCGTCTACATAAGCTCCTGATGCCCCTGACATGTATGCGTATTCAAGATCTTCGTATTTAATTCCGGACTCCACTATGAGAGTCATGTGAGCGGCACGGATCGCACCTATTGCTTTTCCGGCTTCTTCGACATCCTTTTCAGTAATTTCAATCCCGGGGCCCAGAATCAGTTTCCCATTGGGGAGTTTTGGAGGCTTTTCAACCAGCCCGCTTCTCAGAGCCAGGGCAAAAGCCGAGATTACTCCCGTCCCTGTGATGCCTGCAGCTTCATATCCGTTCGTTTCTTTCATTTCGCCGGTTACAGGGTTAATAAGGTAAGCGTCCTGTTTTTCCATCTCATTATCGAGGACCATGACTTTCCAGTATTCGCCTTCAGGCTTTACGTCACAGATTGCCCCGGGGCTTGCAAGCATTCCCGAACTTATGCCCTGCCCCTCGATCGCAGGACCTGCCGCAGCACTTGCAGTTATTATCCTGTCGCCAACTTTGAGAGCCATTTCCGCATTTGTTCCATAATCCGTCACCAGTGCAGGTTCGGTCTGGATCAGAAAATCGGTTTCCAGCATCATGGCAAGGGCATCAGCTCCTATCTCATGTTTGATTGCCGGGGGTACGATGATTTCACAGCCGCGAAAAAAATCATCCCCGAAAATGTCCGAAGCCGGAAATACACGGGAATCTCGTGTTACATTCTGGACTCCGAGCATTTTCTGTTTGTTTTCTCCGGCATATGCAAGGTCCCTTATTTCGATGTTCTGAAAAAGAGAAAGCTGGATAGGGTTCCCACAGACTGCGAGCCTTTCCACTTTTGAAAGGTCTGCATCAAATTTCAGGAACATCCTCCTGATGGTTTCAATAATCACTCCATGAGCCACGTCTTCCCCTGTTGTGATAGCAAAGTCCAGGTGGTCCATAACATTTCCTCCTGGCAGGGGGTGACCCATGGTAATAACTGTTTTTAAGGTCTCATCTGTTTCAAGGTCGATAAGCTGGGCTCTAAAACCGCTGGTACCCAGGTCAAGTGCAATTCCGTACATTTTTTACATCCTCCGGAAATATGGTATCGAGGCATCCCGGCACCATGGACTGCCCCGCAAAAGAATCGGATATGGTGAGTTACTTATTCTAATTCAACAAAGGGAAAAGGATACAATATTTTTATAACTTATGCAGTATATAAGTTAGTCCTCTCGATTTTCCTTAAATCTACTATTGTTTAAACCGGGAGAAGAATTCAGACATAATAAGACTCTGGAGAAATTAACCTTAGTTAAACGCCGGGCCTTTATATACATTAAAGTTTCCCCAGAAAAATGTTTGTAAAACAACTTTGCTTGTTTTAAGCGGATTTTCAACCGTTTCCGAATGATTAATTAGTGATTTTTTATAATAAAATCTTTAATTAAGGAATAATAATACATATTTATTTATAGTATGGGTTTTTGAAATTAGGGCTGTCTATAGAACTTAGAGAGGGATTATAGATGACAGAATATACACCAAAAGAAAGATTATACCGTGCACTTAGAAAACAGCCAGTGGACAGAATGCCTGCTGTTTGTTTCACACAGACCGGAACCGTCGAACAGATGGAAGCCTCAGGAGCCTTCTGGCCTGAAGCCCATGCAGACGCAGAGAAAATGGCAACACTTGCGGAAGCTGGACATACAGTAATTGGTTTTGAGGCAGTAAGGGTTCCTTTTGACATTACGGCTGAAGCAGAACTTTTTGGCTGCGGGATAAAGGCTGGCGACCTGAAGCAGCAGCCGTCTGTTATAAAGCACAGCGTAAAGAACCTTGAAGATCTGGATAAGATCAAAAATTACAGCCTGGATACAGGCAGAATAGGCACAATCCTGAAAGCTGTAAAGATCCTTTCAGAAAAGTATGGAAAAGAACTTCCTGTTATTGGGTCCATGATAGGTCCTTTCTCCCTTGCCCAGCACATCAACGGAGATGCCTGGTTTGGAAACCTTTTCACAGGCGAGGACATTGTCCCTGCACTTCTGGACTTCTGCGCAGACTTCAACATAGCATATGCAAAAGCAATGGTTGAGAACGGAGCAGACACAATAGCCATTATCGACCCCACAGCAAGCTATGAGCTCATCGGCGGGGAGTTCTATGAGAAATATGCCCTTCCCTACCAGAAAAAGATCGTTGACGCCATGAAGGAGCTCGATGTCGCTACAGTCCTCCATATCTGCGGAAACACAACCAATGGCCTTGCAATTATGGACAGGGCAGGAGTAAATGCTATCAGTGTGGACCAGAGAGTGGATATCAAGACCGCAACAGGCAATGTGGAAAATGCTATTATCGTCGGAAACCTCGACCCTGTAGCCGTACTCTGGAATGGAACTCCTGAGGATGTTGAGGCAGCCTCAAAGAAGGTGCTCGATGCAGGTGTCGGAATACTTACAGTTGGTTGCGGGATTGTAAGCATGACACCCAGTGCCAACCTTCAGAAAATGGTTGAGTGCGCTAAAAATTACAGGTACTGAGAGACGTACCGCCAGATATTTCAAATCCTGAAAACTTTAAACCAAAATGCCGGCTTCAAGCCGGCTTATTTTTAGTTTCAATTTTTCGATAATTTTCCTGATTTAACCTGTTTTCCTGAACTCAATCTGAAAAAATCACATTACCTGAAAAAATGATATTTTACCTGTCAGTCCATGATTTTTCCACAGGGTCTGCTCTCTTCCTCTACAGTTCAATTGGGGGGATTGGGTCCAGTATTTAATATTTTCCTTTAAAATAAAATATAGATAAATGGATTTGAAAGCCAAAGATGCTTTGTATTTAAGAAAGTCAGGAAAATTTCAACATCCAATATATATATTTTTCTCTCGTCAGCCATGATGTGGGCATTTCTGGAAAAGAAGAGAGGAAAAAATACAATTTTTAGGCGACACAATCTGAAAAATCAGCATTTCAAATTATTTGTTATAATATATAATAATGAAATATAGTGTTCGTTTATATAGTATGATTTCTATTTTCTTTTTAGGAATTGACTCTGAATATTCAGGACAATTCCAGGCAGTTCCAGCAGGCTTACTGTTGGGAAATTTGGGATATGAGTGCTAATTCGACTGGGAAATAAATTGCAGTCTCCAGCAAGATTCCCCGGTAGCAATGTTAGGAGAAAAGAAATTATTCACAAGAACCCGAAATCCGGGTAAGAAATGGCAAATGGCAGTGGATAATTTCCGATATAGACAATCCAGAATACTGTGAAGGCTTTCCCGCGTTAAATGGCTGAATGAAAGCGCAGGACCTGCACATGAACAAAGAACCCCATGTGAACGCTTTTTTACCTAGCGGAGCTTGGGCTTGTGTCCAGCATAAACCTTTGCAATCTATTGTCTATTGAAGCTCTGAGTACATTGTACTGCCCAACGATACTGCAAAGAAAAGCCGTTTTCGACAGAAACGGAGGTTTAGTAAAAATGGCAAACCAAGAGATTTTTGACAAGTTAACCAATGCGATCGTAACTCAGGACATCGCAGGCTGCGCAAAGCTGACTCAGGAAGCCCTGGATGCAGGAATTTCCCCTCTTGATATTATCACAAAGGGCCTTTCCCCAGGAATGAAGATTATCGGTGACAAATTTGAGGCTGCAGAAGTTTTCCTGCCTCAGATCATGATGTCCGGAAAAGCCATGAGCAGTGCAATGGAAATCCTCACCCCCGAACTTGAAAAGACCAAAGTAGAAGGAGAGGAAGGAACCGGGCTTGCAATCACCTTTGTTGCAGAAGGAGACATCCACGATATCGGTCACCGCCTTGTTACAACCATGCTCGGAGCAAACGGGTTTGATATCCTTGACCTTGGAGTAGACGTCCTTAA
>WPCK01366493.1_pt1 | contig 17467 bp, 12 predicted proteins | sample 5399851 | NCBI WGS metagenome assembly WPCK01 (sample SAMN12869471, study PRJNA574797) | sludge metagenome | isolation source: wastewater treatment of pH11 | place: China:Beijing | collected 2019-05-20 | reverse complement strand
TCGTTGACAACAATCCACTGGTCCGGCTGACACCCAACTGAAGGCATCCGGTACAGATACAACCTGAGCGGTGGCATGGCGAGGTGCAATCGCATCCTAACTCCGCGCTAGAATAAATCCAACAATCGCACCGAACATCAGCGCGGGCGGCAACAATATGGCAACGGTCAAAGCTACGATCATCGCGGTGTTAGGGCCAGCCGGCGAAGCTGTTGCCGGCGGCGTTGGCGGAAGGATGCTTGGAGATGAATTCGCAAATACTCCTTGAGCTTCCAGCGTAAAGCTGTCGACAGGGATGGGCTGAGCACCGCTCATTTCAAAGCCGGAGTCACCGCTGACTGAACCGCTCCTGCCGCCGGCGTCGGTATGCTCCAGCCGATGGTTGCCCGTCGAATCGTGAAGTTCGGGCGTTGACTCAGTTTCATGGGCTGCGGCACCGTAGTGTTCTTCGTCGGATGGTGGCGGCGGAGCAAGCCAAGGAGATCGCGATAGGCCCGCTGTGTTGAGTTCGGCTTGCTCCGAAGCCCACGGTTCGAGTCGGACTGCAACCTGAGCAGCGCTGGCGATCCGCTTGCGAACATCCTTCTCCATCATGTCGGCGATAATATCCACGAAGTCTTCGGGCAAGTCCGGTGTAAACCGCCTCGGGTGCATCGGGTTTTCCTCCAAATGCCGACGCAATTTTGATTTCGTATCGCCCCCCGGGAAGGGTACTTTGCCGCAAATCGCATAGTACAGGGTGCAGCCCAACGAGTAGATGTCGGATGCTGGTTCAATCTCCAGCGGCGTGCGAATCTGCTCAGGAGAAAGATAATCCGTCGTACCGATAATCTTTCCAGCCCGGGGATCGTTCATCAGATCCTTTGCAAAACCGGCTAGGCCGACGTCTGAAACTTTAGCCTCTCCTTCAGGCGTCACCAGAATGTTTCCGGGCTTCACGTCGCGGTGAACAAGCCCTTGCCGGTGCGCGTAATCAAGCCCCAACGCAGCTTGCATCAGGATTCGCGCGGCTTGAGCGACGGGCAACGGTCCTTGGCTTCGCACCAGCCGCCGCAGATCCATCCCCGGAACGTATTCGGTAACCAAATAGTGGACGTTGCCATCTTGACCGGCGTCGTAGGCTCGCACCAAGTAGGGACAATCCAGGGCGGCTTGCATTCGAATCTCTTGCACGAAATTCATGCGCGCTTCGAGCGTGGCGCGAGTTAGCGGCAACACTTTGACCGCGCATACTCGGCCCATCACGTGATGGACTGCTTTGAAAACCTGGCCCATTCCGCCTTGACCGATCCAGTCGGTAATGACGTACGACCCCAAGCTGAATTTGGTGCGACCCGCCAGCAGTTGGTCGGCTTGGTAAGGAGTGATAACCTTCTGTTCGACCAAAATGTCCGCCAGCAACCGGTCTGGCACGTCCGGGTCAGCCTGCTCGGTCGCCGTCGAGAACTGTTGGCTCAATCGGTGTCGGGCAACGCGCAGGCTATAGTCGAGTTGCTGAGCGCTCAACAAGCCGCTGGCAAGTCCAGAAGTGAGCAATTTCGAGTTTGACGCTGAGTCCAATGAAACGTTCTCCCAGAAATACTGCCGTCAGTAGGTTGCCGTTTTTCCGATAACAGGGACAATCTGTAGTTCATTTTACCCCATCCTACACACCTCCGCCCCCGTAAGTTTACCTCAAAATATGACCGGCCGTCTAATCGCGATTGGAGACATCCATGGTTGCCTTGCAGCCCTGCAAGCACTTTGGCAAGCAATTGCGCCCGAACCCGAGGACACAATCGTTGTTTTGGGCGACCTAGTCGACCGCGGCCCAGATAGCAAAGGCGTGGTGGAAAGCCTGATCGATTACTCGCAACGTTTGAAGGTCGTCGCCATTCGCGGAAACCATGAAGAAATGATGCTGGACGTCGTCCGCGACAAGCAACCGCCGTTTCGCTGGTTGCAGTATGGCGGAGTCGACACGTTGGATTCCTATGGCTTCTCTGGCGACTTGGAAGTCATTCCGCCTGAACACATGGCGTTCTTCGAATCGATGCTCGAGTATTACGAAACCGACGATCATCTGTTTATCCACGCCAACTATGATCCCAAGTTGCCGATGAAAGACCAGAGTGCCACGCATTTGCGATGGTTGAAACTGACCGACTCGACGCCGATCGTGCACGAGAGCGGCAAGCGTGCCATTGTCGGTCACACGCATGACTACGACGGCGAGATTTTTGATGTCGGACACTTGATTTGCATCGACACGTTTTGCTACGGCGGAGGTTGGTTGACGGCCATCGACGTCCACTCCGGCCAGGTGTGGCAAGCCGACCGTGAAGGGAAGTTACGAGAAGATAACGGGCAACCCTGAGCCGATTCTCCCGTATCCCAATATGAATTTCGAGATTCTGAATGATGGACCTATTCACCGCTCAGGTCGAAGAAAATCACAGGCGAAACCTGCCACTAGCTGCCCGACTTCGGCCCAAGTCGCTCAGCCAGTTTGTCGGCCAACAACACTTCCTGGGTAAAGGCAAGTTGCTTCGACGTCTGATCGATGCCAGGCGTTTGGGTTCCGTCATTTTTTTTGGTCCACCGGGCACTGGCAAGACGACGCTTGCGCATTTGCTGGCCATCGAGACGGGCGGAACGTTGAAGCAAATTAGCGCGGTCACCAGCGGCGTTAAAGAACTGCGCGAGATCCTCGATTGGGCACGCGACCAAATCGCCGGCGGTGCCCCAAGGCCCATTTTGTTTGTCGATGAGATCCATCGCTTCAATCGCTCGCAACAAGATGCCTTGCTACCTGATGTGGAAAACGGAACGGTTTCGCTGATCGGAGCCACAACCAGCAACCCATTCTTTTCGATCAACGGCGCTTTGCTAAGCCGGAGCCAGCTTTTTCAGTTCCAGCCTTTGGGTAGCGAGGATGTGGTGCAATTGCTCCGGCGCGCCCTGACTGATTGCGTCGATGGCCTAGGCGAAATTCCATGCAGCGCCACTGCCGAAGACCTGATCTATCTAGCGGAGTCGACGGACGGAGACGCGCGGCGAGCGCTCGGAGTGCTGGAAGTTGCGATGCTTTCAAGCCACCAGCGGCCCGTCGAGTTGACGCGGCAATTGATCGATGAGTCCATGCAGCAAAAGACGCTTCAGTACGACGCGACCGGGGATGAACACTACGACGTCTCGAGCGCGCTAATCAAGAGCATTCGCGGCAGCGATCCCGACGCGGCCGTCTATTGGCTGGCTCGAATGCTCGAATCGGGCGAGGACATCCGATTCATCTGCCGTCGCCTGGTCATCCTCGCGAGCGAGGATGTTGGCAACGCCGATCCGGCCGCGCTGAGTCTGGCCGTTGCCGCGACTCAGGCCTGCGAGATGATTGGTTTGCCGGAATGTCAACTGACGCTGTCGCAAACCGTAATCTACTTGGCGCTCGCCCCCAAGAGCAATGCGTCGACCCTAGCCATCGGACGTGCTCGATCTCGAGTCCAAGACGGCTCGATTATCCCTGTGCCGGTTCACCTTCGCGACGCTCATTACAAAAGTGCCAAGAAACTCGGTCACGGAGTCGGCTACCAGTATTCGCACGAATCCCTGGATGGCGTTGTCGAACAAGACTACTTGGGTGTCGACGAGGTCTTCTTTGAACCAACGCCTCGCGGCTGGGAAGGGCAAATGGCCGAACGTCTGGCGGAAATTCGCGCAAAACTCAAGGACAAATGAGGTACCCATCGATGCCAGCCTGCTGGAAGCAGAATGGCGGCAGCCTGATTGATGGCCCGATCGTCATTTGTCTGTTATTCCGCCCAATCCTTAAAATCCGTAGTTCAGTTGGCTGTTCTGAGGTAAAATGCATACAATAGATAATCGTAAACGGCTAAGCCGTTTCATGATGGATATTTGATGCCTGCGGTGTATTGGCCACGGCGGCTCAATTCATTTTTGCAACCAAAAGTATTCGTCCGCCAGCAGTCAGCTGCTTTTTCACGAAGATCGGTTCGGGCAATGGAGGTGTCGCGAGCTTTACGAAGCATGCAGCATCGATCGGCGATCCCTAGTCCCAAGCGACATCCATGCAGCCTCCACAAATCGCGCCCTCATACGAACCTGAACAAGCTGAATCGGCGTTCTCGCGAAATGTGCTTTTCGACCATCGTACGCTGGCCATACTTCTGAGCATGGTCTGTCACGTGGCGCTGTTGCTATTGATGGCAGTCATGATCGTAGGTGTGGACAGTGCAAAACAAGCACTGGTCGTCGTCGCTTCTCTTTCCGGTTCCGAGGCAAATAAGAACGATGCCGAGTCGGTCTTTGAATTGACGTCATCTCCGGAATCGCCGGCGACACCTGATGTTGAACCTGCTCAATCGCAATCTTCGCAAGCCACTATCGAACCGTTCGATTTGGGAATCGACATCGGCGACCTCGAAGCGTCGACGCTTGCCAAGTCCCAGTCCGCGACGCTGAGTTCATGGAACGCGTCAGGCGCAATCAGCGGTGGGGCCATGAGCGTCAAAACCAGCGAAACCGGCAGCGGATCGGACGGAGCAACCTTTTTTGGATCCTACGCATCCGGCAACCGATTTGTTTTCGTAGTCGACAGTTCAGCCAGCATGCTCGGCGACCGTTGGGATTTGGCCCGCGCTCGATTGCTCTCCTGCTTGAGAGAGCTTGGGCCGAACGCACAGTTCTTCGTTTTTTGTTTCGACATCCAAACATCCCTGTTGTTCAATTGCGCGCCGAACCAAATCGCCTTCCAATCGGCCAACAGCGCGACGGTCGATCGCGTTGAACGATGGCTCCGGTCGCGGAAATTGGGGATGGCCACAATGCCAGCCGAAGCCTTGGGAATGGCTCTTCAATTGCAACCCGATGCGATTTTTCTGCTTTCTGATGGCGAGCTGCACGACGAGTCGAGGTCTCTTCTGCAAGCCTGGAACAAAGAAAAGACCAATTTTCGACGCATCCCGATCCACACGATTCACCTGATCAGCGAAGACGGTGAAGAAACGCTAAAACTAATCGCAAAAGAAAACGACGGCACGTTTATCCACGTCACCGAGCAAATGGCACTCCCGCACAATCTGCGCGCCAACTAGCCATTCCAAGTTCATTCAGTGGGGTAAGCTCCCAGCTTGCCATCAAACATCTGGCTTGCCATCCAACTATGAGCTCTCAGTCTAACTTCTTGCTTGGCGTCTAACTTCACGCCTAGATTTTCTTCGTAAGCTGGAACCTTGCGCCACGATTTGCATTCAATTCTCGATTCGCGTCATGCGGCTTGCGGAAGTTATACCAACCGCATGAATTGCGAATCAGGTCTAGACGGCCAATTTCTGCGGGGAAGCCTAGGGCCTTATACCGAACAAATCTATACGAGGCATACGATCAAACCGAACTTGTGAAATGGAGAGTATGAACGGGCAATTTTCCATTCGAGAAGCTAGAAGTCTAGTCAAAGACCTGAGTACGCCCAATCCATGGATCTACTGGGGCGACTTTCTCGCTAGCATCCTGGTAGGCCATATCGGATTTTTACTTTTGATTGGCCTCGGATTCTTTTTTCATGATACCTGGCAACAGTCGCCCAACTCTTATTGGATCGCCGCTTCAGTACTATTCGCCACCTCTGCAATTTGTTACATGCGGGCCGTCATGTTCATCCATGAGTTGGTCCACTTGCCAGGCGATCAATTCAAGGGATTTCGCATGGCCTGGAATTTGTTGTGCGGCATTCCATTCTTGGTCCCGTCATTTCTGTACTACACGCATGTCGATCATCATCGACGGAAGCTCTACGGAACGGACAAAGATGGAGAATACTTGCATTTAAGTCACGAACATCCCGTGCATTCGATCGGGTTCATCTTGGCGGCTGCCATCGTACCGGGGGCCGCAGTGTTGCGTTTTGCGGTGATGACGCCGATCGCCTGGGTGTTACCACAATTTCAGCTTTGGATGGAAAAACATGCCAGCAGCATGATCATCGACATTTTCTACCTGCGAAACGATTTTGGGAATGAAGCCCGTCGCATCATGCGCTTGCAGGAGGTTCTGTGCTTTGTCTGGTGCGTCGGATGTGCTGCCCTTTGGTGTCTTGGTTTAATTCCGGCTGCTACGCCCTTGGTGGCCTATCTTTTTGCAGTGACGCTGGTTGCAATCAACAACATTCGAACGCTCGGTGCGCACCGCTGGGTTGGCGACGGTCGGGAACTGACCTTCGAAGACCAATTGCTTGACACCGTCAACTATCCTTACCGCCCCTGGATCACCGAGCTATGGGGGCCAGTTGGCAATCGCTACCATGCGCTACACCATTTATTTCCCAGTCTGCCCTATCACAATCTTGGCATCGCCCATCGGCGTCTCATGGCGGGGTTGCCCGAAGATTCGATCTATCGTCAAACCGTCAGAGTTTCGCTGGTCGGTGCAATTGCTGAATTGTTGGGCCGCGCCAATCATCGACACAACATGAGTTCGGACACGCCATTCCATGCCGCGTCGACGACAACGGCCCCAATGAATGCCGATCGTGCAGCTTAGCAAAATGTTGCTCGCATTGACTGAGCTCGCACCGATCGCGATGAATGGATCGACCAGGAACGAATTCCTGGTTTCGCACGTCGATTACGGGAATATTCCAAGCTCTTCATAGCAGAGTGCGATTTTGTCGATGGCGATCGCGAAGGCCGCAGTTCGCATGTCCGCTTTGCCGTCAAACCGGAGGTAGGCTTGCCGAATCTGCTGATAAGCATTGGCCATGGTGTCTTCAAGACCGGAACAAACCAAGTCGTATTCGTCCGCCCCGTGCGTAGCTGAGTTGAGCACTTCTTGACTGACTTCTTTCCCCGTAGCGGATTCGATCGCGGCTAACAACCTTCGAAACGCCGACTCTTCGAATCGTTTCTCCAAACGCCCGAATCGCACGTGGGACAGATTCTTGAGCCATTCAAAATAGGAGACTGTCACGCCGCCCGCGTTTAAGAACACGTCGGGAATTACCATGATATTTCTGGAAATGAGAATCTCATTGGCTTCGGCCGTGGTTGGTCCATTGGCTGCCTCGCCGATAATTCGGGCCTTAATTTTCTTGGCGTTCTGCTTGGTGATGACGTTTTCGATTGCGGCAGGTATCAAGATATCGCATTGGAGTTCAAACACGCTTTGCTCGTTGAGCAGAAGCTCAGTATGCGGTGCGCCAATAATCGTTCCCTTTTCTCTGCGAAAGCTGTCGACCGCTTGAATGTCGATGCCGGAGTAGTTGACAATGGTCCCATTGACTTCGCCGATAGCGACAATCTTCGCCCCGGCTGCATGCAGGTATTTTGCCGCGTGGTAGCCAACATTACCAAATCCTTGAATGATGACCGACTTGCCTTCGATGCCCGGGGACATACCCAGTTTCTTCATGTCGTCGGCCTGCGAGCAAACCTCACGGATTCCGTAGTACACGCCCAGGCCGGTCGCTTCGGTCCGACCTCGAATTCCGCCCAGCGGAACTGGTTTACCCGTCACGGCCGCCATTGAATTCAGCTCGTGGCTATTGAGTGCCTGGTACGTATCGGCAATCCAGGACATTTCGGTCGCACCGGTCCCAAGATCCGGACCGGGCACGTCGATTCCCGGGCCGATAATGTTCTTGCGATGCAACTCGAAGGTAAATCGCCGAGTAATTCGCTCCAATTCAGCCGGCGAATACTTTTTACGATCGATGGCCACACCCCCTTTAGCGCCACCAAAGGGAACATCGACCATGGCACACTTGTAGGTCATTAAACTGGCCAGCGCAACGATCTCGTCCTCATTGACCTCCATGCTGTATCGCGTTCCACCTTTGGTCGGCAATTTGTGATTGCTGTGCTGAGCGCGCCAAGCATGAATGACTTCGATTTGGCCATTGTCGCGCTCGATCGGAAACGCAAACCGTCCCACAAAGTTGCACTCGCGAATCTTGGCAAGCAGCGGTTGCGAATGTTTGGTCAGTCGAGCAGCGGAATCAAAGTACTGGTTGACTTGTTCGACGAAACTCACGGTGGCGGTCATCGGGTCCCTTTCCAAAGTTAGCGACAAAGCGTACATGAGCAGGATTACTCATTAGCGCCGCAATGACAACCCCTAACGTATTAGTTGGTGAAAATAATTCTTGCAAAGCGATTCAACCCTGACGTCACGCGCGCTTGTTGCAAAGGTCGAATCCAGGGGCAAAAGCTGACCCATCACAGCCGCAGAAAGCCCGCGACGTGGCCGAGTCATGATTGCCCGAAGCTACGTCCGGAACGGCTTTATCGAAGCGACCTAGTGCAGTACAGTGGGGCAATGTGGCTCCGTGAGACGAACTCGCCCTCGCAGGAGCGCAATGGTTCTTCGCAACCCCGTATAGGGTCTCGTAGCGCCGATTGCGACTCTTGACTCGCGAGGATAGTTGTTTACTAACTCATGTTCAACTGCGTAGACTGTGGATGCGATCGCAACTTGCCTTCACGTTAGAATTGAAACTCAAGGACAACCAATCGTGAACGAAACAAAACAGGCTCCGGCTGGGAACTCGCTATTTTTTCTAGGCATTTGCGGAGCAATCATGTTAGCGGGCATCATGCTGCTCGCATGGATGGGAACTGCTCCGGCCAACCCCTTGATCGGCCGCCAAATGCCGGAACTGCACTTCGAACCGCTCATTCCCGAAAAGACCGAGCCTAGCCAAACAGCTTCGGGTACTTCGGGCACGGTCCAGCACATCGTCCTTCATTTGTGGGGACCGTGGTGTCCACCGTGTCGACAAGAGTTTCCGGAATTCATCGAGTTGTATGAAAAGTTCAAAGGGAATCCTCAAGTCCAGTTCGTTTGCGTTGCATTCCCATCGGGCGAGATGGTTCTAGATGATCTGCGTCGCGATGTTCAAGATTTTTTTGATGAAAAAGGCGCTTCCATCCCAACCTTTTATGATGCCAAGGGAAAGACCAGTATGGATCTGGCCGTAATGATGCCTTACGGCTCGCTAGGTTTTCCCACAACCATCGTCGCGGACAAGAATCGGCAAATCGTTCAGGTCTTGGATGGCTTCGTGCCGGGCAGAATGTTGAAGCTGGAAGAAACGTTGGGCCGCGATCAGTAGAGATATTGCCAGTTCAAATATTCGACGTTTCAACTTGGCTACCACACATTTTCTGCACACCAACCGTCAAACAATTCATCGATGGACCCACTCTTCCTTCTACTGATCATCGGAATCCCGCTCGTTTCGCAATTTGTTTCATCGAAACTGCGGCAGCGCTTCGTGTACTTCTCGCAGCAGCCCATGCCCATAACCGGCTATGAAGCAGCGGAGAGGATGTTGCGGCAACACGGTATCCACGACGTGCGTGTCTTGCCCGCGAGAGGCCAGTTGACCGACCACTACAATCCGGCGGACAAAACGATTCAGCTTAGCGAGGTGGTCTACGGTCAACGCAATGTAGCTGCCGTGGCCCCGGCCACGCATGAATGTGGCCACGCCGTTCAGGACGCGACCGAGTATCCGTTTTTGAACTTGCGATCGAGGATGGTTCCCATTCTCAAGCTCAGCAATCTTGCCATTCCCGTCTTGGCGTTTGGTGGAGCAGGAGTATCGGAGTTTGCCGGAAGCCACTCCGTCGCGCTGCTGTTTTTGATCGGACTGGGCCTGCCGGCGCTGTTCAGCGTGATTACGTTGCCGGTTGAATTCGACGCCAGTCGCCGAGCATTGAATTGGATGCGTGAAACGGGTTTAGCCGATATTCCAGGCGGCGAGGGTGCGCGCAAAGCCCTTTTTTGGGCAGCCATGACCTATGTAGTCGCCGCGCTTGGATCCATTGTGCAAGCCATTGCCTTTGCAAGGTTGTTTTTGAAGCGGCGATGAGAAGAATGTATAGCACTAAGCATCGCTGGCAAGCCGAGTAAGTGTCGTTTCCACAACCGTCCACGCCCGTAAATTGGCGGAATGCGGCCAATGGAAATAAGTCTCAGTCGTACATGGTTCTTCCGCCCCCAAGGTGGTGCCCTCAGACCCTGGGGCGACGCTTGGTCCCGGCCGAACGGGACTTCGCTTTGCCCCAGGCTGATTTATCTTGGCCCTTCAGGCCATCAATCGTCGCACGCATTTCGGGAACGCGGCTCTGTGATTGTTGCTCAACAACCTTCAATTCGCTGAAAGTTTCAACGAAGACTCGTAGCTCCTCCGAAGATGCGTCACAGGATGCCGCGCTTCAATGAAGCCGCGACCTTTCGGTCGCGGACATGCTTTTGACCTCGAATGGTTCAGTAGAATGCAGCTACTTAGCGAGATAGCTACAAATCGCGTGATCTAGTTTTTGCCGTTCGTTCCAACGTCGGCTTTGGGCGGCGGCTGGTTGTCTTCTGTCACCTGTGCGGAATTGGTACTTCCCCCAGCGTTGTCGCTGCTTGATTTGTTGGACGACTTGTCGTCGGCCGAATGGGGCTTTTTTGAACCTTGATCCTTGGTTGGATCGGTTGAGTTGGAATCTTCTTCAGGCTCAGGCAGTGGTTCCGTGGATTCGAGCTGGTCGAGCGAGAAGTCGCCCGCGTTGCCGCCACCGCCCAGCGCTTGGTAGGCGCGAATCACGGCTGTCAATTCTTGCTGTTTCGTTTCAACCAGCGCCATGCGAGCTTCCATCAATTCACGCTGCGACAACAGGACATCGATGTACTCGCCGCGAGCATTTTGGAAAAGTTTAGTGGCATTCTCGACCGAGGCTTCCAGCGAACGCAACTGCTGCTTCTTGATCTCGATGCTCTGATTGAAGTTGTCCACTTTCGACAATTGATTGATGACTTCAATGTGAGCTCTCAAAATGGTCTGCTGGTAGTCGTAGATGGCCTGCAACTGCCGAGCATTGGCGTTCAAATACTCCGCCTTGATCGCCGAGCGATTGATGATGGGCACTACCAGGCCACCGGCGGCACCGTAGATGAGCGACTCGGGACTGTTCAGAAGATACTTTGTGTTAAAAGCTTCGTAGCCCACGCCGGCCGTCAAAACCAGCGACGGATAGAACTCGGCACGAGCAGCCATCACATCCAAACCAGCAGCCTGGACCTCACGTTCGGCCTGGCGGATATCGCAGCGGTAGAGCAGTTGCTCGGAAGGCACACCCACGCTGAGCGTATTGATCATCAGGTTGATATAGTCGACCGAGGGTCGTGCAATTTGCTGTGGGAAGCGACCCGCGATGAAGTTGATGCGATTCTCTACCTCTACGATCTCTTGAATGATCTTCAAGCGTTCGCTTTGGTTCTTTTGCACTTCAGCCTGGAATCGTTGGACAGCCAGTTCGGTGCCCCGGGCGGCTGCCTTGAGCGCTTTGGCGGCTTTCAAACTTTCCTGCTGAATCTGAATCGTCTTCTCCAAAATGATCAGCCGATTGTCCAATGCCAACAGCTCGTAGTAGTTCTCAGCTACCTCCGCGACCAGACGAGTGACCACGTAGTTTCGACCAGCCTGGGTGCCAAGGTATCGCAAGGATGCAGCGTCGCGCCGATTGCGCAGCTTCCTCCAAATGTCGATTTCCCAGGTCATGTCGGCGGCCATCAAGAAGTTGGGCAGCGGTTCTGGAAAGGTATCGCCGGGGGCGCCAAGCAGTTGATCTTCGACAGCGCCATCGCGGGTGAAGCGACTGGACTTTTCGATTCCAGCGCTGGTTCCAAGACCGAAGAATGGGAAAATGGCACCGCGACGAGCCATGATCTCATTGTTGGCGATTCGAATATCTTGGGCTAGGATCTTCAGTTCTTGGTTCCCGGCCAGCGAATCGCCGATTAAGTTTTGCAGAACGGGGTCATCGAAGAATTGGCACCACCCGAGCTGAGCCGAATTCGTTGTGCTCAGTTCTGCTTGGCTAGGATTGTTGTTTCGATCGTAGGCCCCAGGCAACGCATGCCAAGCCTGCGGCTTAAAAATATTCGGGATATGGCAGGCCGGAACGGTTGCAAACAAACCCGCGACGACCGCAGCGCACACAGATTGTCGTCTAATGCGGCCTTTCAACGATTTCGCTAAGAGGTTCATCGTGTTCATCCTTGATCAACTTCCTTCCGTCGGCCATCTTGCCGAACAAGTAATACAGGCCGGGAATCACCAGGACCCCAATGACTGTACCGATCAACATCCCTCCCACACCGGTCGTACCAATAGTTCGATTTCCGATGGCCCCAGGCCCAGTCGCTCGAACTAGCGGAATAAGGCCAGCAATGAAAGCGAAAGAGGTCATCATGATGGGTCTGAAACGCAGCTTGCCACCTTCGATCGCGGCATCCTTGAGACTCTCTCCCTGTTTTCGACGCTGGATTGCAAACTCGATGATCAAAATAGCGTTTTTACCTAAGAGTCCGACAAGCATCACCAGTCCAATTTGACAGTACACATCGTTGGACAATCCCAAAAGTTGCAACAGCAGGAATGATCCAAAAATTCCCACAGGTAATGACACGATTACAGCCATCGGCAAGATGAAGCTTTCATACTGACCGACTAGCACCAAATAAACGAATGCCACCACGATGAGGAAGATGTAGACGGCTGTATTCCCTTTTTTTGCCTCGTCGAATGAAAGCCCTTGCCAGTCGATCCCATAACCGTGCGGCAAGACTTCGGCGGCGACCTGCTGGATCGCGGCAATGGCTTGACCACTGCTGTATCCAGCAGCGGGAGCGCCCTGAATTGGCGCGGTTGGATAAAGGTTATAGCGACTTATTTCGTTCAGCCCTTGCATCTTGTTGAGGCGCATGAACGCGGAGTAAGGTACCATCTCGCCGTTGTCATTTCTCACAAACATGGTCTCAAGATCTTCGGGATAGCGGCGAAACTCCGGAGCGCTCTGTACATAGACTTTATAAAACTGCCCAAAGCGAACGAAGCCTTGCTCCCAAGTACTGCCAACCACGATCGAAAGGTTGTTCAGTGCGTCGGCGATCGAAACGCCTTTCTGCATGGCGATGTCGTTGTTGATTACGATTTCATACTGCGGGTAATTGTTGGCAAAAAAGGTGAATAGTCCCTTGATCTCTTTGCGTTTGGCCAAAGCCGCCATGAATTCATCAGTCACTTTGCCCAGAGCGTCGTAGTCGCCGGAGTTGGTTTTATCCAATAGGTTCACTGAAAAACCGCCGGCAGCTCCGAATCCGGGTACCGCTGGTGGCTCGAAGAACTCCAGTTTGATGTTGGCAATGTCCCGGCCTTTCTTTTCCAATTCCTCGATAATCTGCTTGGAAGTCAATGTCCGTTCGGCCCAAGGTTTCAAGTTGATAATGCATGTTCCCGCGTTTGAACCGCGGCCTTCAGTCAAGACTTCATAACCCGCAAGTGACGACACCGAAGTAATCTCGTCAAGCTCCTCGCAGATCGCTTGGAGTTCTTTAGCTTTGCTGTTGGTGTATTCCAGAGTAGACCCGGGCGGAGTTTGAATCACGCCGTAAATAACCCCCTGGTCTTCCAAGGGAATGAAGCCTGACGGAATAATATTGGTGACCGCATAAATCCCGATGGTAAATGCGGCGACAACCAGCATCGTGATCATTCGTAGCGTGACAATCTTTCCGAGGATCCCACTATAAATATTGGTAGTCAATTCAACGCCGCGGTCGAATGTATGGAGTAACATTCCCAGAGGCCCACGTTTTTGCTCCTCTTCAGAACCGCCGCTGGAAAGAAGCGATCGCAAAGTCAGAAATGCAAACAGGAAAACGATGCTGGCAATCACGACGGCGCGAGTTGAATTCAATGTGATCGTGTCACTAAGCACCTCGACTACGCGCTGGTTGCTTAGAACAACGTAAACGGCTGCACCCACACCGCATCCCAATAAGATGGCCAGGCCGCCTCGAGCCAAACCAGCCCAGCGTCCGAACAGGCGATCCATTGCGTGGTGGAGCCAACGAAGAGCAACGGCCACCCAGCCGCGCTCCTGTCCATGAGGCACGTGCGGCTTGAGCAACATGGCACACAAGACGGGCGTCAGCGTCAGGGCCACGACTCCAGATAATACCGTGGACATCGCCATGGTTAATCCGAACTGGCGATAGAACACGCCAACGGGGCCTGTCATAAAAGTTACAGGAATGAATACGGCGGACATCACCAAAGTAATTGCAATGATGGCACCGCTAATTTCATGAACTACCTCTTGCGTGGCAGTGTAGGGCGATAGATGTTTTTCATGAATTTTGGCATGCACTGCTTCGACAACCACGATGGCGTTGTCCACGACGACACCGATCGCAAGGACCAAGGCGAACAAGGTGATCAGGTTGATCGAAATGCCAAAGATGTACATGAAGAAAAATGTCCCGATCAACGATACGGGCACGGCCAAAGTAGGAATCAAGGTGCTACGAAAATCGCCCAGGAAAAGGAATACTACCAGCGAAACCAGCACGAAGGCTTCCACCAACGTGTGCACAACCTTTTCGATCGAAGCTTCCAAGAATTTGGAAACGTCGTAACTAACTTCGTAGTCCATCCCCGGAGGAAACGATTCCTTCTTGATCTCCTCAAGCTTTTCTTTGACCCGCTCAATTACGGACGTTGCATTGGATCCTGGGGTTTGTTTTAGAACGATGGCAGCCGATGCATGGCCGTCCATGTCGGAGTAAAGGTCATAAAACGATGAACCAAGTGAAACTTTGGCAACATCTTTCAACCGCAGGATTTCACCATTGGGATTGGACTTCAGGATGATTTGCTCGTACTGTTCGGGCCTATCGTAACGGCCTACCCAAGTCAGAACATATTCGACGGTTTGCGAAGTTCGGCCCGTGGCTTGCCCCAACCGTCCGGGGGAACCAATCATGCTTTGTTCTGCCAGAGCTTCCATGACCTCGTCCGCAGAAATGTTGTAGGCACGCATGCGGTCTAAATTGAGTTCGACTCGCATGGCATAGGCTCGGTTACCCAGAATCGTGGCTCGTCCAACGCCCTGAATTCGCTTGATTTCTTGCAGCACGTTGACCGTGACATAGTTGTACAAGAAATTTTGGTCCATATTTTTGTCGGTGCTGTACACATTGACATACATCAACATGCTGGACATATTTTGCATAACAATGATGCCCTCCCGATCCACGATGGGAGGCAAATTGTTCTTGACCGCCTGGATTCGGTTGCTGACGTTCAAGACGGCGACGTTGGGATCGGTACCGGGTTCAAAGATGACTTGGATGGTACCTTCACCGGCGCTGGTCGCGTCGCCAATCATGTACCGCATGTCTTGCACGCCATTGATCGACTGCTCGAGAATCGTCATCACCGAGTCGACCAAGATTTTGGCGCTTGCCCCAGGGTACGAAACCGAGACCACAACGCTGGGCGGCGCTACGGTGGGGAATTGGGAAATTGGGAGCATGCTGATCGCCAACAATCCCATGAAGACGATCAAAACGGAAATGACGATCGCCAACGCTGGGCGATGCAGGAATCGTGCAAACACGGCGGGAAACTCCTATTCGGCCTTGTTCTTTAGATTGCCGAGTACCTCAGCCGAATCGCGAAACTCAAATTCAATTTTCTCGCCATCTCGAACCTGACGAACACCTTCCAGAATGATGTTCTCGTCTGCGTCAATTCCATGGCCAATGATAAAGATATCATCCATCTCTGACTGAATTTCGATTTCGCGTTGATGTGCCACATTGTCCTTGTCGACGACAAATACGAAGCGTTTGGCAAGGATTTCGAACGTTGCCCGCTGAGGGATCACGATTGCACCCGCGAGTGGTCGATGCAGCAAAATATTTCCCGTTTGTCCGTGCCGCAATAGTCCGTTTGGATTCTGGAAGTCCGCTCGAAATGCGATGTTGCCCGTTTCGTTGTTAAATTCCGCCGCAATTGCACCAATTGCTCCAGGCTGATCAAACTTGCTGTGGTCAGCCAAAATGAGGTCAATTTCTAGGTTGTGATCGCGACCTTCTATACTGGTCTTGTATTCGAGGTAGCGAGCCTCCGGTACATTAAAATAGACCCACATGAGGCTGTTGTCCGACAAAGTCGTCAATACGTCGCCTTCAGAAACCAGGCTACCTTGTTGACACAGCAATCGATTGATAATGCCGTTGAAGGGTGCCTTGACGTTGGCAAAATCTAGCTCGGCTTTGGACAATCGAACTTGGGCTTGCGCCTTGGCCACTTTGGCCTGCGCCAGGGCGACCTCTTGGGCGGAGACGACGTTTTGTTCGAATAGTTTCTGGGCGTTGTTGTATTCGATCTCGACCAACTTAGCCTCCGCCATTTCGGTTTCCAGCTTGGCTTGGTAAAGCGCGGGAATCACGCGAAACAGTGAATCGCCTTGGTGAACAAATTGACCTTCTTTGACTGAGATCTCTTCCAAATATCCACTTTCCAAGGCTCGCAATTCAATGTGCCGACACGAGTGGATTTGGCAAACATAGCTTTGAGTACTCACGACGTCCTTGCGGACCGGCTGCGTCACGATAACCTTGTGCAGATGCTCCGCGTGCTCCTCGCCTTCGTGCCCCTCATGCGATTTATCCGCATTCGCGTGGCGTGCGGCGCCGTCGTCCGCGTCATCATCGTCCGAGTCGTCGTCGGAATCATCATCGTCCGCGTCGTCATCGTGAGGGTCGCCACTTTTCGACTTTTCGGACTTGTCCGACTTGCTCTCCACGTGCGAGGCCAGATTGACCCACTCTTTGACGCGATCGCAACCTTGAAACAGAATTGCAAACAGCAATATCAACAGGAATGGACGAATCCACAAGAATTTTGGTTTCATAGAAGGCATGCGATTAAAACTGTTTCGATTGTTTTTGGGTCCACTCAATTGAACGCCCAGTAGTAGCAAACTGGCATGTCAAGTCCTCGCATCAGGGTATGGCATCAGGGCATGCGAAAACGAGGGTTGTGGCCGAAGTACCCAGAGATTGTCCACGCAACAATCGATAACATTGAAATATTCGGCCCCAAATCCCTGCGACGAAAATCGAATTGTCTCATTTTATGGAAATTGTGTTTAGACACCATCCGAGGTCTTAATCGATGCAATTTCTTGCACGCACTGTGCAACAAATCGCAGACATGCAAACTCACGCGTCGGAAATAGGTAAGACCAAAGTGAACGTTGTTCCGTGGGATCCCGATTGAAATTCGATATTGCCATCGTGCTGACGAACGATCTTATCGCACAATGCAAGTCCCATTCCAATTCCATCGCTGCGCGTCGTGAAGTAGGGATCGAATACGAGCGGTTGGATCTCCAATGGGATGCCTTTGCCGGTATCAGTCACGTCAACTCGCATCGTTTCGCCTTGAGTGGACACTGAAAACTTGAGCTGGCCGCCGTTTGGCATGGCTGCAATTGAATTTAGGGCTAGGTTGAGAAGTACTTGCTCCAACTGCGCGGCATCCGCAGGCAACGTCTCTTGGGAGCCTTCTGCGACTTCGATCGTCATCTCGACACCCTTGAGTGCGGCATCAGGGCGAAGCAAACGGACC
>WPCK01255024.1_pt1 | contig 17477 bp, 17 predicted proteins | sample 5399851 | NCBI WGS metagenome assembly WPCK01 (sample SAMN12869471, study PRJNA574797) | sludge metagenome | isolation source: wastewater treatment of pH11 | place: China:Beijing | collected 2019-05-20 | reverse complement strand
GTTCTCGCCGAGCAGTGCATGGAATTCGCCGCTCCTGACCTTGATCGAGACGTCGTCCAGCGCCACCAACGAACCGAAAATCTTGGTCATGCCGACGGTTTCGAGGCCGAACGCGCGATGTTGCGGCGCGCCGTCGGGCTGTTTGAGGGCTGCAACGGCCGTCATGACGCACCTCCTGCGCGGCGCGGCGCGATGATCGCGACGGGTCCGCCGCCGTCGGCGCTACGGTGCTCGGCGGCGAATGAGGACATCCCGGAAGAGCCCGCCAGCGCAACAAGCGCGCGCCGCGGGCCGGACATGCCGTCCGGGCTTCGCGTTGCGATGCGATGGACCGTGCCTTCGCGCATCAGCGGATCCCGTCGAGAAACGTTTCGCTGGTCGCGACCGCGCCGAACACGCCGCCCTGCATCTTGATCATGTCGATGGCCGCGAGGTGGTTCTCGAGTTTCGTCGCGCCGCAACAATCCTCCAGCAGCAGGCACTCGAAACCGCGGTCATTGGCCTCGCGCATTGTGGTGTGGACGCATACGTCGGTGGTGATGCCGGTCAGCACGATGTTTCGAATGCCGCGCGTGCGCAGGATCAATTCCAGGTCCGTCGCGCAGAACGAGCCCTTGCCCGGCTTGTCGATGATCGGCTCGCTGGGAAACGGCGCAAGCTCCGGGATGATTTCCCAGCCTGGCTGTCCGCGCACGAGGATTTTCCCGCAAGGCCCCGGGTCGCCGATGCCCGCGCCGATGCGCTGGGATCGCCAGCGCTTGTTCGCCGGCAGGTCGGCCAGATCGGGGCGATGGCCTTCGCGGGTGTGGATCACGTGGTAGCCGTCCGCCCGCATCGCTGCCAGGACGCGGCTGATCGGTCCGATCGGCGCTCGCGTCAACGAAAGGTCGTAGCCCATTGCATCGACATAGCCGCCGGGCCCGCAGAAGTCGGTCTGCATGTCGATGATGATCAGCGCCGTATTTTCCGGCCTGAGATCGCCGTCGAACGGCCAGCGATAGGGATCGGCCCTGACCGGGCCGGCTTCGTCGATTACGTCGATTTTCGCGTCCATTACCCTACTCCGCCGCTTCCGTGGCCTTCTCGCCATAGCGCCTGTCCGGAACCGGAAAGCCGCACGAGGCACCGTCGGTGTGGATGACCTCGTCCTCCCAGGGCAGCCGGTACTTTCCGGCGACCATGTCCTGCATGAAGGTGTAGGGGCAGTCCTGCGCGCCGCCCTTGACGGCGACGTAGCCGCGATGGCCGAGCTGGTAGATGTTGTTCTCCACCGACCAGTGCCGGCGCGCCTCGCGGACGAGGTCGGGACGCACTTCCGCGGTGATGATCTCGTCGGCGCGGCCAGTGGTGCCATGAGCGAGAATCGTCCCGTCGAAATTGACGATCATGCCCTCGCCCATCGAATCGAACGTCCCGTCGGACCCGCACATGCAGACATTGGCGGTCACCATCAGATTCTGGAACGCATTGGCCTGGTTGGTGAACCGCCAGCTTTCCCGGATCGGCGCGGTGTAGCCGGCCGTGCGCAGCATGACCTCCGCGCCCTTGTAGGCGCATTCGCGCGCCATTTCCGGGAACATCCCGTCGTGGCAGATGATCAGTGCGAGCTTGCAGCCCTTCGGTCCGTCGATGACCGGAATGCCGAGGTCGCCCGGTTCCCACGGCTCGACCGGAACCCAGGGGTGGAGCTTGCGGTAGTACAGCTTCAGTTCGCCCTGGTCGTCGATGACGATGCCGGAATTGTAGGGCATGCCGCCGGGATTGTACTCCATGATGGAGAAGCAGCCCCAGATCGCGTTGTCCCTGCAGGCCTTGCGGAAGGCGGCGACCTCGGGCCCGTCGAGCGAGCACATGATCGCCGGATTGGTATCCATCGACAGGCCATGCAGGGCGTATTCGGGAAACACGACCAGGTCCATCGTTGCCATGTTTCGCCGCGCCTTCGCCACCATCGACACGATCCTGGCCGTCTGCCGGGCGAGATCGTCCGGCGTTTCGACCACGGGCAGTTGCAACTGGACGAGACCGATCACGATGCCGTTCGGTGTCCTGTTCAACCCGCCGAGTGCGCTCATCGCTCCAGTCTCCCGTGCTTCGGTTATTTCGTGATCGACAGTTCGCCCGGCACGTCGCGCGCCGACGACGAGGAACGCGCCGCGGTGATCATGATGAAAAGGGTCAGGATGTAGGGGGCGGCATTGAAGAAGTAGTAGCCTTGGCTAATGCCGACCGACTGCAGCGCCGGTCCGATCGCCCCGGCCGCTCCGAACAGCAGCGCCGCCATGATGCAACGCAGCGGATTCCAGCGGGCGAAGATGACGAGCGCGACGGCCATGAGACCCTGCCCCGAGGAGAGGCCCTCGTTCCACGACCCCGGATAGGACAGCGAGAGAAACGCGCCGCCGGTTCCGGCCAGGAAGCCGCCGAGCGCAGTGGCGGCAATCCGCACGCTGATCGGATTGATCCCCATGGCGCGGGCGGCCGGTTCGCTGTCGCCCGTCATCCTGACGATCAGACCCCACCGCGTGTTCGCGAACGCCCACCACATGGCAATCGCCAGCAGGATCCCGGCAAAGAACAGGGGATTGATCTCGAGCGCCTTCTGCAGCGACGTGTTCGACGTCCATGACCCGAGCGGCAATGCTTCCAGGCGCGGCGCCGAGGGCTGGATGTAGGGCTTGCCGAAAAAGAAGGCGACACCGGTGCCGAAGCTCATCATCGCGATGCCGACGGCAATGTCGTTGACGCGCCTGAGACTGCAGATCGAGCCATGCATCAGGCCGAGAAACAGGCCGGAGACGCCGGCGGCGAAGACCCCGATCCATGGCGAGCCGGTTTCGTAGGACACAGCATAGGCGACCATCGCGCCGAGCACGAGATTGCCCTCGAGGCCGAGATTGATGCGGCCGGACTTTTCCGTCAGCGTCTCGCCAAGGGCGACGAACATGAACGGCGTCGAGACGCGGATCGCGCCGCCGAGCATGGCGATGAGGATCGTGGAAAGGGCGCCGTCGCTCATGTCCGCTCGACCTCGCTCCTGGGCCGGAAGATGGCGAAGCGCCCGTGCAGCGTCTCGCTGGCGAGAAGCACCACGAAGATGATGCCCTGCAGCACCAGCGCGGTCGCATCGGGCATGTCCATGCGTCGCTGCACCAGGCCGCCGGATGCCTCGATTGCGCCGAACAGGATCGCCACCGGCACGATCAGCAGCGGGTTGTGGCGCGCGAGGAACGACACGAGGATGCCGGTGAAGCCGTAGCCGGCGACCAGTGACGCGTTGGCCTGGCCGTGGATCGCGGCAACCTCATAGTAGCCGGCAAGTCCGCCGCAACCGCCGGCGATCGCCGAGCAGGCGACGATCAGCCGCCCGACCGGGAGGCCCTGGGCCAACGCGGCTCGCGGGTTGCCGCCGGTGACGCGTGCCGCAAATCCGAAAGTGGTTCGCGACATCAGCAGATACAGGAGGATCGCCAGCGCGATTCCCACGACGAACCCCCAATGAACATCGGTCCCGGGGATCGTACCGACCATGTAGTCCTTGCCGATCGGCATGGTCGACGGCTTGTTCGCCGAGCCGGGATCGCGCAGCGACCCTTCGACGAAGAAATTCATGATGGCGATAGCGATATAGGTCAGCAGCAGCGTCGAGATCGTTTCGTTGACGCCGCGCGCATGGCGCAGCCAGCCGGCCATCGCATTCCAGGCGGCGCCGGAGGCGACCGCCGCGAGCGCCATCGCGGCCATGGTCGGGGCGACTGGCGCCGCCGAGGAGACGAGCGGGATCGCGATCGCGGCGGCGGCAAAACCGCCGAGCACGAGGGCGCCTTCCGCGCCGATCATCGTCAGCCCGATCTGGGCCGGGATGGCGAAGGCCAGGCCGGTGAGGATGAGGGGCGCGGAGCGCTGCAGCGTGTTCTGGAAGGAAAACGCCGTGCCAAGGCCGCCGCGCCAGACAATCTCGAAAAACTGGAGCGGGCTTTTTCCCAGCCCCAGCAGGAAAACGGAGAACAGGACGGTCGAGACGACCAGTGCGCCGAGGGGAATGACGACCTTTTCGATCGCGCCGGGCAGGCGCGCCGATGTCGGGCGGAAGCGAAGCGGGGCTGTGTCGGTGGCAGCCATGGGTCCGTGTCTGTTGGCAAGCGGGATGGCGGGCCGCCCCTGAAGCCGGGCGGCCCGTCGTTCTGTGCGATCAGGTGATCGAGCCGATGACCCCCTCGAGGAGGTAGTTCATGCCATCGAGATACGGATCGTAGTTGTCATAGGTCTTGTCGATGACGAGGTTGCCGTTGTTGTCCTTGAGGGGACCGACATAGATCGGCTTCTTTTCCTTCAGGCCGGCAATGGCCGCGTCGGCGGCGGCGATCGCTTCCGGCGTGGCGCCGGCGCCATAAGGCGTGTTGCGCACCATGTCGTTGTCGTAGCCGCCAACAACCATGTTGGGCAGCGCTTCGCCCTTGGCCAGCAGGTCCGCATACATCTTGTAGATGGTTTCCCACTTGTATTCGGCGCCGGTGATGAAGCCCTTGGGGGCAAGCGGCGCCTGCGAGGCATTGTGACCGCAGGATTTCACGCCGCGGCTCTCGGCGGTCTCGATGACCACCTTCGGCCCGTCGACGTGGCAGGTGATGACGTCGCAGCCCGCATCGACGAGAGCGTTTGCCGCTTCCGCCTCACGTACGGGGAGCGACCAATCGCCGGTGAAGATCACCTGCACGGTCGCGGCCGGGTTCACGCTGCGCGCGCCAAGCAGCACCGAGTTGATGTTCGACAGCACGCTCGGAATGGGCTTGGCGGCCACGAACCCGATCTTGTTGGACTTGGTCGACAGGCCGGCGGCGACGCCATCGACATAGTGCGCCTGGTTCAGGTAGCAGAAATAGCTGCCGGCGTTCGCCGGGTCGGTATCCTTGTTCCACAGCGGCGCGGCGTGGCGGAACTGCACGTCCGGATATTTCTTGGCCAGGTCGACGACGAAGGGCTTGTAGTAGCCGAACGAGGTCGCGAGGATCAGGTTGGCCCCATCGAGATTGATCATCGATTCCATCGACTTGGCGACGGCGTCGGTTTCCGGGACGTTCTCCTCCTCGATGACCTTCACGTTGGCGACGGATTTCAGCACGTCCATCGCCACCGCATGGGCCTGGTTCCAGCCAAAATCACCGCGCGAGCCGACATAGACAGCACCGAGAACCACTCCCTCAGCCGCCTGCGCCTTGCCGAGCAGGCCCATGGGAAGAGCGGTGGAAGCCAGACCGGCGAGGCCTGTCTTGAGAATTGTACGACGAGAAACACCTTCGATCGGCATGATCCAACTCCTGTTTTCGCCTGGGAGGCATTCTTGCGATGGGCCGGACCCGGCTCCATCCCCGTGACAATTCAAGGCAAGGCCCGTGCCACTTCTGTTCGGCCGCTCGCCCGTCCGGAAATTCTAGCGTTTTCAATCTGTTGGGTTTTGCCCTGCGACGGGGAGCCAAGACACTGAATGCCGCAAAACCAGCAAGTGAGCTTATTTTTTCATCAATTGAAGCTGTTCGATTATTTTTTAGTCATACATCGTCTAATTGCATACATTTGGCAGTTGCGAAGAATGCCGGCAGGCAGCCTGTCCGTGCTTACATCAGGCCGCTTTTGGCGTAGGTGGCATTGAGGCGGCTTTCGAGATAATCGGCGCCTGTAATCGGCGGGTATTTCGCCGGCCTTTCGGGCGTCGCGCAGGTCGGCAGGCACGCCACGACGGCATCGGGATTGGGATCCAGGAAGAAGGCGACGGAGTGGCGCTCACGTCCGGCCGGGTTGACGACGCGATGCGGCGTCGAGACGTAGATATCGTTGGTCCAGCGCATCAGGCAGTCGCCGATGTTGCACACGAAGGCATCGGGAATATGCGGCGCGGCAAGCCATCGACCGTCGCGCGTGCGGACTTCCAGGCCGCCGGCATCGTCCGTCGCCAGCAATGTCACGCAACCGTAATCGGTATGCTCGCCGGCGCCGAGTTGCCCCTCCTCCAGCGTTGCCGGGCGCGGCGGATAGTGAAGAAGCCGCAGCGTCGCGAGCGGGCGGTCGATCTTGTCGACGAAATAGTCCGGATCGACGCCCAGTTCGACGGCGAATGCCTGATGCAGTGTGCGACCCAGGGCGAGGACGGCGTCGAAATAGGCCAGCATCGTATCGCGGAACTCCGGCATGTCCGGCCAGAGGTTGAGCGCGCGGAAGCGGGCGCCCGAGAGGATTTCCGGATCGTCCGGCCGCAACTCCAGGCCGACATTGAAGGCTTCCTTGACATCCGCCGGTTTGGTCGGATCGAGCGCCTCGCCGCCCATCGGAATGTAGCCGCGGTTTCCGGTCGCCGCGGAAAACAGCGCCTTGCGCTTGTCGGACTCGGGCGCGCCGAAGAACTGCGCCGATTGTTCGAAGACCCTGTGCATCAGCGCAGCCGGAATGCCGTGGCCGGTGATGTAAAAGAAACCGATGCCGCGACATGCCCGGCCGATCTCGGCTGCAACAAATTCAAGTCCTCCCGGCTCACCATCAAACAGGGGGGTCAGGTCGATGACGGGGATGTCGGTCACGGGATGTTCCTCAATCGAAAAGTTTGGCCAGTGCGGAATGCTCGGCAATCAATGCCGCGGTATCGAACCCGGGAATGATGCCGTCAACAACGCGCCACCGTCCCGCCACCATGACGCGATCCGCCCGGTTCGCGCCACAATGGACCAGCGCCGCGATCGGATCGTGGTTTCCCGAAAAGCGAAGTTCGTCCAGCGTGAACATGGCGAAGTCCGCCTGCTTGCCGACTGCAATTTCGCCGATGTCGGATCGGCCGAGGCAGCGCGCCGAGCCCTGCGTCGCCCAGCGCAGCGCATCGCGGTGCGTCACGCGCTCCGCCGACATGTAGCCGAGCCGGTTGACCATCAGCGCGTGGCGTACCTCCTCCATCAGGTTCGATCCGTCGTTCGACGCCGATCCGTCGACGCCGAGGCCAACGGGGCTGCCGGCGGCCTCCAATTCGAGCGTCTTGCAGAAGCCGGAGGCGAGCACCGCATTGGATGTCGGGCAATGGCAGACGCCGACGCCATGGGCGCCGAGCCGTTCGCAATCCTCGCAGGTGAAGTGGATGCCATGGGCCAGCCAGGTGCGCGGTTGCAGCCAGCCGGCATCGTCCAGCCAATCGATCGGCCGGTATCCGAAACGCTCCTTGCAGAAGACTTCCTCGTCCGTGGTCTCGGCAAGATGCGTATGCAGACCGCAATCGTATTTTTCGGCGAGCGCGGCACTGCCGCGCATCGTGTCGATCGAAACGTTGAACAGGGCGCAGGGCGCGAGCGCGATCTGGGTCATCGCGCCGTCGCTGGTGTCATGATATTTCTGCAGTACCCGCTCGCTGTCGGCGAGGATCGTGTCTTCATCCTGCACGATATGGTCCGGCGGCACCGCCCCGTCCTTCTTGGACAGCGTCAGCGAGCCGCGCGTGATCGTGGCGCGGATGCCGAGCGCGCTCGCCTCTTCCACCTCGATGTCGGTGGCGTCCTCGATGCCGCCGAAGACCATGTAGTTGTGGTCCATCGCCGTCGTGCAGCCGGACAGCAGCAATTCGGCCATGGCGAGGCGCGCTCCGATCCGGAACATGTCGCGGTTGAGCCGGCCCCAGATCGGGTACAGCGCGGTCAGCCAGGGGAACAGTTCCTTGTCATAGGCCTGGGGGTGAGCGCGGCTCAGCGTCTGGAAGAAATGGTGGTGGGTGTTGATAAGGCCAGGCAACACGACGTGGCGCGAGGCGTCGAAGACTTCATCGACCGGCCCGGAGGGCGCCCTACCCGCCGCAACAAGCTCGACGATGCGGCTGCCGTCGATGACCACTCCTCCGCCCGCGCTTTCGGCAAGAATGGCCAACGGGTTCTTGATCCAGGTCCGCATGTCGTCAGATCCTTTTCGCATGATCGCCGGAAGGTCCGTCTGTCCGGCGCGGTTTCAACGGTTCCGGTTGCCTGCGCAGGAAGCTCTGGCGTCCGTTTTCGCGGCCCTCCGGCTCCTGCGGCTTGTTGCGGACGGCGGAGGCGGGATCGGGTACCGAGACCGCGCTATCCGCAATGGCGATGGCGCCCGTTCCGTCCTGGCCAGCGCCACGCACGCCGAAAATGACGAAGTCGACCGCCATCTGCTCACCCGCCCGCTATTGGATTGTAGCGGTAGGGCGCAAAGGGGTCCGGCGTATGCGCCCGGTGGAAGGCCTCCAGATAGGGCATCATCCTGGCGACCATGCGCTTCGATTCCGTCTCGACCGCGCTCTCTGGCCTGTCTAGCCGTTCCCTGATTTCCTCCAAGACGCCGTCACGATCGATCGAGATGACCCTCCCGCCATCGACAACCCGCCTGCCGCCAACGAAGACCTGGTCGACCGCATGGCGTCCGCCGCGATGCAACACGGCTTCGGCCACCGGCGTCGCCGGGTCGAGCCATGGCCGCGCAACGGCGCTCCTGTTCATCAGCACAATGTCGGCTTGCATCCCCGTCTCGATCCGCCCGGAAATTCCGGCAAACCCTGCGGATATGGCCCCATGCTCGGTGGCCATTTGCAAAACGGCAGCGGCGTCGGGCCGTTCGTTGAACAGGCCTGTGCCGCGATGCAACGCCCAGACCAGCTTCATCTCGACGGTCATGTCGCGGTCGTCGGCGATGTTCGACTGGTCGATCCCGAGCGCCAGCGGGATGCCGCGCGCCCGCATCTCGTTGACGGCGGCGATGCCGCTGCCGAGCCTCAGACCCGAACTGGCGTTGTGGCAGATCGTGCAGCCGCATGCGGCGACGAGGTCCATGTCGTCGCGGTCGAGCCAGTTGCCATGCCCCAGTGTGACGTTCGGCTCCAGCCGGCCGCTCGCCGCCAGATGCGCCACGGCCGAGCGCCCGAAACGGCGGCGCGCGTATTCCGCCTGCCTAGCGGTCTCGGCGAGGTGCATGTGGATGTTGGCGCCAGCGTCGCGCGCGGTGCCGAAGATCAGTTCGAGGCTCTCATCGCTGCACCAGTGCAGGTTTGCCGGCGCGAGATGCAGCCGGACGAAGTCCTTCCGCTCGGCCTCCCAACGCTTCTTCGCCGCGGAAAAGAACGCCATGTAGTCTCGCGTCGGCGTCGACGTCGGCGTCAGCCGCGGGCGGAGCCATTCGCGGACATCTTCGGGCAACGCGGCGAGGACGGTGGCGTCGTCCTCATAGGCAAGGGTGTTCTGGTCGCGCATCATGAAGGAATAACCGGCGCGCATGCCGATCTCCCCATAGGCCGACAGGATCGTGCCGGTCGCCGCCTCCCAGTCCTCCGGCGTGCCGACGAGCCCGCTGTTGATGTGGTGGACGGTGGTCGTGCCGCTCTCCAGCATCTCGATGGCCGAATAGAGCGTATCGAGCCGCGCACCGACCTGGCGCATACCGCGAAACCGCGGCAACCAGAGTTCCAGCGGCGCGAAAGGTACTCCCATCATCAGCGGCGTCAGGCCGAAATGATGATGGCTGTTGACCAGACCCGGCATGGCGATCATGTCGCGGGAGCCGTAGCGAACGGCATCGCCGGCGGACGTCTCGTCGATCGACGCCAGCGCGGCGATCATTCCATCCCGGACGACGATCGCGCAATCCTCGCGCAACTGCATCGTGCCGTCGCCGGCAAGGCCGCACATTACGGTGCCCGCCTCGATGATGCAGTCTGGCGCTCCCATCGCCATGATCCTACGCGACGATCCTACGGTGGGTCAGGATTCGATCGGCGCTGTCGTTCGAGACGTCCACGCTCACGATCTCACCGTCGCGCACGATGAAACGGCCCATCCGCTTCTTTGCCCATTTATGCCGCGCAGCATTGAACTCTGCCGTCCCTAGGGGATGATCGAACGCCCGTCCGCCGATGCAGGTGATCACGGAGGTATCGCCGACATTGCGGGCCGCCGCGACCGGATCGGGCATCGTCGAGGCTTCAATGTCGAGACGGACCAGTTCCGCATCGTCACGTCTCGCCGAATCCCCTGCCATCGTCGCCTCCGTCAGCCCAGTTCGAAGGTCGTGATGCCGAAAATACGCCCGAGCGGCAGTGCCGGCACTGGCCCGCGGTACATCCGCGCCGTCTCGAAGACCGGTTGAAGACCTGCGTCCGCCGCAATCGCGATCGCGGGTTTGTTGGCTTCCGGCGTATCCAGAGAAACCGCCACGTCGGCGGGAAGCACCTTGCAAAGCGCATCAAACAAGGCGCGGGCCACACGCTCGTTTTCGGCGGTCAGCGGCCCGATCTTGAAGCCCTCCCGACATTGCCGGACGGTGCCGAAGCCGGCGATCACGCCGTCCGCGAGGGCAACCAACGTGTGTCTCCCGGAAGCCTCCGTTGTCGGGTGGACCCACTCGCGAATGAACTGCGACCGGTCGCCGGGAAAATGCATCGCGTCATAGGCGACAACCGGTTCCAGAATTTCGGTGCCGAGCGAAACGACCGAGACGCCCGGCTCCATCGTTCCGCCACCGTGGCGAGGCACGCCAGTATGGCGGATGTTGCGTCCGTGCAGCACGAAGCCGGACTTGCGGTAATTGTGCTGCTGGGCGACGACCCCATCGAGGCCGATGACGCGGTCGCCGAGATGCTCCATTCCGGCGTTCCATGTCGCCAGACCAATCCCGAGTTCACGCATGTCCGGCGTGACCATGTAAAAACCCAGGAATCCGAAACCGCCGCCGTAGCGCACGACCGAAATCGAGCTGACCGGCTCGCCGTCCGACCAGCCGATCAAAAAGCCCTGTGGATCGGAAGGATAGAAGGCATCGAGATCGCCGATACCGGGGTTCCACCCTTCGCGCGCCGCCCATTCAATTGCGTGGGCGAACTCGGATTTCGTCGCCGGCAGGACCGAGACCAGTGTCATGAATATGCCCCTGCCAATGGAGTGCCGGCAGCCCCGTGACGGGCTGAGGATTTGCCGCACCCCGATCGATCGAAAAGGTGGCAACTTGTTCCAGTGGAGACGAAAATCGCGGCGGAATCGACGGTGGCGGCCTGATCGTACCGCTTGGCGACCGCTGCAAGTTCGAAGTCAGCGCCCGGCAATTCCAGCCCCTTTCTGAAGCAATCAGAACCGAAGTTGCAAGACGCGTGCCATGCGCGATGAATGACAATATTTCTCTAACTTATTGTTATTAGTTGATTTTTGCTGTCAACGACACGTCACGCGTTGCGCACAAAACCGCCAAAGCTGGCGAAAAAATATGCACCTTCGAGATTCGCATCATTTTCGTCCGCCTATGCCGTGGCTGGCACTGCCACGCCGGTCAGACCGGCTCCGCCAACCTTGTCGTGCTCTTGGGAGATGTCGTTGCCTTGGGGTTGGCCTGTCACCTGGATGACCGGTCGGACAATGAAGCAATCGAGATATCCCGATGATGGGTTCTCGAAGTCCTAAAGAGCACCCGGCCGGACTATCGGGAAAATCGCAATGGCGGATTGAAAGACGGAATTGGGCGAGCAAAGCCGTCGGTAATCTGAACGGGAGAAAAAATCGCAACCCGTGTTCCTAGGGCCGCGTACCAAAACCAGCCGCCAAATCGGACGACCGCCATGCCGGAAACCAGGCGCAACGTTGAGCGCGAACGGAATTTCGCAAAACATTCCGCTATTTGTCTGAGGAATTTGGTGGAGCCAAGGGGAGTCGAACCCCTGACCTCTTGAATGCCATTCAAGCGCTCTCCCAACTGAGCTATGGCCCCACTCAAGGCTAAAACCGCATCCGGTCTCGCCAGCAGAAGCGGCTTGGGAACCGCTCCCGTATCAGTCTGGCGCGGCTCATAGCTTCGAGCCGCGCGGGAATCAAGGGCGCTGAAGCGCGGTCACGCGCTTTTCGCGCTCAGACCTCTTCGTCGCCCTCGGCGTCCACGTCGATGACGCCGGCAATATCGTCATCGCCGTCTTCCTCTTCCTCAAGGAAGGTATCATCGTCGTCGTCGCCGATATCGACGTCATCGTCGTCGATATCCGCGTCCCCGCCCTTGGCCTCTTCGTCGGCGTCCTCGAGGCTGACGAATTCGACCGCCGCGTCCTCGGAATCGACGGCCTTTTCCTCTTCCTCGTCCTCGTCGCGCGACGAAACCGTTCCGGCTTCGAAATAGGTCCGGGGATAGGAAACTCCCGTGTACGGAGACACGATCGGATCGCGGTTGAGATCGTAAAATTTCTTGCCGGTTTCCGGGCAGGTGCGCTTGGTACCGAGTTCGGGTTTGGCCATGAAGTGTCGCTCGCGGAAAAGGCGCGGTCATACGCGCGCTAGCCAGTCATGTTGAAGCCGGTCCCCTTATCTGCAACCGCCGGGCCTGTCAAAGCCCATTCGCCGTTCGCGAACAGGGTGACCGCGTCCGGCCGCCATGCTATGCGCCGGGCCAACCCCACGCGCCGCCCGAAGGTCCAGCCGCATGAGCCATGTCCACCAACCGAAACCAGCGACCGCGCACCGGGCCAAGCCGCTTTGCGGCGTGGCGCGCGTGCCGGGCGACAAATCGATCTCGCACCGTTCGATGATGTTCGGCGGCCTGGCCTCCGGCCTCACGCGGGTCGAAGGCCTGCTGGAAGGCGAAGACGTGCTGCGCACCCGCGACGCGATGGTGGCGATGGGTGCGGCGATCGAGAAGAAGGGCGATGCCTGGCACGTGCACGGGGTCGGCAATGGCTGCCTGCTGGAACCGGAAGGCCCGCTCGATTTCGGCAATGCCGGAACCGGATCTCGCCTGACGATGGGGCTTGCCGGCGTCTACGACATGAAAACGACCTTCATCGGCGACGCCTCGCTGCAGTCGCGGCCGATGAAGCGGGTGCTCGACCCGCTGCGGCTGATGGGCGTCACGGTCGACGCGGCGCCGGGCGATCGCATGCCGTTGACGCTGCGCGGTCCCCGACAGGCGACGCCGATCACCTATCGCGTGCCGATGGCCTCGGCGCAGGTCAAATCGGCCGTGCTGCTGGCCGGGCTCAACACCCCGGGCATCACCACGGTGATCGAACCGGTGATGACGCGCGACCACACCGAGAAGATGCTCGCCGGCTTCGGCGCGCGGCTGGAGATCGAGACCGACACGGAGGGTGCGCGCCACATCCATCTGCACGGTCAGGGCGAACTCATCGGCCGCGACATCCTCGTGCCGGGCGATCCGTCCTCGGCCGCCTTCCCGCTGGTCGCGGCGCTGATCGTGCCGGGATCGGACATCACGATTGAAAACGTGCTGATGAACCCGACGCGCACCGGCCTGATCCTGACGCTGCAGGAAATGGGCGCCGATATCACGCTGGACAACCGGCGCGACGCCGGCGGCGAGGAGGTGGCGGACCTGCGCGTACGCCATTCGATTTTGAAAGCGGTCACCGTGCCGCCGGAGCGCGCCCCATCGATGATTGACGAATACCCGGTGCTGGCCGTCGCTGCGTCCTTCGCCGAGGGCGAGACGACGATGCTCGGGCTGGAAGAATTGCGGGTGAAGGAGTCCGACCGCCTCGCCGCCGTGGCGCGCGGGCTGGAGGCGAACGGCGTCGAATGCACGGAGGGCAAGGACTTCCTCGCCGTACACGGCCGGCCGGACGGATCGAAGCTCGGCGGCGGCATCGTCGCCACCCATCTCGACCATCGCATCGCCATGAGCTTCCTCGTCATGGGCCTGGCTGCGGAAAAGCCGGTCCTGATCGACGACGCCACCATGATCGCCACGTCTTTCCCCGAGTTCATGGGGCTGATGCGGGGACTGGGGGCGGAGATCGACGAAACGCGAGGCTAGATCATGTACTTGCCTCCGCATTTTACCGAGACCGATCCGTCGGTCCTTCACGCCCTGATCAGGGCGCACCCGCTGGGGCTGCTGATCTCGTCTTCGGACTCTGAGCTTGTCGCCAATCCGGTGCCGTTCCTTCTTGAGACCACCGCGGAAAGGGCGGTCCTTCGCGCTCACGTGGCGCGAGCAAACCCCCAATGGAAGCACATTCGCGACGGCGCGCGGGTGCTTGTCGTCTTCCAGGGGGAAGAGGCGTACATCTCCCCGTCCTGGTATGCTTCAAAACCCTTGCACGGCAAGGTCGTTCCGACCTGGAACTACGCCATCGTGCAGGCAAGCGGAGTTGCCGTGGTCCATGAGGAACCGTTCTGGCTGATGACGCAGATTTCGGCGCTGACCGAAACGCAGGAGGGCTCGCGGCCGTCGCCGTGGGCTATCACGGACGCGCCCGCTGCATTCATCGAGGCGCAGATGCGCGGCATCGTCGGAATCGAGATCGACGTGACCGAGATGACCGGCAAGTGGAAGGTGAGCCAGAATCGCGACAGCGCCGACAGGAGTGGCGTTGGCGACGGGTTGGCTCTCGAAGGCAAGTCGACGATGGCCGCGCTGGTAGCCGGGGAACGGTTCCGATGAACAGGCCGCTGGTCATCGCCATCGACGGGCCGGCGGCATCCGGCAAGGGCACGCTGGCGCGCCGGCTCGCCACGCAGTTCGGCCTGCCGCATCTCGACACCGGCCTGACCTATCGCGCGGTGGCGAAAACCATGCTCGACGAGGGGCTCGACCTCGGCGACGAGCAGGCGGCGATCGCGACGGCGAAAGCGGTCGACCTCACCACCCTCGATCGATCGGCGCTGTCGGCCCATGCCATCGGCGAAGCGGCATCGAAGATTGCTGTCCTTTCTGACGTCCGTCGCATCCTCGTCGCCAAGCAGCGCGCGTTCGCGGCGCAACCGGTCGGCGCGGTGCTCGACGGGCGCGACATCGGCACGGTGGTCTGCCCCAATGCCAGCGTAAAGCTCTACGTCACGGCCTCGCCGGAGGTCAGGGCGCGGCGGCGCTACGACGAGATCATCCACAATGGCGGGCAGGCCGATTTCGCTGCAATCCTCGCCGACGTGAAGCGCCGCGACGCGCGCGACAGCGAACGGGCCGATTCGCCTCTGAAACCCGCAGCCGACGCCCACTTGCTCGATACCTCCGAGATGGATATAGAGGCCGCGTTCCGTGCGGCCCTCGCCATCGTCGAGGCGGTCCGGAACGATTGAGCCGCATCCCAGCCGGTCTTGTCACGCGCCGGACGCCTTCCTGAAAAGGAAGGACAGCCCCGAAGTCATTCAACGGGGCGGACGGGCTGGGAAGTGAAACGCAACACGAACCACGGCGCCGGGGCCCTTTGATATACGGCCCGCACCAGGAGCACCAATGTCCAAAATGAATCCGTCGCGCGACGATTTCGCCGCGCTGCTCGACGAGAGCTTTTCCGATACCCAACCGGCCGAAGGGTCGGTGATCCGCGGCACCGTCACGTCCATCGACAAGGACATGGCGACCATCGATGTCGGCCTCAAGGTCGAAGGCCGCGTGGCGCTCAAGGAATTCGGCGCCAAGGGCAAGGATGGCTCGCTGAAGGTCGGCGACACCGTCGAAGTCTATGTCGAGCGCATCGAGAACGCCCTGGGCGAAGCCATGCTGTCGCGCGACAAGGCTCGCCGCGAGGAAAGCTGGGGCAAGCTCGAAGAGAAGTTCAACAAGGGCGAACGCGTCGAAGGCGTCATCTTCAACCAGGTCAAGGGCGGCTTCACCGTCGACCTCGACGGCGCCGTCGCCTTCCTGCCGCGTTCGCAGGTCGACATTCGCCCGATCCGCGATGTCTCGCCGCTCATGCACACGCCGCAGCCCTTCGAGATCCTCAAGATGGATCGCCGCCGCGGCAACATCGTCGTCTCGCGCCGCACTGTGCTTGAGGAAAGCCGCGCCGAACAGCGTTCGGAGCTGGTGCAGAACCTCGAGGAAGGCCAGGTGGTCGAGGGGATGGTCAAGAACATCACCGACTACGGCGCGTTCGTCGACCTCGGCGGCATCGACGGCCTGCTGCATGTCACCGACATGGCGTGGCGTCGCGTCAACCATCCAACCGAGATCCTCAACATCGGCCAGACGGTCAAGGTGCAGATCATCCGCATCAACCAGGAAACCCACCGCATCTCGCTCGGCATGAAGCAGCTCGAGAGCGACCCGTGGGGCGATATCGGAGCGCGCTTCCCGCTCGGCAAGAAGGTGTCCGGCACGGTGACCAACATCACCGACTACGGCGCGTTCGTCGAGCTGGAGCCCGGCATCGAGGGCCTCATCCACGTCTCCGAGATGAGCTGGACCAAGAAGAACGTCCATCCCGGCAAGATCCTGTCGACCTCGCAGAATGTCGACGTGGTCGTGCTCGAGGTCGATCCGGTCAAGCGCCGCATCTCGCTCGGCCTCAAGCAGACGCTCGAGAATCCGTGGCAGGCGTTTGCCCGCAATCATCCGGCCGGTTCGGTGGTCGAGGGCGAAGTCAAGTCCAAGACCGAGTTCGGCATGTTCATCGGCCTCGACGGCGACGTCGATGGCATGGTGCACATCTCCGATCTCGACTGGAACCGTCCCGGCGAGCAGGCGATCGAGGACTACCAGAAGGGCCAGATGGTCCAGGCGCAGGTGCTCGACGTCGACATCGAGAAGGAGCGCATTTCGCTCGGCATCAAGCAGCTTGGCCGCGACGCTGTCGGCGAGGCGGCGACCTCCGGCGAACTGCGCAAGAACGCGGTCGTCACCTGCGAGGTCACGGCCATCAAGGACGGCGGCATCGAGGTGAAGCTGGTCGACCACGACCTCGACTCCTTCATCAAGCGCTCGGATCTGTCTCGCGACCGCGACGAGCAGCGTCCGGAACGCTTCGCTGTCGGCCAGAAGGTCGATGCGCGCGTCATCGCCTTCGACAAGAAGACCCGCAAGCTGCAGGTCTCCATCAAGGCGCTGGAAATCGCCGAGGAGAAGGAAGCGGTCGCCCAGTACGGCTCGACCGACTCCGGCGCCTCGCTCGGCGACATCCTCGGCGCGGCGCTGAAGAAGCAGAAGGGCGAGTGATCGCCAACGACTTCAGCCAACGCTGAACGAACAGAGCCCCGCCGGCGGCACCGCCGGCGGGGTTTTTTATTGTCCTGAATCATGGACAGGGTGACAGGGCACGCGCTTTCATTGGAATGAAAGGAGGTACGGCATGCCGATGCGTTTCTCCGACCGCCAAGAGGCCGGGTGCGCGCTGGCGGCCCGCCTTGGCAAACTCGATCCAGGCAAGACGGTGATTGCTGCCCTGCCCCGCGGCGGCGTGCCGGTGGCGGCGGAAATCTGCGCGGCAACCGGTGCGCCGCTCGAACTGATTCTAGTGCGCAAGATCGGCGCGCCCGGCCAGCCGGAGCTGGCGGTCGGCGCGGTGACCGATGGGGCCGAGCCGCATTACGCCATCATCCGCGAGGTTGCCGACGCCTTCGGGCTCACGGACGAAGAGGTGAAGCGGCGCGGCGCGAAGGAACTTGCCGAGATCGAGCGGCGCCGCGCCCTGTGGCTGGGTTCGCGGCCGCGTGTCTCGCTGAAGCGAAAGACCGTGGTGGTGGTCGATGACGGCGTGGCGACGGGCGCGACCATGCGCGCCGCGCTCG
>WPCK01226935.1_pt1 | contig 17477 bp, 13 predicted proteins | sample 5399851 | NCBI WGS metagenome assembly WPCK01 (sample SAMN12869471, study PRJNA574797) | sludge metagenome | isolation source: wastewater treatment of pH11 | place: China:Beijing | collected 2019-05-20 | reverse complement strand
GGGGGCGCGGGCCGCCCGCGAGGCCCTCGACGGCGACATCGCCCCGGGCACGGCCCGCGTCGCGACCTTGCGCGAGCTCGCCGACATCGCCGAGAGCACCTCGGCCCGCATCGCCACCATCCCCCTGGGCCCCCGCAACGACCTCATCGGGCCCGTGGCGCGCGGGCGCGACGAGCTGGCGACCGAGAAAGACAGCGTCGAGCTGGCGCTGCTGTACACCCGGGACGCCGCCAACGCGCTCGCCGACATCCTGGAGGGCCCGTCCTCCTACCTGGTCATGGCGGCCAACAATGCGGAGATGCGGGCGGCCTCGGGGATGTTCCTTTCCGTCGGCCGGGTGGACTTCCAGGGCGGGCGCCTCCAGCTCTCCGACTTCGAGCCCTCGGGCTCGCTGCACCTCGACGTCGGTGTCCCCTATCGCGACCGGGACCTGGAGGACCTGTGGGGTTTCGCCCACCCCAACCGGGAGTGGCGCAACCTCGCGCTGTCGCCCCGCTTCCCGCCCAACGCCGAGATGGCCACCCGCATGTGGGCGGCGGCGGGGGAGGCTGACGCGGACGGCGTGCTGGCCATCGACGTGGTGGGCCTCGAGGCCCTCCTGCGGGCAACCGGCCCGGTCGAGGTGGGCGGCGAGACCGTGGACGCCGACAACGTGGTGCGGCTCCTCCTGCACGACCAGTACACCGGTGACCCCGACCAAGCCGACCGTCGCGATCGGCTGGCCGAGATCGCTCGAGCCGTGCTCGAGGCCTTCGACGGCAGTTCGCCGGACCTGCCGGCCCTCGCCCAGGCGCTGCGCGATGCCGTCGAGGGTCGCCACCTGATGCTGTGGTCGGCCGATGCGAGCCGCCAGCGGGCGTGGGAGCAGGCCGGGGTGAGCGGCGCGGTGGCGGAGCACGACGTCCTCGTGGGCCTCATGAACCGAGGCGGCAACAAGCTCGACCAGTTCCAGCAGGTTTGGGGCCGGCTGCGCATCCGGCGGGTGGCCGAGGGCACCGTGGTGTCGGTGCGACTGACGGTGACCAACGAGGTGCCCGACGGCGAACCGGACTACGTCGCCGGCGAGGGCGAGTACGGCCGCTACGACGGCTGGCTGTCGTTGACCATGCCGGGGACCTCGGCGCTCGTCGACACCACCCAGGCCGAGGCCGTGGCGGCCGGCACCGACGGCGACACGCAGGTGCTGGCCATCCCCGTGATCATCTCCCAGGGCGACACCATCGAGTGGCGGGTGGCGTTCGTGGTGCCCGACGACGTCACCTCGGTGACCGTGGGGCCGTCGGCGCGGGTCCCCCACATCGAGTGGTGGGGCCCCGACGGGCTTCGCTGGAACGACCGGGACACGCCCCGCCAGTCCGTCCGGCTGCGTGCCGCTCCCTGACCCGGCCCATCGGAGGGCCAGGCCACGAACGCACCCCGTGAAGAGATTTCTCACTTAGGGTGGCGGAACCGGCCGGTCGCGTGTACTGTGCAAATTGAACACAGACCACGACCTGTTGAGGGATCGTCACCATGGCAGCGCAACTTGAGCGATTTTCGAAGATCCGCCCCCTGCGGGCGCTCCTTGCGGCCGGCGGGCTCGCGGTGCTCCTCCTCGTCGGAGTGGTCGCAGCTCCCGCGTCGGCCCAGGACTACCCGACCCCGAGCACCACACCGACGTCGGTGCAGGTCACCGAGGTCACCAACACGAACGACCTGCCCCGCACCGGTAGCGACAACACCGTGATGCTCGCCGTCGTCGGCGTCGGTGTCGTCGCCGCCGGTACGGGCCTCGTGGTGCTCGGCAAGCGCCGGGCCAACCAGTCGGGCGCGTCGGCCTGAACCTCCGCCCCGGGGTGGGGCGAACACCCTGGGGGCGCTCTCCGCACCCTGGAACCGAACAGCGCGCCCCTCAGGGGCGCGCTGTTCAGCTTCCCGGGTGGCGCCGTCGCGCCGACGACGTGCTCAGGTCAGCGCCGGGTCGTAGTAGAAGATCCGTCCGAGCACCCGCACCGCGAGTTGGGCGGGCCCCAGCACCGCGGGCGTCGGCGTCGTGGTGGGCGGCGTCGTGGTGGGCGGCGTCGTGGTCGAGGTGGTGCTCGGCCGTGTCGTCGTGGTGGTGGGCGCTGCCGTGGTCGATGTGGTGACCGTGCGAGGGGCCAGCAGGTCGACCAGTGCAGTCCAGGCCGGCTTGTAGCTCCCGTCCTGGTGGCGCACCCCGAAGTAGCCCTCGCGGTCCGTCGCGTTCCCGGAATCCCGGTCGTAGCTGTAGAGGTAGAACCGCTTCACGTACGGCCACTCGCGGAAGGCGCGCACCACGGCCTGCTCGGTGTAGGTCGCCTGGGTCGCCTCCGACACCCGGTCGTCGACGTTCGGAGCGGTGGTCCATCCCACTTCGGTGATCCACATGGGCTTGTTGGCGCCGTGGGCAGCGGTGACCTGGCGGATCAGCGCGACCTTGCCGTAGTCCCATCGGGGATCGGGCCGGACGTCTTCGGGGCCGCCGTAGTGGTACGGGTGGATGCTGTACCCGTCGATGAGCTCGTCCAGGCCGGGGTCGGCGTCGAGGACGCCGTCGATCCACCCGACGATCCGGCCATCCCGGCGTGCCTCGAGCAGATCCGCCGAGATCAGCACCTCGACCTCGGGGTTGGTGGCCTTCATCGCCGTGGTCGCGGCTCGGGCGAGGCGGGCGTAGCGAGCGGCGTCGACTTCGCCGGCCCAGGTCCAGAAGCCCCATGGCTCGTTCCACACCTCCACGGCTCGCAGCGGCTGCGGCGCCATCTCCGGGTGCAGGGCCCAGAACCGTCCTCCCGGACCGTAACGACCGACCACCGCGCTCGCGAACCGGGCGAAGTCGGTGTCGTTGGCCGGCATCACCCGTGGGTTCCCAGGCTGCGACGAGGCCCACGACGCCGAGTAGTCGAGGACCCCGAGGACGTCGATGCCCGAGCGGGAGGCCGCGGTGAACAGGTTGTCGCTGCGGCTCCAGTCGAAGTTGCCGCGGCTGGGCTCGGTGTGGTCCCAGTCGATGTCCTCGCGGGTGCTCGTGACGCCCGCGGCCATCAGTGCGGCGAACTGGCGGGTGGCGTCGTCGGCGCCGAGCCAGAACGAGTGCGAGTTGATGCCGATTTGGCCGGCGTAGGGCGAGGGGACGGTGGCGGCGGTGGCGGCGCCAGCGCTGCCCGACCCGCCACCGAAGGCCAGCACGCCGATCCCGAGGGCGGCGCAGAGGCCCACAGCGGCGATCCGTACCCGGCTGCGGGGGCTTTCGTGGTTCTTCATCGCAGTCCTTCTTTCGTCGGTCACCAGGTCCCAGGTGCGTGGTGACGTCCGAGTCATCGGTGTGACGAAGATGGGTCTGAAGGACTATTTCCCGCGCTCGTCGAACCACTGCCGGCGCGCCATGGCCTCCTTGGATCGCACGCTGGCGGTCCCGTCGCCGTAGGGAGAAGGGAGCGTGCTGAGGCGCTCGTGCGTGGCCGCGGGGTCGTCGAGCCACCGGGCCGCGGCGGCGGCGATCTCACCGCCGACACCGGCCAGGACGGAGAAGCTGCCGAGGACCTCGGGGCGCTCGGTCGAGCGGCGCACGACCACGACGGGGCGTTTGACGACGCTGGCCTCCTCTTGGACCCCACCGGAGTCCGACACGGCGAGCGCGGCCTCGGCGAACAGGCCGAGGAACTCCTGATAGCCCAGAGGCGCGACAGGGCGCAGGCGGTCCAACTGGGATTGCAGGCCGAAGCGTTCCACCCGGGCGGCGAGGCGCGGGTGAACCGGCACCACGACGGGCACCGGCAGCGAGACGAGCTGCTCGAGGATGACCCGGAGCCGGTCGGGGTCATCGACGTTCTCGGGCCGATGGAAGGTGGAGAGCACGAACCCTTCGCGGGCCACGCCGTGGCCGTCGAGGAGGGCCTGGCGTGCCTCGGGCCCCGGCAGCAGGGCGTGCACCGCTTCGACCACGGTGTTGCCGGTCACCTCGATGCGATCGTCCGGGATGGCCTCGGCGAGGAGGTTGGCCCGGCTGGTCTCGGTCGGGGCCAGGCAGAGGTCGGCCAGGTGGTCCACGAGCACGCGGTTGTGCTCCTCGGGCATGGCCCGGTCGTGGCTGCGCAGGCCGGCCTCGACGTGGACGACGGGAACCTCGCGGGCGTTGGCGGCGAGTGCCCCCGCCAGGGCGCTGTTGGTGTCACCCTGCACGACGACCGCCGCCGGCCGCTCGTCGCCGAAGAGCGCGTCGAGGCGGGTGGTGGCCTCGCCGATCTGGGCGCCGCGGGTTCGGCCGCCGACGTCGAGGGCGTCGAGCGGAGGTTGGAGGCCGAACTGTGCGAAGAACACGTCCGACAGCTCGGCGTCGTAGTGCTGGCCGGTGTGGACGACCCAGGCCCGGTCGCCCAGGAGGCGGACGAGGCCCGCCAGCTTGACGATCTCCGGACGGGTGCCGAGGACGACGGCGACGCGTCCGGTGTGGTCGTGGCTCACCCGGCCCATTGTGACGGGGCCGCTCCCTTCAACCACGGACCGTTGCGGCCGACGGGACATCGGTGACCACGCCCCTGGAACTCCCCTCGGATCAGTCCGCGTCTGGGCGGACGCTCGACAGCGAGGAACTGGACCTGCTCGCCGAGGTGATCGCCTCGGGGACCCTGACCGCTACGAAGGGCGCGCAGACGCCCCGGCTCGAGGCTGAGTTGGCCGAGCGCTTCGGTGTGGGCCATGCCGTGGCCCTGTCGTCGGGCACCGCGGCGGTGCACACCGCCATCGCCGCGCTCGACCCCGAACCCGGCGACGAGATCGTCACCACGTCGATCACCGACATGGGGGCCATCAGCCCGATCCTGTACCAGGCGGCCATCCCGGTGTTCGCCGACGTCGACCCGCGCACCGGCAACGTCACCGCCGCCACCATCGCCCCGTGCCTGTCCGAGCGGACCCGGGCCATCGTGGTCACCCACCTGTTCGGCAACCCCTGCGAGATGGGCCCGATCATGGCCCTCGCCGACGAGCGGGGGATCCCCGTCATCGAGGACTGCGCCCAGGCCTACCTCGCCCGCAGCGGCGACAAGTTCGTCGGGACGATCGGGGCCATCGGCTGCTTCAGCCTCCAGCAGGGCAAGCACATCACGACCGGCGAGGGGGGCTTCGTCATCACCGACGACCCTGCGCTGGCCCGACGAATGCGCGTGTTCGTGAACAAGGCCTGGCCCTACGGCGAAGCGAACCCGGATCACGAGTTCGTCGCCCTCAACTACCGCACGACCGAGCTGGCCAGCGCCGTCGCCCGGGCCCAGCTGGCCAAGCTGCCCGCCGGCGTGGAGCGTCGCATCGCCGCTGCCGACCGGTTGACCAAGCAGCTTTCCGGCCTCGACGCCCTGGACACCCCCCACGTGGCCGCCCGCGACACCGCGGTGTACTGGCGCTACGCCCTGCACGTCGACGGCGAACGCCTTGCCGGTGGCCCCGACGCCCTGGCCGCCGCGCTCCGGGCCGTGGAGGTTCCCTCGGCTCCGCGCTACATCCAGAAGCCCGCCTTCCGCTGCAAGGTCATCGCCGAGCAGCGCACCTTCGGCGACAGCCGGTTCCCGTTCACCCTCGCCCGGTCCGAGGCCGTGGACTACGCCGACGAGCGCTTCCCCGGCACCCTCGCCTACCTGGCGTCCGTGCTGGTGCTGCCCTGGAACGAGCGCTTCACCGACGTGCACGTCGACCACCTCGCCGGCGCCCTCAGCGACGCCGTGGCCGAGCTCACCGAGGAGTCCTGATGGCCGCCGCCACCCGTGATCAGAAGGTGCCCCTCGCCCTGGTGGGCGCGGGGCGCATCGCGCAGTCCTACGTGGACGTCGTGGCCGCCTCCTCGTGCGTCGAGGTGGTCGCCGTGGCCGACGTGGACGAGGCCGCCGCGGCTCGCCTCGCCCGCCGGTTCGGTGAGGCCCGCTCCTTCGCCTCCCACGAGTCGCTGCTCGATGCGGTCGAGCCCGCCGGCGTGATCATCGCCACCCCGCCGGCGACGCACGCCGACATCGCGCTCGAGTTCATGGCGCGGGGCGTGCACGTGCTGTGCGAGAAGCCGCTCGCGGTCGACGTCGAGACCGCGCAGGGCATGATCTGCGCCGCCGAGAAGGCCGGCGTCCTGTTGACCATGGCGGCCAAGTTCCGCTTCGCCGAGGACGTGACCCGTGCCCGGCACATCCTCCACTCGGGGATCCTCGGCGACCTGATGCTCTTCGAGAACGCGTTCACCTCCCGGGTGGACATGTCCGGGCGATGGAACGCGGATCCCCGGGTGGCCGGCGGGGGCGTGCTCATCGACAACGGCACCCACTCGGTCGACATCGCCCGGTTCTTCCTGGGCCCCATCGGCGAGGTCATGGCCGTCGAGGGCAAGCGGACCCAGCAGCTCGAGGTCGAGGACACGGTGCGGGTCTTCCTGCGCTCCTTGGACGACGTGATCGGCAGCATCGACCTGTCCTGGAGCATGGACAAGAGCCTCGATCACTACATCGCCATCTTCGGCACCGAGGGCGAGATCCGGGTGGGCTGGAAGGGGTCGAGCTTCCGACAGGTGTCGAGTCCCGAGTGGGTGTCGTTCGGCAACGGCTACGACAAGGTCGGCGCGATGGGGGGTGCGGTGGAGAACTTCTGCCGCGCCATCCGGGGCGACGAGCCCCTGCTCATCACCGCCGAGGACGCCCTCGCGTCCGTGGCGGTGATCGAGCAGGCCTACGCCTCGCTGGCCGCCGACCACTGGGTGCCCGTGCCCTCGGCGCTCGGCCAGGCGCCGCGGAAGCGGGCACGGGGCGGCAGCGCCGCCTGATGCCGGCCCGCGTCCATCCCACCGCGCTGGTCGAGGACGGGGTCGTCCTCGGCGAGGGCACCGCGGTCTGGGACAACGCCCACCTGCGGGGTCCGTCGCGCATCGGCGCGGACTGCATCATCGGCGAGAAGACCTACGTGGCCTATGGCGTCGAGATCGGCGACCGGGTGAAGGTCAACGCCTTCGTGTACCTCTGCACCGGCGTCACGGTCGAGGACGCGGTGATGATCAGCGCCGGCACCGTCTTCACCAACGACCGGTACCCCCGGGCCACCACGCCGGACCTCGCCGAGTTGCGGTCCTCGGATCCCGACGAGGACACCACCACGACCCTCGTGGGTGCCGGGGCCACCATCGGGGCCAGGGCCGTGATCGGCCCGGGCGTCGACATCGGCCGCTTTGCCATGGTCGCCGCGGGCGCCGTGGTGACACGCGACGTCGAGTCCTTCCACCTCGTCGCCGGCCTGCCCGCCGTGACCATCGGCTTGGTCTGCCGGTGCGGGCCTCCGCTCGTCCGGGTACGCCCCGATGAGGACCTGGGCGACCACGAGGAGCTGACCTGTGGTGCCTGCGGGCGCCGCTATGCCGTCACGCAAGGCCGGGTCAAGGAGCTCGACGGGTGACGGGCGAGGACCGCGACCAGCACTGGGCCGTCGTCGGCGGGGGCGTCCTCGGGATGACCGTGGCCCACCGGCTGCGGGCGGCCGGGCACACCGTGACCCTCTACGAGGGTGCGTCCGACCTCGGGGGCCTGGCCTCGGCGTGGACCATCGACCTCCCCGACGGCGAGCGCCTCACCTGGGACCGGCACTACCACGTCACCCTGCTCTCGGATCTGCGCACCCGGGGCCTGCTCGACGAGCTCGGCCTCGCCGACGAGGTCCGCTGGGTCGAGACCCGCACCGGCTGCTACGCCGATGGACAGCTGTATTCCGTGTCGAACACGGTCGAGTTCCTGCGCTTCCCGCCGCTCGGCCTCGTGGACAAGCTGCGTCTCGGCGGCACCATCTTCTACGGCTCGAAGATCCACGACGGCCGGCGCATGGAGCGCCTCGACGTCTCCACCTGGCTCCGGCGGTGGTCGGGCAACCGCACCTACGAGCGCTTCTGGCTGCCGCTGCTGCGGGCGAAGCTCGGTGACGCCTACCGCGAAGCCTCCGCCGGCTTCATCTGGTCGACCATCCAGCGGCTCTACGCCGCCCGGCGCAGCGGCCTCAAGAAGGAGCTCTTCGGCTACGTGCGCGGCGGCTACGCCCACACGCTGTCGACCTTCGCGGCCCGTCTCGAGGCCGACGGCGTGGCCCTCCGCACGGGTTGTCCGGTGACGGTGATCCGACGCTCGCAAGCCGGCTTCATCCTCGTCACGCCGGAGGGCGAGGACCACGCCGACCGCGTGGTGGTGACCACCGCTGCGCCGCTGACCGCTGCGCTCTGCGCCGACCTCGACGCCGACGAGCGGGACCGCCTCGAGGGCATCCGCTACCAGGGCATCGTCTGCGCCTCGTTGGTGCTGCGCCGGCCGCTGGCGCCCTACTACCTGACCAACATCACCGATCCCGACACCCCCTTCACGGCCGTCGTCGAGATGACCTCGCTCATCGACCCGGCGGAGGTCGGCGGCCACACCCTCGTCTACCTGCCGAAGTACGTCGCTCCCGACGACCCGTTGTTCGAGGCGAGCGACGACGAGGTGCGGGCCGCCTTCCTGCCCTACCTCCAGCGCATGCACCCGCAGCTGGCGGACGACGACGTGCTGGCGGTTCGGGTCTCCCGTGCCCGTCAGGTGTTCGCAGTGCCCACCATCGACTACTCCGAGCGGGTCCCGCCCATCGTGACGTCCGTGCCCGGGCTCTACCTCGCCGGCTCGGCCCAACTGGTCAACGCCACCCTGAACGTCGACGACACCATCGGCCTCGCCGAATCGGCCCTGGCCGCCATCGCGGTCGCCGAGCGCTCCGCGCCCGAGCCGGCGGTGGTGACGTGAGCGCCCCCGGCGGGGCCCGCCCCCTGGCCAGCCTCTCGCTCGACGCCGACAACCTCTGGTCGTACCAGAAGACCCACGGCGACGCCGGGTGGGACCGGTACGGCACCTACCTCGACGTGCTCGTGCCCCGGGTCCTCGAATTCCTGGCCGAGCGCGACCTGACCATCACCTTCTTCATCGTGGGCAAGGACGCCTCGCTGCCCGAGAACCGCGAGTCCTTGGCCGCCCTCGCCGCCGCCGGCCACGAGATCGCCAACCACAGCTTCCGCCACGAGCCATGGCTCCACCTCTACGAGCGCGACGAGCTCGTCGACGAGCTGCGCCGGGCCGAGGAGGCCATCGAGGAGGCGACGGGGTACCACACCATCGGGTTCCGCGGTCCCGGGTACAGCCTCTCCACGACCACCCTCGAGATCCTCGTCGAGCGGGGCTACCGGTACGACGCGTCGACCCTCCCGATGGTCATCGGTCCGCTGGCCCGGGCCTACTACTTCCGCACCTCGAAGCTCACCGAGGAGCAGAAGGCCGAGCGCTCCGAGCTCTTCGGCAGCTGGAAGGACGGCCTGCGCTCCATCCGCCCGTACCGGTGGGAGGTGGGCCGCGACGCCCTGACGGAGCTGCCGGTGACGACCCTGCCCCTCGGCCGGGTGCCCATCCACGTGAGCTACCTGCTCTACCTCGCCGGCGTGCGGCCCTCGCTGGCCCGGGCCTACTTCTCAAGCGCACTGCGGCTGTGCCGACTGCGGAAGGTGGAGCCGTCGATCCTCTTGCACCCGCTGGATTTCCTCGGCGCCGACGACGTGGACGAGCTGGCCTTCTTCCCCGCCATGGGGATGGCCGGCAAGGCCAAGACCGAGCTGGTGGGGCAGTTCGTCGACCAGCTCCGAGCGCAGTTCCAGGTGGTGAGCATGCGGGAGCACGTCGACGACATCGAGCGCCGCGGCGGCCTGGAGCTGGTGATGCCGCGGTTCACCACCGAGCCGGCCGGCGTCGGGTGAGGGGCCGAGGTCGATGACCACCCTCGAGCACGCGGTCGATCCCGACCTCGATGAGCCGCGCCCCGAGGGTGTGCGGCCGTTCGTGTCGGTGGTGGTGCCGGCCTACAACGAGGCCCTCATCCTCATGCAGTCGCTCACGTCGCTCTACGCCTACCTCCAGGCGCTGAGCGACGACTACGAGTGGGAGGTCGTCGTGGTCAACGACGGCTCCCAGGACGAGACCGGCGCCATCGCCGAGGCCTTCGCCGGCTCGCGGCCCGAGGTGCGGGTCCTGCACCACGCGGTGAACTTCCGCCTCGGCCAGGCCCTCCGCTACGCCTTCAACACGTGCCGCGGCGACTACGTGGTCACCATCGACTGCGACCTGAGCTACGCCCCTGAGCACATCGGCCTGCTGCTCGAGCGCCTCCGCGAGGACCATGCCAAGATCGCGGTCGCCTCGCCGTACATGAAGGGCGGCGAGACCACCGGCATCCCCTTGGGTCGCCGGGTCCTGAGCCGAGGCGCGAACCGCTTCCTGTCGGTGGCGTCCGGCGGCCACCTCTCGACCCTCACCGGCATGGTGCGGGCCTACGACCGGCCCTTCCTGTCCAGCCTCAGCCTCCGCTCGATGGGCACGGACATCAACACCGAGATCCTCTACAAGGCGCAGCTCCTCAACGCCCGGGTGGTCGAGGTGCCCGCCCACCTCGACTGGTCCAGCCAGGAGGCCGCGCCCGAGCGCGAGTCGAAGATGCAGATCGGCCGCAGCACCTCGGCCTACGCGTTCTCGGGGTTCATGTTCCGCCCGGTGGCCTTCTTCATCATCCCGGGCCTCGTCATCTTGGCCTTCGCCCTCTACAACCTCGGTTGGCTGGCCTACAACATCCTGGAGGAGTACTCGACCCTGTCCGGTGGCTTCGAGCCGCGGATGTCCGCGTCCTTCGCCAACACCTTCGACGTGCGCCCCCACGCCTATTTCGTGAGCGGCTTCACCCTGGTGATCGCCGTGCAGCTGCTGAGCCTCGGCATCATGGCCTCGCAGCAGAAGCGCTACTTCGAGGAGCTGTTCCACGTGAGCACCGCCACCTACAAGGAGCAGCAGCGGGCCCGAGGCGGGTGAGCCCGGTGCGCCCCCGCATCCTCGTCTGCTCCTACGAGTGCCCCGTCCCCGCCCACGGCGGGTACCGCTTGCGGGTGCTGCACCTGGCCCGGCTCCTCGCCCAGACGGGTGCGGTGACCGTCGCCGCCCTCGGCGACGTCCCCGATCACCACGACGAGCCCTTCGCGCTCGTCGGGATCCCCCACGACTTCTCCCGCAAGCGAGCCCTCGCCCGCTCGCTGCGACGGCCGTACCTCGCCGCGCTCCTGGACTCACCCGGCTTGGTCGAGCTGGCGACATCCGGCTCGTGGGACCTCGTGGTGGCCTCCTCCCCGTTCTTCGTCGGCCCCGTAGGGCGAGCCGGCGTACCGGTGGTGCTCGACGCCCACAACGTCGAGACCGACATCATGGCCACCCTGGCCCGTACCGACCGCCGCCGTCTGCACCGTCTGCGATGGCGCTGGGAGGCCGCGAAGATGCGACCGGTCGAGCGGTCGGCGGTCACGGCCGCCGCCGCCACGCTCGCCACCAGCGACGAGGACGCCGAGGTGTTCCGGGCGTGGGGCGCCCCACGGGTCGAGGTCGTGCCCAACGGCGTGGACACGACCGAGGTGGACTACAAGCCGCCGGGCGCCGGCCAGGGTCTGCTCTACGTCGGCCAGTACGGCTACCGGCCGAACGAGGCCGCCGCGGTGGAGCTCGTGACCCAGGTGCTGCCCCTCGTGCAGGCCGAGGTCCCCTCCGTCACCGTGGAGCTGGTGGGTCGCGACCCGACCCCCGCGGTCGAGGCCCTCGACACCGGCGGCGTGGCCGTGCTCGGCGCGGTCGAGGAGGTGCTGCCCTGCCTGCACCACGCGCGCGCCCTGGTCGTGCCCCTCCGGGCGGGCAGCGGTACCCGCTTGAAGATCCTGGAGGCCATGGCGGCCGGCACCCCGGTGGTGTCGACGCCCCTGGGCGCCGCCGGCATCGACGCCGACGAGGGCGAGCACCTGCTCCTCGGCGAGTCCCCGGCGGACCTGGCCGCGCAAGCGGTCCGCGTCCTCAGCGACGACGCGCTGGCCGAGCGCCTGTCCACGGCCGCTCGCGCCCTCGTCGAGGAGCGCTACGACTGGGGGGTGTTCGCCCCCACGGTCGAGTCCCTCGTGGCCGACCTCGTCACGCCCGCCTCCGGCTGAGCCGAGGGGCGAGCCGGGTCATCCGGCTTCGTAGAGGGTGACATCGAGGCCGGGGAAGGACTGCTCGTCGGCCACCGTGTAGCCATTGGCCTCGAGGGCGTCGGTCATGGTGGCGGCGTCGCCCGCCTGGGGGGCGTCCTCGGTGCCGGCCCGCTCGAGGACCCAGACGCGGTCGTGGCCCTCGAGGAGGGTGTCGGCCCGCTCGGTGGTCAGCTCCGGCGGCTGGTCGATGAGCAGCCAGTCGCCCCACGGGGCGTCCGGGTCGAGAGGCACCAGCTCGTCGCGTCGCTCGGGGGACTGGTCGGCGTAGACCGTGAACGTCACACGGGTGAACCACGGCTGGAACACGATGGCGTCACCCGGCTCCGCGTGGTCGAGGACGTAGGACGTCGCGGCACGGAAGTCGTCGTGGGGGTCCCTCGGGTAGAAGAACGCGGTCGAGACCACGGAGATCGCCACGATGGCGCCGAGCGCGACCTGGCCGAGGCGGTGCGGGCGGATCTGCCAGATGCCCGAGCTGGCCAGCAGCACCAGCGCAGGCGCCACGAGCAGGAGCCAGCGGGCCCCGAACAGGGGCTTGGCCAGCGACAGGACCGCCACCATCGTGACTGGCACCGCGACCCACGCGACGCAGACGAGGAACGCCCACTGGGTCTCGGTCCGCACCCCGCGGTCGACCCAGATCGACCGGACCCCGTGGAACAGCGCCACCGCGATCACCGCGCCGACCAGGGCGAGCAACACCGGTCCCCCGTTGCCCACCAGCCGGCTGAACACGCCGACGAAGCGGACGGGGGACAGCGGTGGTGCGCCGTCGACCTGGCCCTTGTCGCCGCCGCTGGCCAGGAACCAGACGATGGGGAGCAGGAGGAGGCCGATGGCGGCGAACCCCTTGATCAGCGCTCGGCGCGGGGTCGGGAGCGCCCGCCGGCCGAGCACGGCGACGACCTCGGCGCCGATGATGAGCACGCCGAAGAAGTGGGCGTGGGCCAGCAGCGCGGTGACGACCACCCAGGCGGCCCACCGGCCGCGTGAGGGGGCGTCGACCAGGCGGACGAAGAGCAGCACGCTGCACGTGGTGAGCAGGAGGGTGAGGGCGTAGGTCCGAGCCTCGTGGGCGTACTCGATGACGAAGGCGTTGATGGCGAGGAGGAAGGCCGCGGTGAGGCCCACCCGCTCGTCGAAGAGGCGTCGGCCGAGCAGGAAGAGCACCGGGACCGCGGCCGCGGCGAACACCACGGACGGGAGGCGCATCCAGATCTCGCTCTGGCCGAACTGCACCCAACCGTGCATCAACACGGAGTAGAAGGCGCCGTTCATCTCATGGTCGGCGATCACCCGCCAGAACTGGTCGTTGCCGAGGCTGGTGTGGGTCAGGGTGAAGCCGTCGTCGACCCAGAAGCTGTCGGAGCCGAGCTGAAGGAGGCCGAGCACGAAGCTCAACGCGGTGGCCGCCAGCACGAGCAGCTTCGTCCGGGTCGATGCGGGGGCGGGTGCGTCCGCGACCGTCACGTCGCGTCCGGCTCGCTCGTCGATCAAGGCCATGCTCAGCCCCGTTCGAACAACACGACGTCGACGCCGTGGAGGTCGATGCGGTCGGTCTCACGGTGGTCGCGAGACAACTCGTCGACGTAGGCCGCGAGGTCGCGGTCGTCGGCGGGGGAGCGATCATCGCGGATCACGAGCCAGACACGATCGTGGGCCGCGACGGTGGCGGCGATCTCGTCGGCCTCCGGGTGGTCACGGTGGTCGGGAAGGAAGGAGCCCCACGTCGCCACCGGCCACACCGGGTCGAGGGCACGCTCGAGCGACGGGTCCCGCAAGGCGTACTCGTCGAAGGGCAGCTCGACGAACCAGGGCAGGAACACCACACCGTCACCGGGCTGGACGTCCGCCGAGATGGTCTGGGCCGCCCCCCGGATGTCGTCGGCGGGTGGGCGCACGTACCAGGCGATCGCGGCGCCGACGACCAGGACCCCGACGACGGCGGCTGCGGCACGGCGCATCCAGCCGGCCGGGACGGTCTGGATGCCGAGGGCGGTGAGGCCTGCGGCGGCGGGCACGAGGATGACGAAGTAGCGGGCGCCGAAGAGCGGCTGCACGGGCGAGAGCAGGGCGATGGCGATCGGCGGCAGGATCAGCCAGGCGGCGAGGAACAGGAACCCCCACTGGCGTTCGGTGGGCCGGAAGGGTCGCAGCGGCCAGAGCTGGCGGACGTAGGTGACCGTGGTGAAGGCGCCGAGCGTCACGAAGGCGCCGAGCAGCAGGATCCCGCCGTTGCCCGCGACCCGGGCGTACACCCCCACGAAGCGGACGACGCTGAACCCGGGGATCCCCTCGGCTTGCCCCTCCTCCTCGCCCGTGGCGATGAGGGCGAGCACCGTGCCACCCAGCACGGCGATGGTGGCGAAGCCGGCCATCAGGCGACGGGTCGGCCGAGCGAGGTCGCCGCGGCGGAGCAGCGCCATAGCGCCCTGAACGCCGAGCACCAGCCACCCGAACAGGTGGGCGTAGGGCAACAGCACCGACACCCCCACCCAGGCCCACCACTGACCGCGCCGCCCGTCCTGGACGAACGCGACGAACAGCAGGGTGCTGAGGGTGCCCACGAACATGACCAGCGCGTAGGCCCGAGCCTCCTGGGCGAACTGAAGCTGGAAGCCGTTCACCGCCAGCAGCAGGGCACCGGTCGCCGCCACGCGGTCGTCGAAGAGTCGGCGCAGGAGCAGGTAGAGCACCGGCACGGTGGCCGTGGCCGCCATCGCGCTCGGGAGGCGCAGCCACCACTCGGCGTCGCTGACCCGGATCCACGGGAAGAGCACGAGGGCGTGGAGGGCGCCGTTGGGCTCCCGCTCGGTTAGCACCTGCCAGAACGGCGTCCACGGCATCCTCGCATGGCCGACGCTGTAGCCCTCGTCCAGCCACAGGCTCTTGTGGCCGAGATGGAACGTGGTCAGCAGGCCGGCCAGCGCGGTCGCGAAGACCGCCACCGTCCTCGGCGCGACGCGCCAGGTGGCCCCGTCGTCGGCCGCCGTGGCGCGAGGCGACCGCTCGGAGCCATCCGCGACGGTGCGCGCGTCGGTGAGGGAACGGGCCATGTGCAGGTCCATCGGCCTCGCCGGCGGCTCGTTGAGGTCTCCCGAACTCCCGGCTGGACGGGCTCGGCGTGCCTCAAGGCCCCCTCGCACCATCCGATGGGTGGGGGTGGCGCTCGTGACCCTCGTCATCCCCGTCCGCGGCACCTTGGGCCTCGTGGTGCCGCTGCTCGACGCGCTCGAGCCACAGGCCAAGGATGCCGACACCACCGTGCGGGTGGTGGTGGTCGACGACGCCAACGGCGTCCCCCTCGCCGCGGACCTGGAGGAGCGGGCCTACGGCCACCTGACCCTCGACGTGGTTCGTCGTGAGGCCAACGGCGGACCGGGCGCCTCCCGCAACACCGGGTTCGCCCTCGTGGACACCCCGTGGGTGGCGTTCCTCGATGCCGACGTCGTGCCCGCACCGGACTGGCTGGAGCGGCTGACGGCCATCGTCGGTGCCGACGACCCGCCCGACGTCATCGAGGGCCGGATGGCCGTCGGCGGCGACGAGCCGGCCACACCGTTCGCCCACGCCACCGAGGCCGTGCCGCCGGAGCAGCGCGTCGCCGCCAACCTGATCTTCCGCAGCGAGGTTCTACGGGCCGCGGGTGGTTTCGACGAGCGCTTCTACGACCCGGGCCGCCGGGTGCACTTCCGCGAGGACGCGGAGCTGGCCTTCCGCCTCGAAGCCGAGGGCCGACGCTTCGCCTACGAGCCGGACCTGCTGGTGGTGCACCCGCCGCTCCCGCCCTCGTTCTGGACCCCGGTCAAGCTGGCCCGGCGCTACTACTTCGACCCCCTGCTCAGCCGGGAGCACCCCGAGGCGTTCCGGGCGCTCAACCGCAGCCGGATGGTCGGGCCCATCACGCTTCGACGGGCCCGCCATGACGCCGCGGTCCTCTTCGTGGGGGGCGCCGGTGCCACCGCGGTCGGGCTGGTGGCGCACAAGGCGACCCTCGCCCGGATCGGTCTCGCCGCGCTCGTGGTGGGCTGGCTCGCCAACATCGCCGCCCTCGCGTGGAGGAAGGAGGTGCGACCGCGCGACGTGGTGCCCGTGGCCGCCGTGGCGACCCTCGTCCCCTGGACGTACCTCGCGAGCTACTGGCGCGGTGTGGTGCACTTCCGCCATCGCCCGCGCCTCTGAGAACCGTCACGGTCGTGACCACGTGACCGACGCCGCCGCGGCCGACGCGCTCCCGGGGCCCGAGCGCCTGGCCCGGCGCATGACGCGAGGGTTCGTTGCGCTCGCCGGCGGGCGGGTCGCCACCCTCGCCCTCCAGCTGATCGCCTTCGGGGTGGTCGCCGCGTCCCTCGGTCCCGCCGGCGTGGGGGCGTACACCTTCGCGGTCGCGTTCTACGGGCTGTTCGCCTACGTCACGAACTTCGGCGTCCGGGCCATCGCGATGCGCGACATCGCCCAGCAGCCCGAGCGCGAGCGCGACCTCGTCACCAACCTCTTCTACCTGCGGGTCCTCGCCGGCGCCCTCGCCTACGGGATCCTGGTCGTGGTCCTGCTGCTCGGCGGCTACTCGCCGGTCGAGCGCCAGGCCGCCCTGGTCACCGGGATCCTCCTGGTGGTGCTCGCCCTCGAGTCGTTCCAGGTCATCCTCGAGGTGCGCCTGCGCATGGGCTGGGTGTCGATCGCCGCGGTGGTCCAGGGCATCGTGCTGGCGGGGGGCACCGTGGCCGTCGCGGTCCAGGACGGCGGTGTGGTCGCGTACCTCTGGGTCTTCGTGGCCTCGAACGTGGCCAACTTCGCCATCGTCGGGACCGTGGCCCTACGCCAGTCGGGCCGCCTGCACTGGCGGCCGCGGCCGACGATCTGGGCCAGCCTCGCCAAGGCCGCCGTCCTGCTCGGCCTCGCCCAGCTCTGCATCACGCTCTACTACCGCCTCGACCTGCTCATCCTCGCCGCCATCAAACCGGCCGACGACGTCGGCCAGTACGGCGCCGCCTACCGGGTCCTCGAGACCTTCGTCGTGGTGCCGTCGCTGGCCATGACGGTGCTGACGCCGGTGATCGCCTCGAGCGTGGTGGCCGGCACCGCGGTCCTCCAGCGCCGATACGGCCACCTCATGCACGTCGTCGCCCTGTGCTCGTTCCCGGTCGCGGTGGCGGGCCTGCTCACCGCCTCCCGGGTGTTCCCCGCGCTGCCCGGCTTCGAGGAGTTCGGAGGTGCCGGCGACGCCTTGGCCATCCTCGCCATCGCCGCGCCCTGCATCTTCTTCGGCACGGTGCTCTCGGCGGTGCTGGTCTCCGGCCACCAGCAGGGTCGGCTGCTCGGGGTGTCCTTCGCGGGGCTGCTCGTCAACGTCGCCCTCAACGTCGCACTGATCCCGCCGTTCTCCTACACCGGTGCCGCC
>WPCK01255873.1_pt1 | contig 17562 bp, 17 predicted proteins | sample 5399851 | NCBI WGS metagenome assembly WPCK01 (sample SAMN12869471, study PRJNA574797) | sludge metagenome | isolation source: wastewater treatment of pH11 | place: China:Beijing | collected 2019-05-20 | reverse complement strand
AGACTATACGGTCCTCGATCAATTCACACAGAAACCGTCACCCCTCCTTTGGCAGGATAGCAGTTTTCGATGCGAAGCACCATTGCAATTGTCGACTATCAAATGGGAAACCTCAGAAGCGTGCAGAAGGCGCTGCAGCGGGTAGGCGGATGCGCGACGGTGACGAGCAATCCGCGCGATATAGCAACTGCGGATAAAGTCGTTTTGCCTGGAGTTGGGGCATTCGGGGACGCAATCGCTGAACTGAAGAATCGAAACCTCGTCAAGCCGATCGTCGAAGCCATTGATCAGGGGAAGCCTGTCTTGGGAATCTGTTTGGGATTTCAATTACTTTTTGAAGTCGGTTACGAGGGTGGAACGTATGAGGGGCTTGGGGTCCTGCCCGGATGCGTCAAGCGATTTTCCGGTCCGCCATTTTCAGGTGAAGCGGTTCTGAAGGTTCCGCACATGGGTTGGAATCAAGTGGCGGAGCTCAAGCCGGAATGCCCGTTATTTCAAGGACTACGAGCCGATGAATATTTTTACTTCGTGCATAGTTACTTTGTCGAACCCTCAAGAGTCGAGGATCGTTGGCTGGATTGCGACTATGGAATTCGATTTTGTGCAGCGATTTGGAGAGACAATCTTTATGCCACACAATTTCATCCCGAGAAGAGTCAATCGTCAGGCTTGAAGTTACTCAAGAACTTTGTCGAACTTCCTAACTAAGGAACTGTCCTGAAATAGTGTCCGGTTTTTGTTGTCTCCGACAAACGGCGTGCAGCCCGGATTTCGGAGAAATCCTCGACGAATGTCGCTGACCTCTCCGAAGTCAGTGTTTGTACCGCCAACCCCGCATTTTTTCTCTGAGATTGGGAAATTAATTCCAGACAGATCCTAAGGCGTCTGAGCCTGTCGGCTTCTAAGCAACTCAACCGGCAATGGAACGCCTTTGAGCGTTCCTTCGACGACTAAGGTATCGCGGACCAGTCCTTGGAACTTCGCAATGACCATTTGGCCTCGCCTCAACTTGCGAAGCTGGCATAGAAGGAGCAACCGATCGCCTGGTACTACTGGGTCGCGGAAACGCACATCTTCCAAGCCGCCGAAACCGATGATTTCACAACCCAGGAGGTCATGCCGCTGGCAAAAATAACTACACAATTGAGCGGCTGCTTCCAACATCAGCACGCCCGGCAGCAACGGTAAACTTGGCATGTGGCCTCGTACCCAAAAATCTTGGTGGGTAACGTCTTTGTAGGCCGCGCAGACGTTCCGCTCATGGTCTTCGTAGATAACCGCCGTCAACTGCTCCATTTCGAAGCGCTGCGGAATGTACTTGCGAATTTCGTTCGCGTCCGCAATCCAATTGCGGAAATCTAGATCGGTCGGATCTAAAATCAATTCGCGCACCGACACAGGCAAGACGCTCCAACAGTCGGGCTAGGTCCGTACTTTTTTGCGTTTCTGCTTTCGCGCCTTGGCATTGGCAGGACGCGCTCCGTGGTTGGCTTTTTTCAGTTTGTGGTGTGGTTTAGTCATGGCATTGGGACCCTTTGAATGAGCTTAAAATTTGAATCGCAATTGTAACGGCGTGCGATGGCCAGTGGAAGGCTTGTTCCCATCAAAATAGCCATTCCATGGGACCAACTGCTACAATGTTTCCAAGCACCTGTTCAACTCTAGGTCCGCGAACCACCCAGGAATCCCAGTATGTTCGATACGTACAAGCCGTCAGGCCGATTTTCGCTTTCTTTTGTTGCGTGGCTCTTGCTGGGCAGTATCCTCGTGTCGGCATTGGCTTACATCTATCAGATGGGGCTAACTTGGATTCCCTGGATCTACGCCAGTTTTCTTTTGACTTTTGGTTTTGGCCAAGCAATTGGCGAGATTGGCCGGCGCGTAGTCCAGTGGGGCAAGGTCCGCAGCGTGCCACTGGCCGTTTTGATTTTTGCGGTTCTGCTTGTTGTTGGCCTAGCATCGAAATTCGGCTTCCAGTACCTAACGGCCTTCAATTCGTTGAAAGCCCATTTTCCCGAGCAGACCCTTGCGGACTACACGTTTATTGAACACTTGAAGCAGCGCGTTGATACGGGTTGGCTCCTTGGGCGAGGAAAAGGTGGAGCGCCGTTGACGGGTGGGGTTGTGTACCTGGTTTGGCTGATCGAACTGGGTTGCTTGACCTACTTCGGAGCGTCCCACACAACCGGCGCAGCCAAACAACCGTTTAGCGAGAAACTGGGAATGTGGGCTAACCACCGCGAGGTTGATCTGGTGTTGCCCATCACGGGTAAGGAGATGGTGGACAAGATCAATGCCGCCGAGTCGGTTCAGGACTTGTTAGAATTGCCGCTTCCGACCTCCGACACGAGCGACCAGGTTGCGGTCTACACGGTCAACAGCATTGCGGGCGAAGACAAGGAAGATGCGTACTTGAGTGTCGACCTTCAAACCCACTCGACCAATGCTCAAGGCGAACCTGAAGTGGACACCGAACGGCTGGTGATTCTGGCTGTCCTCACAAAGGCCCAGCGAGAACTACTTCGCCAGAACGCTGATGACATCAACACCGCCTTTGCAGCCTTCCGCGCAAGCCAGCAAGTGGAGGCACGCTCCGCTCAAGTTAGGGATGGCGAGGACGAAGAGGACGAGTGACGCCGGCATCTCGCAGCATTTTTTTAACTTCTGCTCCGGGAGTGCTGGGTAGTCTTTCAGCGGAATGCAACCCAAGTGAAATTCTGAGCGACTTTGGGGCCAGGACTGCGCAAAATTCCCGCCGGATGGTCAACACTCTTGAATCCCAATACAATGGAACGAGTTGTCTAGCACCTCCGCAATGAACGGGAAATGATATGTCCGAGCATCGATTTTCAAGTCAAGAACCCGAAGACGAACCGAAACTCATCATCGACGAAGACTGGAAGACTCAGGTCGAACGCGAGAAGGAATTGCTCAAGAAGCAAAAGGAACAACCAGATCCTCAATCGGCCCATTCCGATTCGCATCCGAGTCCAGCATTTCAATCTGCAGCGCCCGAAACGAAGCATTCGGAGGTCGACCCACCTCCGCCCGCATCCTTTGAGTACTTGATCAGCGGATTAGCTACTCAAGCCGTGGCGGCGATGGGGCAGTTGCCCGATGGCGAAGGCGAAATGTTTCCACTGAACCTGGACTATGCTCGGCATTACATCGGTTTACTGGGCGTTATCGAATCGAAAACGCAAGGCAACCTGACACCCCACGAGTCGCGGTTCCTTCAAGATTCGCTCCATCAACTGCGCATGATTTATGTCGAAATAGCCAAGCATGATCAATCATCCACTTAAGCAATTGCTCCAGCGCCACGTACTGGCCAAAGTGCGAATGCCGGCACAGTACATCGGCGGCGAGCGGAATATCGTTGTGAAGGACCATTCACAGGTCACGGGAAAGCTGTGCTTGTGTTTTCCGGACGCCTACACGATTGGCATGAGCCATCACGGGTTGCAAGTGCTTTACACGCTCATGAATGCCCGAGACGACTGGGCAGCCGAACGTTGCTTCACGCCTTGGCTGGATATGGAAGAGCAAATGCGGAAATTTGGCTTGCCGCTTTACTCACTGGAGACCTTCACGCCGCTCAGCCAATTCGACGTGGTTGGGTTTTCATTGCAATATGAAATATCCTCGCCCAACGTGCTGACCATGCTCGATCTTGGCGGCATCCCGCTGCATGCCAAAGAGCGAACCATGGCGGATCCACTGATTCTGGCCGGTGGACCATGTGCTCAGAATCCAGAGCCTGTGGCTGACTTCATCGACTGTTTCGTTACGGGCGACGGGGAGCCATCGTTGCCGGCAATTTGCGATCTCTGGCGAGCCCTGCGTGAAGCCGCGCGGGAAAATGGTGGCTGGTTGTCCGGTGAGGTCGGTCGCCAGCAGCGAGAAGAAGCCCTGGCGCAGCTCGCGCGAGAACTACCATTCTGCTATGTACCGAGGTTCTATGAGCCTGAATACACGGGAGGACGAATTGCATCGCTCAGCCGAACGCGTAGCGATATTTCGGCCACGATTTCGCCGAGCGTGATTCGAGACTTGGAGTCGATTCCGATTGCCACCAAGCCCATTGTGCCTTACATCGAATGCGTTCACGACCGAATCGCCATTGAAATCATGCGAGGTTGCCCGCATTTGTGCCGCTTTTGTCAGAGCACAGTCATCAAACGCCCACTGAGAACGCGGAACGTCGAGACCATCGTGTCCGCCGCCTTGGAGAGCTATCGCAATACCGGCTTCCGCGAAATTAGCATTCTGTCGCTTTCCAGCAGCGACTATCCTCATTTCGAACAACTCGTCCTGAGACTCAAGGAAGTTTTCAATCCGATGGGCGTGAACATTGCGGTTCCCAGCCTGCGTGTCAACGAACAACTTCGTACGATCGCCGAGTTGGTGGGCAACGGTCGACGCTCTGGATTGACGCTTGCTCCGGAGGTTGCTCGCGACGATATGCGAACTCAAATTCGCAAGAAGATCAAAAATGACGACTTGTACGAAGGTTGTCGAACGGCGTTCAAGAATAACTACGAATCGGTCAAACTCTACTTTCTGTGCGGGCTGCCTGGTGAACGACCTGTGGATCTGGATGGCATCGTGGACATGGCGGAGCGCATTGCAGGCATCGGTAAAGAAGTTAATGGCCGCTATCCGAAAGTCACGGCCAGCGTGTCCAATTTTGTGCCGAAAGCCCACACGCCGTACCAATGGAATGGCATGCAACGCCGCGAGTATTTTCAGTGGGCTCACGAATACCTCCGGAAAATGCGACGGATTCGCGCGGTGAACATCAAATGCCATGCGATCGAAACGAGTCTGCTCGAAGGCGTTATCAGCCGTGGTGACCGTCGCACGGGCGCTGCTATTGAACTTGCTTGGCGACGTGGGGCTCGCATGGATGGTTGGACCGAAATGCTCGACGCGAATCGCTGGTGGCAGGCGCTGGCCGAAAGCAACATCAACATCGAACAGCAACTGCACCAACCTTACGGGCTGATGGACAAACTGCCGTGGGACCACATCAACGTGAAGAGTGGCCGCGAGTACTTGGAGAAAGAACAAGGACGTGCCTTGGTACAACTGGAAGCCATGGCGGATGCGGTTTAGGTTTTCGGTGCTGAGCGATGGCTATTCGTCCGTGGGTTCGTGCAATTCAATGTGGGGGAGGATTCCGTGATCCAATTTGTTGACCTTATTCTGGTCGCCGGCCTTTGGCAGAATCTCGCCCCAATGTTCCCCGTGCTATTTGCCTTAGTTGTGATGGTCGGCGCCGCGCTGGCCGTGGTGATGTCTTTGCGCGCCGCCAAGAAACGCACCCAACAATTCGCACTGACGGCCGCCCAATTGTCGCTTCAATTCGATCCGCCCAGCGCTCGCGGCATTGTCGAGCGCCTTGAGCATTTACCGCTGATGCAGAAGGGTTCCGGTCGCCAACCGATGAACACGATCGTTGCGGAAACCGAGCAATTGCGACTAACCGTTTTCGATTACCAATATACGACTGGATCCGGCAAGAGTAAAAGCACGCACCACCAGAGTGTGGCTTGGGTATCTAGCCGGCAATTGAAAATGCCCGAATTTGTACTGTATCCCGAGACGTGGATGAATCGTTTGGGCGATAAACTGCTCAAGGAGGACATCGATTTCGAGGACGACCCGGAATTTTCACAGAAATATGTGCTGACCGGGCCGGACAAAACAGCCGTGCAGGAATTCTTCGATGCTCGCCGTCGCAAGGCACTTCAAGAGATCCAACAGATTCCGACGGTCGAAGGCTCGCGAAACGATCTGTTATTTTACCGTCCCAGCACGCGAATCGCTCCGGCTGAATTGAAGGGGCTGATGAGCGAAGCTTTTTCGCTGTATCAGGCATTTGCTTCGGAAGCCGTGGCCTGATTCAACCGATGCACCAGCTCGATGACCGCCTTGATCGCCTGCTGCGGGTCGGCGTGCTCAGACATGGCGCGGACAATTGCAGAACCCACAATCAATCCATCGGCTACGGGTGCGAGCATTCTCACGTGCTCAGGCGTGCTGATTCCAAATCCGACACAGATTGGCAACGGCGTTCGCTCGCGAAGCCACGCAACCTTGTCGACCAAACCCGGCGGCAGTTCGCTCCGCGCGCCGGTGATTCCGGTCACTGAAACGAAATAGAGGAACCCGGTTGAACTGTCGGCGATCCGCAGCATGCGGTCTTGAGGGGTCGTGGGCGTAACCAAGTGAATCAAGCTATAGTCCTGGCTACGGCACAGACTACGAAATTTGGCAGCTTCTTCGACCAACAAGTCCGGTACGATCGATCCGGCGAAGCCGGCACGCATCGAATCGTCCAAAAACTTCTCCAGCCCGACTCGCTGGATGATTGAATAGCTGACCATGGAAACTAGCGGAATGGTCAGCGCACGGCCAAGCTCATCGACCATTCGCATGATGTCTTTCAGCTTAATGCCTGAGTCCAGCGCTCGCGTGTAGGAATCCTGGATGACTGGACCATCCGCGATTGGATCGCTGTAGGGAATTCCGACCTCGGCTATCGCACAACCCGCCTGCTGGAGCGCCAGCAACAGCTGGGAAGTCACTTTCAACGAGGGGTCGCCTGCAGTGACAAAGGGAATAAAGGCTTTCCTGCCTCGCTTTCGAAGCTCGACAAAACAATCATCAATGGACGACATAAGTTAAGCTGGCGGTTTGGGACTGAAGGGGGCTTCAAGGAGAAAGTTTTTTCAATACTCACGACCGGTCAATCGCGCAATCTCGGCAGCGTCCTTTTCGCCTCTTCCGCTCAAGCAAACCAAGATTATTTGATCGCGGGGCAGCGATTTTGCTAGGTCAATGGCTTTGGCGATGGCGTGCGAGGATTCGAGCGCTGGCAGGATGCCTTCATTGCGTGCCACCGAATCGAAGGTGGCCAGCGCCTGGCTATCGAGGCACTGAGTGTATTGAACTCGGCCCGTATCTTTCCAAAAGCTGTGTTCCGGACCGACGCCGGGGTAATCCAGCCCGGCCGACACGCTATGGACGGGTGAAGTTTGTCCATCCTCGTCTTGCATTACGTAGCTCATCGTCCCGTGCAGGACGCCAGGGCTTCCGAAGGAAAGCGGCGATGCATGTTCGCCCGGTTGAGATCCCCTACCGCCCGCTTCGACGCCGATCAAACGAACCTTTTCGTCTTCGATGAAGGGGTAAAACATGCCGGCCGCATTTGAACCGCCACCGACGCAGGCCACGATTACATCGGGCAACCGCCCAAGAGCTTCCAGGCTCTGCGCTCGGGCTTCCCGGCCGATGACCGACTGGAAATCGCGGACAATCAAAGGAAACGGATGCGGGCCGATCACCGAACCGATAATGTAATGTGTTGACTCGACGGACGACATCCAATCGCGAAGGGCTTCATTGACGGCATCTCGCAACGTCTTCGATCCACTGGTCACAGAGCGAACTTCGGCCCCCATCAAGTTCATACTGAACACGTTCGGTCGTTGTCGACGAACATCCTCCTGGCCCATGTAGACCACGCACGGCAAACCAAAATGGGCACAGGCCGTTGCCGTGGCAACACCATGCTGACCAGCGCCCGTTTCCGCAATCACTCGCGACTTGCCCATACGCTGCGCCAGGAGCGCCTGACCCAGCGCATTGTTGATTTTGTGCGCTCCGGTATGGTTTAAGTCTTCTCGCTTGAACCAAATTTGAGCACCGCCCGCCATCTGGCTCAGCCTCCGAGCATGATAAAGTGGCGACGGCCTGCCAACAAAGGTCTTGAGCAAATAATCCAACTCCGCCTTGAACTGCGGATCTTTCCGAGCGGCTTCATACTCGACAGTAAGCTCATCGAGCGCGCGGGTTAACGTTTCCGGGACGAATCGTCCGCCAAAATTCCCAAATCTACCTTGTGCATCCGGATAGATCGTGGGGGAGTTAGGAGTTGTATTTTCAAGCACTTTGGAATCTCGCTCGCGGTGCGATCAAGGCGTGTTGCCTATGGAGCCTTGGCTCACTTGAATTGGTTAAAATCAAATCCGCCGGACACATCGCATCAGCAGGCCCGGTTTGTTTGTGCCACATTCTAACAATCGTCACGCACTTTGCATAATCGGTTTGTAAACATACTGAGGATCGCAAAAAACCTCTGACGTGCTGTAACGCTGAAAAAACGTCGTTGCGGCCAGAGATTTTTCGATCGTTGAATTCTAGAAACGGAGCGTGACTTCAGTGGCAGTCCTTCCAACGATCGACGGGCGGTGGCTACGATATAGTCAAGCCATTACTCGCAACAACGCTTAATAGCCGACTTCCTATGACCCGAGACGACATCATGACCCGAGACGACATCGCTGCCGAATATTTCGATCTGTTGCCGTTCGCTCCTTATCCAGTCCAGGAAGAGGCCTTGCTGGCGTATTACACTTCCGAGCAAGGGGTTCTGGTTTGTGCTCCCACGGGAACAGGCAAAACGATGATCGCGGAAGCGGCGATTTATGAGGCCTTGCGAACCGGCGGTCGAGCGTATTACACGACACCCCTGATCGCATTGACCGATCAGAAGCTGCATGAACTGCGAGAATCTGCCGCGCGGTGGGGGTACTCGGCGAATCAAATCGGGCTCATTACGGGAAATCGGCGAGTCAATCCAGACGCTCCCGTGCTTGTCGTCGTGGCGGAGATATTGCTCAATCGATTGCTGCAGCCCGAAGCCTTTAATTTTGAGGATGTGCAATCGGTCGTCATGGATGAATTCCATAGCTTCAACGATCCCGAGCGGGGTGTTGTCTGGGAATTGACGCTGGGAATGCTGCCGCGCCACGTGCGAACCCTGCTCCTGAGCGCGACCGTGGGCAACAGCTATGAATTCACGCGATGGTTGGAACGCAGTTGCGGTCGCAATCTCCAACTCGTCGAAGGCAAAGATCGCAAGGTTCCACTGACCTTCAGTTGGGTTGGCGATCATTTGCTGGACGAATGGATCGAGAAAATGGCGGCTGGTCCCGAGACCGATCGCTATACACCGGCCCTCCTCTTCTGTTTCAATCGCGACGAATGCTGGCAAGTCGGCGAACTGCTCAAAGGCAAACAGGTCCTCGACAAATCGAAACAGCCGGAAATCAGTAGGCACCTGGACGAGTACGACTGGTCCGAGGGCGCGGGGCCAAAAATCAAAGCCATGCTGCTTCGCGGGATTGGTATCCACCACGCAGGCATCCTGCCAAAGTACCGCCGCGTCGTCGAGATCTTGTTCCAAAAGAAGCTGTTGAGCGTCACGGTATGTACCGAAACGCTTTCGGCCGGCATCAACCTGCCAGCCCGCAGCGTCGTTCTACCATCGCTAATGAAAGGTCCGCGTGACAAGCGGAAATTGATCGACACCGCTTCCGCTCAACAGATTTTCGGCCGAGCGGGCCGACCGCAATTCGATTCGCAGGGTTACGTCTTCGCGCTAGCTCACGAGGATGACGTGAAGTTGCTTCGATGGCGAGAGAAGTACGATCAGATTCCCGAAGACACCAAAGATCCTGGGCTGATGAAGGCTAAAAAGGCCCTCAAGAAAAAAATGCCGCGACGCAGCGAGACCGAAACCTATTGGACTCAAACTCAGTTCGACCGACTTCGGGCTGGCCAGGCCGCCGACTTGTCAAGCCGAGGGAATTTGCCTTGGCGACTGTTGGCTTACCTACTGCTGCAAAATCCCAGCATCCAGCCTCTGCGTGAAATGGTGGGTCGCCGATTGCTCAATACCAGTCAGATCGATAAGGCACAAGCCAAGCTCAATGATATGCTGGTCACGCTTTGGAGAGCCGGTTACGTGAGGTTGGAGCCGAAACCCGATGATTCTACGGTCGCTCTGTTCGCTTATCCGGAAGAGCGGCTCGAACTCTTGGTGCGAATGCGGAGTATCAATCCGCTGTTCGGCGAATTCTTGGCTGGATACCTAGCGATCGCGGATGATACCGAACGGCTGCTGGCTTTAGAGGCCACATTGGAAATTCCGGGAACGGTCGCACGTTACGTTCGCGTGCCTAAACCGGACGAGTTGCCGCTGGGGCCGCTGGCGACCACACGCCTCGATTCGCGATTGCTCGAATTGGGACTCGCGACGCAGGAGGAATTGATTGGACGCCAACCGGATCCGGACGATCAGCCGCCGAGACGATTTGGCGATGGAGTATTCGATGAAGAGCCCGTGTGGATCATTTCGATCGGTGAAAAACTGTTGCGACTCTTTCAATACGAATTTCAAGGCGTCGAAGATTTTTCGGTAACGCCCGTGCACATCGCCGCCGAAGTGCTCGAGTTCGGCGGCGACTTCAACAAGTACATTCTCGCCAAAGGTCTTCAAAAGCACGAAGGAATCATCTACCGGCATCTGCTCCGATTGATCTTATTGCTCGACGAAATGGCCAGCATTCCTCCCGTCGAGAGCACGCGAGAAGATTGGGAAGATCGTCTGGACGCTCAAATTGCACAGTTGACCCAGTGTTGCCGCCAAGTTGATCCCGAGAGCACCGACGAGGCACTCGAAAGTGGTCGCGGCGGCGACGAACTAACCAAACAATTGCGGGCCGTGCGAACGAAAGGCTCAGGCCAATGAGGGCTAGAGCAACGCCGTCCCTATTTCAATCAATTGCCATAACCATTGGCTTGTCGTTTCAATGCTTCAAAAAAGCTTGCGTACCCAACCCGATACGTTCGACACGTCGAGTTGAGGTTGTCATTTCGGGCACGCAGTACAACATTGAACGTTTTTTGAGGACTCGATGCTTTGCAAGACGTACATGAAATCCTGCTGGTCCTTTCAGCGGTCGCGATCGGTGTTTGGGCTGGCGCTTTAATCGCGGAAGGGTCGGTCCTCGTTCCCTATTGGCGTTCGCTGTCGGCCGATCGATTTTATGAGCATTACAAACAGCTTCACCCGAAGCTTTATCGGTTTTTTACGCCGGCGACAGTGACACCGCTTCTGTTCAGCCTTGCCTTGGGTGTGGTAAGTTTCCTGGTTCTTGACAATCGAAGTTGGTTCCATGCCGTGGTTTTTCTGCTCTGCCTGGCTGCGACTGTGTCACACGAAATCTATTTCAATCGGGTAAACACAGAATTTGCAAGCGGGCCGCTAAGCCAGGAGAGGCTTTCAGGAGAACTCAGGCGATGGGCAATTTGGCACTGGGCGCGAACGGTACTCGTGGTTCTAGCATTTGGAGCTACGTTGCTCAGCCTCAAGAGTTAACTGAGGGGACTTTTTTGCAGATTCCTTGGTGCAGCGATGATCCGGCGAAGGAGGAGCTATGAAAAGTTGGCTCAATTGCCCAAGGCCGTTGCAAATGCGACGGCATATTCTCGTGTGTGAGAAATCGAGATCAAAATCTCCGTGATGCCAGCTTGCTGAGCGATGCTTGCAGCCAGATTATGTAGAGTGACTTCCGGCTTGCCACTCGGCCCGCCAACCATTTCCACATCGGTCCATTGAATGCCGCGCGCCCAACCGGTTCCGAGCGCTTTGAGGACCGCTTCTTTGGCCGCCCAACGACCGGCATAGTGCTGGTAGGACATCTTGCGGCCCGCACAGTAGTCAATTTCTCGCGGCGAGTAAACTCGCTTGATGAACGCATCGCCATGACTCTCCATCATCCGCGCAATGCGCTGGCATTCGACGATGTCCGTGCCAATACCGATGACGGAGCCACGCTCATTTCGATTTCGTTCCGACACCTCACCACTTACCACTTGCCGCTTACACCTTACCCCTTCCTACGTCGTGTATGCAGAATTAAATTCGACATAGGCGGCGCTCAAGTCGCTGGTCCAGTGCGTGCAGTCTCCTGGGCCCGAACCGACGACCAACTCGACCAAGGTGTCGAACTGACTGCGAATCGCGGCGCTGGCCTGCGCGGCGTCGAAGCTGATCGGTTCTCCGTGGGCAAACAGCGGAATGCCGTTGATTTTCAGGCAAAGTTGTCCGACATCCACGGGCACTCCGGCATAACCGGCAGCCGAGACGATGCGTCCCCAATTTGGATCTGCGCCCAAGATCGCGCATTTGACTAGGTTGCTTCGGGCTACTTCGTACGCGATTTTTCTGGCGTCCGCATCCGATTCAGCCCCCTGGACGCGAACTTCGATCAAGTGCGTCGCACCTTCGCCGTCCGCCGGAATTTGTTTAGCAAGCTCGATGCACATGGAAATCAAATGTTCGCCAAATTCATCGACTTCGGCGTTGCTCATTTGCGGTCCGCCTGACATCCCATTGGCCACGAGCAACATGCTATCGTTCGTGCTCGTATGGCCTTCGACGCTGATGTTATTGAATGAGCGATCGGCAGCTCGATGCAGCAGCGATTGTGCTTGCGAAGCTGAAAGCGGCGCATCGGTCGTCACGCAGCATAGCATCGTTGCCATGTTTGGGCCAATCATGCCCGCTCCCTTGGCCATTCCGGCAATGCGAATCTCGCGTTGGCCCAGGTGTACCCGCCGCGTTGTGATCTTACGCCCGTTGTCGGTCGTCAAGATGCCATCGGCGGCTCGAAGGAACGCAGCTTCATCGCTCGACAGTGCTTTCGCAGCTTGCTCGATGCCCGACTCGACTTTCTCGATATCCAAAAAGCGACCGATCACTCCGGTGCTCATGACCAAGACTTGCTCTTCGGCAATTCCGGCATGGCTGTGAGTGTCGCTTATTGAACGCTCGACAAGCTCGCACATTCGCCGAGCGTCGCGGTCGCCTCGCACGCCGGTGCAAGCGTTGGCATTGCCGCTGTTGACTACGATGGCCCGGGCGGCGGAAGTGGGAGTGCGGCTTCTTGAAAGTACGACGGGAGCGGCCACGATTTTATTTTGTGTGTACACACCTGCGGCCACTGCCGGCGTGTCCGAGACGATCAGCGACAGGTCCAGCTTTCCAGCGGCTTTTTTTAAGCCGCACCGAACTCCAGCGTACTGAAAACCTTGAGGGAGATCTAATGGCATATTGATTTGTGATATCCAGGGTGTCTTTTGAATTTTGAGCTAGGCTTCCAGTCCGGCTGTCTCGGCCTGGTCGAACATGATGTTCATGCACTGTACGGCTGCCCCGGAAGCTCCTTTGACTAGGTTGTCCAAGGCAGAAAGGAGAATGATCCAGCCACCGTTTTCTCGGACGCAGATGTCGCAATAGTTTGTGTTGGCCACGAACTTGGTGTTCGGCAAATTGGATCGCACGCGAACAAAAGGTTCGTTGCGATAGAAATCGCCAAGGCATTCATGGAGCTGACTAGCGGAGGCTGAATTGCGGCTTTGCACATAGATCGTCGACAGAATTCCGCGATCCATGGGTACTAGATGCGGAGTGAAAATCAGTTTCGGCTGCGAGCCAGTAAAGCGACAGAGGATATCGATCATTTCCGGCTGGTGGCGATGCGATCCAACGGCATAGGCGCTGAAGGCTTCATTGACCTCCGGGTAAAGATTCCCCAGCTTGGGCGTTCTGCCGGCTCCGCTGACACCGCTCTTGGAATCGGCGATGATATTGGACAAGTCAATTAAACCCGAACGAATTAGCGGGGCTAGCGGCAAGATAACGCTCGTCGGGTAACAGCCCGGGTTTGCGATGAGCTGGGCTGAGCGGATTGATTCACGAAAGAGCTCGGGCAACCCGTATGGCGTTTGGCCCAGCCGCCCAGGATCGTGATGCGACTCGCCGTACCACTGCTTGTACAGCTCCGCAGTGCTCAATCGATAATCGGCACTAAGGTCGATCACTCGGCAACCCGCATCGAGGACGGCCGACACAATAGGCGCGGACGCCCCGTGCGGCAGACAACATAGGGCGACATCGCACCGCTGGGCAATTGCACTGGGCGACAAATCTTCAACGACTAAATCCAGCCGCTGGTACAGAATTGGGTGCATGTCGGCGATCGTGCTGCCATCGGCTTGCCGACTGGTTGCCGCGACGATCTGAACGCCTGGATGCCGAAGCAGCAGCTTGATGCACTCGATGGCCGTGTAACCCGAACAACCGACAATTCCAACTCGAATCATTCAATCAACCTAAATTTCTTTCGCGAAGCCGCAGGATGTACTCACGCAATGAACTAGCGGTGCGGGTGGAAATCTTGCGGTGCAACATTGTACCTCGCACCGAACCAATTCTGGTAGCCGTCATTTTGAATTTGAACCAACTCAAAGAATCCCTATGTTCTCGAAAGGATCAGGCGATTGCAGCCGACCATTCCTGTATGATTGAGCACGATGGCTCTCAGCAAAAAAGCATGAACAATGACTGATCAACATCATCTTACAATTGTCGGCGAAGAACTTTGGAAAAGGATTGGCGATTCCATGGATCGAGTTGAACAACGACTGCGAAGTACGAATCGGATTCTGGAGTCTGCGGGGATCCCTTTTGCCATCGTTGGGGGGAATGCCGTACGCATTTGGGTTGCGCAAGTTGACCCTAGTGCCGTACGTGCAACCAACGACGTGGATGTCTTGATTCGTGCTCATGATTTAGAGCGAGTGAAGCAAGTCATGTCAGAGCATGGCTATCACTACCGAAAATCCGCCGGTTCAGATATGTTCTTGGAGGAGAAAAACGATTCCGTGCGCCATGCGATCCACGTCGTGTTCGCCAACCAGATGGTGAAGGAAGATGATTACGAATCAAACCCAGATGTTGAGCCAAGTGAGCATGGCGATGGCATTCGAACGTTGCCTTTGGAGAAATTGGTGCGAATGAAACTCAATTCGTTTCGTCTTAAGGATCGCGTGCATCTTTTGGATTTAATTGACGTCGGACTACTGAGCGAGAGTTGGATTCCTAGGTTTCCACCGCACCTAGGCGAACGGTTGAGTTCGCTGATTGATAACCCAAACCAATAGCGATTGTTGCAGCCGGTACTGCCAAGACGTATCGATTAGTTCAGTTGATCGATTGGACGAAGAGTAGCATTTCGGTTGGTCGGAAGAACGCGATCGGTTTCTCGTTTGCGGACCTGAACCGCATTTTCGATGCCTGCATCAATGTCGTTAGCTTTTTTCTGATCGCTCAGAATTGCCCAGCGATTGTGGCCACCCGGCAGGCGCCAGAAATTCGAAAAATAGTCGCGAGTTTGCCGAGCAAGAGCACGGAACCGGTCGAAGACTAGATGTTGTACCAATCCGGGATGGATCCTGGCTTCGGCTTCAGTCATTCACTTGTCGCCATTAGGATCCACCCAAATGTTCATTCGCAAACGTTGGACGCTGCTTTTCCTGGTCGGCTCTGCCGTCGCGTACACCTGGAACAACTACAAGATCGGAGGTCTCGATCAACTCCGCTTGGAGCGGAGACCCGTTTCGCCCAACGCCTCAGAAACGCAGGTTGGGTACGGTGGCGCAGGCTATAACGTCTACCCGCAGGCGTCTCCGCAGCCCATCAATTCCTCGCGAACCGATTCCATTGTGCAGAATGGATCGAACGGCCCCGGTGTATTCAATTCGCTGCCTCCTTGGACGCCGCAATTGAACGTGGGAGAGAAACTCGCCTTGATCGAGGAACGTCTTTCGCAAAAAGCGTCGAGCCTGACCGGCGGTTCGTCATTGCCCTTTGAGCCACCGCTTGCCCTTCCGACTGAGTATCAACGGAGTCGACCGGTGGGAACGTCGATTCAGGGTGACAATGCGGCCGGTTCGATGGTTGGACTCGGAATTTCCGATAGTCGTTTGCCGCGCGTACGAGTTGCCACGTTCAACGCCCAAAGTCTAGGAACGGCTCAACTGGCAAAGCCTCACGTGTTCGAGGCGATTGTTGGCATCCTCAGGCAATTTGATGTTATCGGACTGCAGTCGGTTCAATCCGATCGAGACGACATTCTACCGGTCATCGTTGAGCGTCTGAACCAGTCTGGCAGACACTACGACTATTTGGTTGGCCCGCGAGTCGGCCGAGGAAACGTCAAGCAGCAATTCGCGTTCGTGTTCGATACAGGCCGGGTCGACACGGATCGCTACCAGTTGTACACCGTGGACGATCCTGAGGACTTGGTAGCCTTCGAACCCCTGGTCGCTTGGTTTCGTTGTCGCGAGGTTCCTACCGAGAAAGCCTTTACGTTCTCACTGGTCAATTTGAAAGTCAGCCCGGATGGTGTTGATGCCGAGCAGCGCTACTTGGGCAATTTGATTCATGCGGTCGTCAACGACGGTCGGCGCGAGGACGATGTCATCGTGTTGGGCGATTTCGGCGGAAATCCCACAGCGATCTCCAGCTTGAACAGCCCCTCTGTTCGCCATGCGCTCCGCGATGTGCCGACGGACGTTTCCGGGGAGCGATCGATGAGCGGCATTCTGTTTCCGTCGCAAGCCACCTGCGAATACACCGGCCGAAGCGGTGTTTACGATTTTTTGCGTAAGTACAATCTATCGCTCGAGCGAGCGTTAGAAGTCAGCGGACAATTGCCCGTCTGGGCAGAATTTCTGGCCGCCGAGGGAGCAGAGCCTGGTCGCGTGGCTCCCAACTAGATCCGGCTCGACTAGATCCAGCTCGGCAGGCCAGACACAATCGAATGCCATGGATTGGCTCGGACTGCACTAACCGGCTAGCCATCTCAATCTGTCAATTTGACAAAGCCGCATTTTGTTGAGCAACGACCGTTTTTGGCCTTAACGCCCGCAGTCAAGCTTTCTCGGACCTCTCTTTTTCTTAGTTGGCACGACTTTTGCACGAGTCCCGGGGACTTGCCGAAACCTGTCAGTCTGGCGTTTTGCGCTGAGCCTACGCGAACGAATCTGCTCGGCGGAATTGAATTTAACTATCTGTTGTTTGCTTTTTGGAGGAAATTGAACTGTGGCAAAGCAAATTGTATTCAGCGACGATGCGCGGCAGTCTCTGCTGTCGGGCGTATCGAAGCTCACTCGTGCAGTCAAAAGCACGTTAGGTCCTCGTGGCCGCAATGCCGTTTTGGACAAAGGTTGGGGTTCACCCAAAGTCACAAAGGACGGTGTAACCGTCGCTGAGGACATCGATTTGGATGATCCTTATGAAAACCTCGGAGCGCAATTGGTCAAGGAAGCCGCCAGCAAGACCAATGACGTGGCTGGTGATGGAACGACGACCGCAACCGTGTTGGCCGAAGCCATCTTCCGCGAAGGTCTCAAGATGATTGCTGCCGGGGCCGATCCGATGGCCCTTTCTCGTGGCATCGCCAAGGCCGTCGAGGCCGTTGCTGAATCACTGACCAAGCAATCGCAAAAAATCGACGAGAAGAACAAGAAAGAAATCAAACAAGTTGCCACGATCGCCGGCAACAATGATCCAACGATTGGCGACGTTTTGGCTGACGCATTCTTGAAGGTTGGTAAAGACGGGGTCATCACCGTTGAAGAAGGCCGCAGCAGCGAAACAACCGTCGAAGTTGTCGAAGGGATGCAATTCGATCGCGGATTCCTTTCGCCCCACTTTGTGACCAATCAAGATACGGTAAGCGTCGAGCTGGATGATGTATACATTCTGTTGTTTGAAGAAAAGATCAGCGCGAACAAACGTTTGATTCCGCTGCTCGAAGCCATCAGCAAGGCCAACAAGCCGCTGCTGATCATTGCCGA
>WPCK01165542.1_pt1 | contig 17600 bp, 18 predicted proteins | sample 5399851 | NCBI WGS metagenome assembly WPCK01 (sample SAMN12869471, study PRJNA574797) | sludge metagenome | isolation source: wastewater treatment of pH11 | place: China:Beijing | collected 2019-05-20 | reverse complement strand
GGCGCCGGGGCCGGCGATTGGGGTGCGGGCGCGCCTGCACCCGGCACGTAATCCTTGTAAGTCCTGATCCAGGTCATGCAGTTCGCATCGGTGCCGTTCAGCACATTGGCGGCGCGCACCGCTTCCATTTCCTGCGGGCGGACCGGATTCATGATGGCCGACGTCATGCCGGCACCGATGACCATCGGAATGAAGCCGGCATTGATGCCGTGGCGGTGCGGCAGGCCGAAGGAAATGTTGGAGAGGCCGCAGGTGGTGTTGACCTTCAGTTCCTCGCGCAGGCGGCGCAGCAGCGCAAAGACCTGACGGCCGGCATCGCCGAGCGCGCCGATCGGCATGACGAGCGGATCGACCACGACGTCCTCAGCCTTGATGCCGTAATCGGCAGCGCGCTCAACGATCTTTTTAGCGACAGCGAAGCGGACGTCGGGGTCCATCGAAATCCCGGTCTCGTCATTGGAGATGGCGACGACGGGAACGTCGTACTTCTTGCAGAGCGGCAGGATCGCCTCGAGCTTCTCTTCCTCGCCGGTCACCGAATTGACCAGCGGACGGCCCTTGGCGACCTTCAGCGCTGCCTCGATGGCGGCGGAGACTGACGAGTCGATCGACAGCGGCAGGTCGACCACACCCTGGACGATTTCCATCGTCCGGACCAGCAGCGCCGGCTCGGTGGCGTTCGGGTCGACGGCGGTCACGCCGGCGTTGACGTCGAGCATGGTGGCGCCGGCGGCGGCCTGCTCCAGCGCGTCCTTGATGACGGTATCGAAATTGCCGGCGACCATCTCGGCGGCGAGCTTCTTGCGGCCGGTGGGGTTGATACGCTCGCCGATGACGCAGAACGGCTGGTCGAAACCGATGACGATCTCGCGCGTGGCGGAGGCGACGATGGTGCGGGTCATGTTTGTCTCCAATAGATATAAAGGGTTCTTTATATCGTTATGTGATTGGTTTCAACCGATCATGATTTGCTGGCGTGGGCCGCTGCCGCCGCCGCCGCCTCGGGCGATACGGCGGCACCGTGCTGCAGGCTCTCCAGGCGTTCGACGACCTGGCTTTCATTGTTCGGCGCCTCGCGTGCCCACGGCTTGCGGCCCTTCAGGACGCCCGATTCGTGAACGATCTCGGCGACATATTCTTCCTGGCGATAGGCCATGACATGAACGCCGTGGACGCCGGCGATCTCCTTGACCTCATTGATGATATCGATGCACAGGCGCTTGCCTTCGGCCTTCTGGTCCGCCGCGCCTTCGATGCGCTTGATGACGGCTTCCGGGATATGGACGCCCGGGACATTGTTCTTCATCCAGCGGGCGGTCTTGGCCGAGGCGAGGGGGCCGACGCCAACGAGGATGAAACATTGCTCGTCGAGGCCCATGTCGCGGACGCGGGCCATGAACTCCTTCAACAGCGGCACGTCATAGCAATACTGGCTCTGCACGAACTGGGCGCCGGCGCGAATCTTCTTGGCGAAATGCAGCGGGCGGAAATCGAAGGGCGGAACGAAGGGATTGATTGCGGCGCCGAGGAAGACGGTCGGCGGCGAGGTGATCTTGCGGCCGGAAAGGAAGCGCGCCTCGTCGCGCATGGTGCGGATGGTTTCGAGCAGCGACATCGAATCGAGATCGAAGACGGGCTTGGCGCCCGGCTGGTCGCCGCCCTGCACGCCGTCGCCGGTCAGGCAGAGGATATTCTGCACGCCCATCGCCGCGGCGCCGAGGACGTCGCCCTGGATGGCGATGCGGTTCTTGTCGCGGCAGGCGATCTGCATGATCGGCGCGTAGCCCATGCGGGTCAGCAGCGCACAGATGCCAACCGACGACATGTGGCAATTGGCGCCCGAGGCGTCGACCGCATTGATGCCGTCGACCCAGCCTTCGAAGATGGCGGCGCGCTCATAGACCTCGCCCGGGTCGGCGCTGTCGGGCGGATTGAGTTCGGCGGTGACGGCGAATTCGCCGCGGCGCAGGATGCGCTCCAGCCGGCCGCGCGAGGAATGGCCGGGCTGCGGATCGAGCGGCAGGCCAGGGTCGGCGGGATTGACGTCGCGGGTCATGCCTTGGCTTCCTTCTTCGCCGCGGCCTCGCGGGTGACGCGCAGCCAGGACGAGGTATCGCGCAGGGCCTGGCTGACCGGTTTCTGGATATTGAGAATGGCATCGCCGCCCTGCATCTGGCGCGAACCCTCCCACGCCTTGACCCAGACGCACGGCGCTTCCGGAATGACTTCGCAATTGCCGTCGGCGCGCACGCCGCCGCAGGGCCCGTTGCGCAGTTGCTTTGGGCAATTCATCGGGCACGACATGCCAGTCGACGACAGGACGCACTGGCCGCACATGCGACAATCGAACATGAAGCCCTTGACCGAGCGTTCCATGAGCGAGACGGGCCGTTCGGCACGGTCGTAGCCGACGGCCGCGAACAGGAAGTGGAAGGCTTCGAGGATGCCGGCGAAGCGCTGATAGAGCCATTCGAGGAAGCGCGAATGGCGAACCGACCAGGCGCGGATGGTGAAGGCGCGCCGTCGGCGTCCGTCAGCGGAAAAGTTGACCGGGCCGACCTCGAGCTTCGGCGCCGGTTTCTTTGCCGATGCCGGCTTGGTCGCGGGCTTTGCGGAACCGTCAGCCATGATTGCGTCCTCCGGACCTGGCCAGCGCGGCGAGGCGTTCGTCGTTCCAGTTGGTGTCGAGGCGGGCGACCGCCGCATCGGCCTCGTTGTCGAGGTCATCGGAAACGGGGACAGGGTCGGCCTTGCGCCACTCGGCCAGATAATCGTCGGTGCCGTGCGCACCGGACCGCATCGCAGCCATGTCGATGGCGTCGGCGAAACGCTGCGGGAGTTCGCGCTTGGCCGTCTGACGGCCCTTCCTGACAATGATCTGGGCGGGGATGTCGCGCCAGTAGACGATGACGAGATCGGCCATCGCGTGTTCTCCGGATGTCGCGCGAGAATTGCCGGTTAGGTGAGCGTCCCGCTTGTTGGCCGACGACGCGCCAGCCTTCAAAAGCGACGTCGCATTTTCGCGAGGGCGATCAGGCGAGAAACCAGCGCGTGACGAAACCCAGCGAGAAGAACATGGCGACGAAAACCGCGGTCGCGACCGCGCCGATGGCCGTCGCCGATCCGAAGACAATGCCGTCGCGCTCGGACAGCGAAATGCCGAACAGGGCGATGGAAAAGGCCGGCAGCCAATTGCCGAGCGGCATCGGCAGCGTCAGCAGGATCGCAAGAAATAGGACTGCGATCCCGACCGCGCGCTCGCCCGTCGGCCGGTCGAACGGCCAGTAGCGCGGCCGGACGATCCTTTCGAAACGTGCGAGCCAGGGCGAGAGGCGTTTGGCTCCGGCCAGGAAGGTGTCGCGGGAGATGCGGCGCTCGCGCACGAAACGCGGCAGCCAGGGGACCTTGGCGCCCCAGATCATCTGCGACGACAGGATGATCAGCGGAATACCGAGGACGAACGAACTGCCGGGCGGCAGGGGAAGGCAGTTGATGGCACCGAAGATCGTGACAAGAGCGGCGAAATTGCGGTCCGCGAACGCCGTTTCGATCTCGCCGACCGTTATCGAAGGGGATTCGAGCGCGGCGAGTTCGGAAAGGACGGTCGAAATTGATCTCGGCGGCGGAAAGCGCGGCTGGTTATCGGTGCTGGTCATGGATGATGGCGACGGAATCCGCGCGAAGATGCCCGCGCTTCATGACATGGAAATGGCGGAATGTCGTCCCGGATATTGGTCTGCGAAGCGCCAACGATGGCGAGGCCGAGGCGCAATCAGCCGAAGAGCCAGTGCACGACGAAGCCCAGCGAAAACAGGACCGAGAAAAAGATGATCGTGGCAGCGACGTTCATCGCGGCGGCGATGGCGAGCATGATGCCGTCGCGCTCGGAAAGGGCGATGCCGGTCAGGAACAGGCCGAGGGCCGGGAGCCAGTTGCCGAGCGGAACCGGCAGCACCAGAAGCACGGCCATGAACAGGCCGACAACGCCAATGACGCGCTCGCCGGCGACCCGGTCGAATGGCCAGTAGCGCGGCTTTACCAGGCGTTCGAAGCGTTCGAGCCACGGGATCAGCCGATTTTCGTAGCGCAGCAACGTGGCGCGAGGGATGGAATAGTCGCGAATGCGCCTGGGCAGCCACGGGGCCTTGGCGCCGAGCATCATCTGGAATGTGAGGAGTACCAGCGGAATGCCGAGCACCATCGCGGCGCCGAAGGGGGCGGGGACCATGTTGATGGCGGAAAAAAGGACAACGAGCGTGGCGAAGGAGCGATCGCCGAGCGCCAGCTCGATCTCGCCCATCGAGATGCGCTCGCCCCCGCCATTGGCCAGTCCGCGCAGCGCGACCGACAGCGAACGCGGTGGCGGATAATGCGGTCGTTCGTTGCGGCTCAGCACCCTGCCATGTTCTCCCCCGATCGCCATCCATACAGCGCCAAGAGGCGTTGACAAGCGATGAATGACGCGGATTTCCGTTTCTCGCCGGTCGGTCGGATATGCCGCGCCAAGGTGGCGGAATTACGCGGGGCAGCGACGATTCCGCGAAGGTGCGCGCTGCCGGTCAGCGGGCGCTCAGGCGGACTTCAATGCCGCCTCAAGATCGCCGTAGCCGGTAAAGCGGCGTTCGAAGGCGAGGCCGAGATAATCGGCCGCCCAGCGCGCCTTGCCGGTCAGGTCCTCGTCCTCGGTCTGCGCCAGATAGACGAGCTTGGTGTAGTTGGCGAAGACCATGCGGATGAGTTCGGGGTGCTGATCCAGCTTCAGCGGTTCGATGACGAAGGCCTCGAACTGGCGCGCAATGAGATCGGTCAGGTAAAAGGCCGTGATCTCGTCCTCCGCCTCGCGGAGGAATTTCTCGTTGCCGGTGAAAAACGCGTAGCAATGCGGGCCCTCGATGCGTTCGATGCCCTCTTCGGCGCAGATGCGGTCGAGTTCGCCGCGCGTGCCGCACTCGGCGTAGCCGATGAAAATGCGGGAATAGCCCTCGGCGCGTGCTTCGGCGATGGCCTCGCGCATGGCGGGTGCGATTTTTTCCGGCCAGACATGCCAGATCGCCGGCAGGCATTTCAGGTCGACATGGTCAAGACCGTGCTGGTCGCGGATCGCCAGTACTTCGCGCGCGATGGCGCCGCAGGCGATGACACGCAGCTTGTCGGGCGCGGCGTCGGTCACGAGGCCTTCAGGCGCCCGCGCAGCACAAGCGCCAGCAGGACAAAGCCGCCGCTCATCGACAGGAGCAGCAGCAGGCCGCCGAACGCGCGCGCGTCGAACGCACCCATGATGAAGATCGGGACCGCGACCGGCAGGCCCACGCGTACGCCCCAGACCAGCAGCTTTTCCACCAGCGTCTCGTAGGGCAAAACGAAGCTGACCGCGAGCAGCGCGGCCGCGGCGGACTGCCATTTCATTGCCGAAATGCCGGCCTGGTAGGCGATGCGGTCGAGGCCGATCGTTCCACCGGCCTGAAGGATGTCGATGGATTGCGCCATCGTGGCATTCTCATAGGCGTCAAGCAGCATGACGGCGACAATGCCGAGGCCGCCGAGCCAGGCTGCCGGACGATTGTTGGGGGCGAAAGCCATGACCGTGAAGCCGATCGCCACGGTGTAGGCGAGCATGAACAGCCCGTCGATGAACAGGATGCGGCGCAGACCCGGTCCGGCCGCGGCAAGCTCGCCGGCATAGGCGGCGGCGTCGCGAACGGTCTCGAACTGCTCCTGACCGGCGGGCGGATTGCCGGTCATCGCCGTGACGGCGGCGATGACGAGGAGCGCCAATGCCAAAACATCCGCCACAAGCGCGGTTTTCAGTTGTCCGTACGTGTCCATCGTTGTCTCCCTCGCGGACGACAACCTTAGATCAATTGTCAGGCGCCTTACAGGCGGTTGTGACGCTTTTTCATGAAGTCCTTGGCCGTCTCGACCGCCACGGCCGCGTCGCGGCAATAGGCGTCGGCACCGACCGCCTTGCCGAACTCCTCGTTGAGCGGCGCGCCGCCGACGAGAACGACGTAGTCCTCGCGGATGCCTTTTTCCTTCAGCGTGTCGATGACGACCTTCATGTAGGGCATGGTGGTCGTCAGCAGGGCGGACATGCCGAGGATATCGGGTTTCTCCGTCTCGATCGCGTCGAGGTACTTCTCGACGGCGTTGTTGATGCCGAGATCGACGACGTCGAAACCGGCGCCTTCCATCATCATGCCTACGAGGTTCTTGCCGATGTCGTGGATGTCGCCCTTGACGGTGCCGATGACCAACTTGCCGAGCTTGGGCGCGCCGGTTTCGGCGAGCAGCGGGCGCAGGATGGACATGCCGGCCTTCATGGCGTTGGCCGACAGCAGCACTTCGGGCACGAACAGGATGCCGTCGCGGAAATCCTCGCCGACGATCCGCATGCCCTCGACGAGCGCCTCGGTCAGGACCTTGTAAGGCGTCCAGCCGCGTCCGAGCAGGATATTCGTTCCCTCCTCGATTTCTTCCTTGAGGCCGTCATAGAGGTCGTCATGCATCTGCTGCACGAGTTCGTCGTCTGGCAGTTCGGAGAGGATGATTTCATCGCCGGACATAAGGTGCTCCATTGCGGGCCGGAGGGCGTATGCCGGCGCCTGGGAAATCTGTATTGGCGTTACCCGCCGCGCGGATAGTCGAATTGCGACGTCCGGCCAAGCGAAAACGACCGGGCCGTTGCTTGACGCGTTTTGGACAGGGGCTGGCGTTGCAAGGCCGTTCGCCAAACGAGGGGCGCTTAAGAATCCGGCGAGCGTAATTCAGGACCCGCGGAAGACGGGCAACAGAGGTTGAGATGACCGACGATATCGCCACAGCAGTCGAGGAACAGGCCGGTAGCAGGCGCGGACGCGGTGCGCGGCGCGCAGCACGCGCGGACGGTGGGCCTTCGCCGCAGCTGCCCTACATCAGCCGGCGCATCAAGGTCTATGAGGTGCTCGACGAGGAAGGCCTTGCCCTCATCGAGGCCAATGCCGACACGGTGCTGGAGGAAATCGGCATCGAGTTCCGCGACGACGCCGAGGCGCTCGCGATGTGGAAGGCCGCCGGCGCCGACGTGCAGGGCAGCCGCGTGCATTTCCCCAAGGGCCTGTGCCGCTCGCTGATCAAGACGGCGCCGCCGATCTTCATGCAGCACGCCCGCAATCCGGCCCGCTCGGTCCAGATCGGCGGCAATGCGACGGTGTTCGCGCCGGTCTACGGACCGCCCTTCGTGCACGATCTCGACGGCCAGCGCCGCTACGCGACGATCGACGATTTCCGCAACTTCGCCAAGCTCGCCTACATGGCGCCGGCGATCCACCATGCCGGCGGCACGCTTTGCGAACCGGTCGACGTGCCGGTGAACAAGCGCCACCTCGACATGGTGCTGACGCACATGACGCTCAACGACAAGCCGTTCATGGGTTCGGTCACCGCGCCGGAGCGCGCCGAAGACACGGTGGCGATGTGCCGGATCCTGTTCGGCGAGAAGTTCGTCGACCAGAACACGGTCGTCATCAACCTCATCAACGCCAATTCGCCGATGGTGTTCGACGAAACGATGCTGGGCGCGGCCAAGGTCTATGCGCGGGCCAACCAGGCGACGATCATCACGCCCTTCATCCTCGCCGGCGCGATGAGCCCGGTGACGGTTGCCGGCACGCTGACGCAGATCCTCGCCGAAGTGCTGGCGGGCGCGGCGTTCACCCAGCTTTGCCGGCCCGGCGCGCCGGTCGTTTTTGGCACCTTCGCCTCGTCGATCTCGATGCAGTCGGGTGCGCCGACCTTCGGCACGCCGGAGCCGAGCCTCGTCTCCTACGGCGCGGCGCAGCTCGCGCGCCGTCTCGGCCTGCCGTTCCGCACCGGCGGATCGCTGTGCGCCTCCAAGATCCCTGACGCGCAGGCGGCTTACGAGAGCGCCAACACGCTCAATTCGACACTGCTGGCCGGCACCAATTTCGTCCTCCACGCGGCCGGTTGGCTGGAGGGCGGGCTGGTGTCGTCTTACGAGAAGTTCATCATGGACATCGATCAGCTCGGCATGGCGCAGAAAATGGCCGATGGCGTCGACCTGTCGGCCAACGGCCAGGCGATGGATGCCATCCGCGAAGTCGGCCCGGGCAGCCACTATCTCGGCTGTTCGCATACCCAGGCCAATTTCCAGACCGCCTTCTATCGCTCGACCATCGCCGACAACAATTCGTTCGAGCAGTGGCACGCCGAGGGCGAGAAGCGGGCCGAGCAGCGGGCCAACGACATCGCGCGCAACTGGCTCGCGATGTACGAGGCGCCGGCGCTCGATCCCGGAATCGCCGAAGCGCTCAACGATTTCGTGGCGCAGAAGAAAAACTCGATGCCCGACGCCTTCACCTGAAAGGGGCCCGAGGACGGCCGGGCTAAAGTGGCCAACCTGATCCACAAGGACGTCTGGGACGGCGTGTTCCGCGTGCTTGATTGACGCGCTCTCTGCCACGGGAGAGGATCGGCGCGGCTCAATCCGAGGGAGAGGCATGGGACACCAACCGCTGAACATTCCGACCGTTGACGGGCAATGCCAGGCGAGGCTGTTCCGGCCGGAGGCGGGAGCCGCCGGGGCCATCATCCTCTACATGGATGCCTTCGGGCCGCGGCCGGCGCTGTGGCAGATGGCCGAGCGGCTCACCGGCCTTGGCTACGCAGTACTCGTTCCGGACCTGCTCTATCGTTTTCCCGATCGCGGCGAATTCGACGCCAAGACGACGTTTTCCGATCCCGAGCGCGGTCCGTTCCTGCGTTCCATGTTGCAGGCGACGACGCAGACCATGACGATTGCCGATACCGGCGCGTTCCTGGGCGCGCTGGTCGACAACGGCCTCGGCGGGCCGGTCGCGACGGTCGGCTACTGCATGGGCGGCGCCCGCGCGCTCAATGCTGCCGCGCATTATCCCGATCGCGTGATCGCCGCCGCGAGCTTCCACGGCGGCAATCTCGCCGGTGCCAATGAGGACAGCCCGCACCGTATCGCCGGCCGCATCAAGGCGCGGGTGATGGTCGGGGTCGCCGGCGTCGACCAGAGCTTTCCGCCGGAGCAGTCGGCGCTGCTGGCGCAGGCGCTGCGCGAGGCCGAGGTCGACCATATCGTCGAGAACTATGTCGGCTGCCAGCATGGCTGGTGCGTGCCCGACAGCCGCGTGCACGACGCGGCCGGGGCGGAGAGGCACTGGAAGCGGCTGGCCGTGTTCCTGGAGGAGACGCTCGGCACGCGATGATCGCATTCGACGCCCTATCGTCACCGCTCGCCCTGCATGGGCTTGCGCCGCGTGGCGGATTTGTCTTCGGCGCGGACGAAGCGGCGCCGGCCGCCCTTTCGGGCAAGCCGGCGCGATCCCTGCTGCTGGTCGGTAATGTCGGCGGAGCGATGTGGCCGCCTTTCTCCCGATGGCACGAGATCGAGGGGCGGGGCAGGGACCATCCGCTCGACGCGTGGACGCGGCTGGTGATCGAGCCGATCGCTGCCATGAAAGGCGCGCGCGCCGTCTATCCATCCGACAAGCCGTGGCATCCGTTCCAGCGCTGGGCGATGCGGGCGGAAGGTCTCAAGCCGTCGCCGCTCGGGGTGCTGATGCATCCGGACTACGGGCTTTGGCACGCCTATCGCGCGGCGCTGCTGTTCGATGTTGACGTTTTGATTCAACAACCTCGCGCGGAGAATCATTATTGCGATCAGTGTCTTGACAGACCTTGCCTGACAACGTGCCCGGTCGGCGCCTATTCGGTTGACGGCTTCGACGTGGCGGCTTGCGCCGCGCATTTGCGTGCGCCGGGCCTGGAGGCGCGGCCGCATGGCGGGTGTTCGGCCCGCAATGCCTGCCCGGTCGGGGCGGGCTACCGTTATTCGCCCGAACAACAGGCCTTCCACAAGGCGGCCTTTCTGGCCGCCCGCGATTGACCGGATTCAGGAAGCGGGGAATAGTGCGACGGGGCCTTTTGGAGTGAACGTCGATGCCGGCGGTTTCGCGGTTTTTCCCTCTGGCTATTCTCCTCACCATTCTCCCCACGTCGGCCTCTACGGCCGCGCCGGCCGACTGTTCCTGCAAGCATCTGGAAAGCCTGCAGCAGGAGGTGGAGAACGCCCGCTACGAGGCGAAATTCTTCGCCGACATGGCGGAAAAATTCAAAGCCATCCGCGCGCATTTCGAGGAGGCGAACAAGGATCCGACCAACCCCGACGCGGGCGTCAACTGGGCGAACAGACTGGGCATCGAGCATGAGCGGATGATGGCGCAGGATTTCCACCTGCCGAACCCGCGCGTCAAAGGGTACAGCGGGCCGGACAGCGTCACGACGCCGTTCGGCACTTGCGAACAGAATGACAAGGACCTGGCGGAACTTGCCGATGGCTCGTCGTGCAAGGAAATAGGCGATGCTACGCTCGCCCACGAAGCGGCTCACAGGGCTCTGTGCGCCCGGATTGGAGCGAAAACGTATTGGGAGCGGACCTGGGACGAGATCGCCGCGGAAGAGGCCGAACGCTATGCCGATCAGGCCAGGGCCATGGAAAACCTGCTCAAGAAGGTGATCGACAACGGCACGCTGACCGTCGAGGCGGTGCTGACGCCGGTTTACAGCGCACAAGGATTCAGAGCCGGCTATTCGCACACGATCAGCAAGATGGAACTAAAGGGCCATTCCTCCGACGCGCCGGAATGGGCGCTCGACGGCCAGGGCCGACAGGTGTCGAAGATCGAGTTCCTCAAGCTCGTCGGGATGAACTGCACCCCGTCGGGCGAATTGATCGACGATGTCACCATGACGGCGAAGACGGACGGTTTCACGCTGTCGCTCGAAGGACGGAACAAATACGTCTCGGGCCAGGTCAAGGTGAAGTGCAAGGGCGGGGGAGGCATGTCCGGCTTCCAGCCAGGCGAGATGGGCGGCGGGCCCTATTTTGCCGGGGAGCATTTTGCGCCGGAAATGAGCTTCATCCGCGACGTGGCGACGATGGAGTTCGCCCAGGTGGTGAAATCGGGCGGGATCAACGTCAGCGGCGAGGAACGCGTGACCGTGAAGCTCGAATGTCCCGGCAACTGACCGTGTCGCTTCGTCCCCCGCGCGGGAGATGACCGGATACGCCTCGCCGCTATTCTTCGCGGCGAAGGGCTGAACCGGAGACCGATCCCATGAACAAACCCCGCATGTTGTCCGCTGCGTTGGCCGCAGTGGCTGTCCTCCTGCTTGCACCCCAACCGGGCGAGGCAAAGCGCATGAGCCCGGCCGCGTCCTCCGCTGCCATGGACCAGTGCTTTCTTTCGGGGGACGCCCAGTTCGGCGACAACCAGTACATGTGGGGCTGCTGCTCGCACGAAGCGGGGATTTGCGTCATCTGCTACAAGCCGCCATCGGCCACCGGCCAGGATTCCTGCAATGTCGTCAGCTACCGATCGAACGGATTGAAGGGTGCGCATTCCCTTTCGCGGGGCGAAATGGGCAGCAAATACCGGAAATAGGCTCCTGTCGATGAGTCCCAGAAGTGGTTTCGGCGCCGCGGCATGACCTGACGCGGCGCCGAAACGCCATTGCGATTGAAAAATTTCAGGCGCCGCCCCAAGGATCGGCCATGATCCTTCGTCACACAGGCAAATGATGGCGGCGATTCTCTCCCTGGCGGACGCGCCAGACAAGACGCTGATCGAGCGGGCGCAGGCCGGCGACCGCGCGGCCTTCGGCACGCTGGTCGAACGCCACTACGATTATGTCTACCGCGTGGCCTTTCGCTGGGCGGGACGACGGGCGGAAGCCGAGGATGTCGCGCAGGAGGTCTGCACGCGGCTGGCGAAGGCGCTCATGCGCTTCGAGGGCGCCTCGGCCTTCACCACCTGGCTCTACGCGCTGACGATCAACGTGGCGCGCGATCTCGCCCGCAAGAGCCGCAGCGAGACGGCGAAGGCGGAAGCCTATGCCGTCCATGCCTTTGCGATGGGCGAAGCGGAAGAGGATCCGGCGGACGATCCGGCAGCCGCGCTGTGGGCGGCGGTACGGAAGCTTCCCGACAAGCAGCGCGAGGCCGTCACTCTCGTCTATGGCGAGGGAAAGAGCCACGCCGAGGCCTCAGACATGATGGGGTGCGCGGAACCGACGGTTTCCTGGCACATCCACGAAGCGAAGAAACGGCTGAAGACGCTGATGCGTCCAGCCGGGGAGTCGTGACCATGAGCGGCACATCCAACGACCACGACGAGTTCGACATCCTGCGCGGCCGGCCAGTGCCGCCGCCGAGCCGTGGCGCGCGCGAAGCCGCGCTTGCCGCGGCGATGAAAGCGTTCGACGAGGAAAAAATTTCGCCGGCCTCCCAAGGATCGCATGCCGGGCTGCGTCTTACCGACAGGGTGGGCGCAATCTGGAGTACGATCATGAACACCAAACTCTTCCCGGCACCTGCGGCGATCGCCGGCCTGCTGGTCATTCCCGTCGCGGGCTATTTCGCCCTGCAGCTTTCCTCCGGCGTCTCGCCCTTTGCGATCGGTCGGGATACCGTGCCGCCGCCGAAGGTGGTGGTCAACGAAACCGGCGGACAGGCGCAGAAGCCGGCAACCGTCGTACCCGCCGATGCGTCGAGCGAGCGCGACATCGCGGATACGATTGCCGCCGGCGAAGCCGAGAGCAAGGCCAAGTCGGAAATGCCCGTCGGTCGGACGCTCGCTCTCGACGGCGCGATGAAGCGCGACGCGGCGGCGCAGATGCCGTCGGCGGCGCCGATGCCCGACGTCGTGATGCCGCAGGAGGAAAACCGCGATCGCATCGAGGGTTACCAGACCAATCCCGTGAAGGACGCGCTTTCCGATCCGGTGTCGACCTTCTCCATCGACGTCGACACGGCGTCGTGGTCGTGGGTCCGCCGGCAGTTGAACCGGGGTACCATGCCGGATCCGGAAACGGTGCGGGTGGAAGAGATGGTCAACTACTTCCCCTACAGCTGGCCGGGGCCGGACAGCGCCGAGACGCCATTCAAATCCACGGTGACGCTGATGCCGAACCCGTGGAACGGCAACACGCAGCTGATGCATATCGCCATCAAGGGCTATGACGTGGTGCCGGCGACGCGGCCGAAATCGAACCTCGTTTTCCTCATCGACACGTCCGGCTCGATGAACCAGCCCGACAAGCTGCCGCTGCTGGTCACCGCCTTCAAGATGATGCTCGACAAGCTCGGGCCCGACGACACGGTGTCGATCGTCACCTATGCAGGCTCGTCCGGCGTGGCGCTGGAGCCGACCAAGGCGAGCGACAAGGCGAAGATCGCCGCCGCGCTCGATGGCCTTGGCGCCGATGGTTCGACCGCGGGCGCGGCCGGCATCGAGGAAGCCTACCGCCTGGCGCGGGCGAACTTCATCGACGGCGGCGTCAACCGCGTGATGCTGGCGACCGATGGCGACTTCAATGTCGGCCCGTCCGACGACAACAGCCTCAAGCACCTCATCGAGAAGGAGCGCAAGGGCGGCGTCTTCCTGTCGGTGTTCGGGTTCGGCGCCGGTAACTACAACGACCAGCTGATGCAGATCCTGGCGCAGAACGGCAACGGCGTCGCCGCCTATATCGACACCGTGTCGGAGGCGCGGAAGGCCTTCGTCGAGCAGTCGGCCGCCAACCTGTTCACCATCGCCAAGGATGTGAAGATCCAGGTCGAGTTCAATCCCGAGAGGATCGCCGAATACCGCCTGGTCGGCTACGAGACCCGCGCGCTCAACCGCGAGGACTTCAACAACGACAAGGTCGACGCCGGCGACATCGGCTCGGGCCATTCGGTGACGGCGATCTACGAGGTGACGCCGAAGGGCAGCCCGGCGACGCTCAACGATCCGCTGCGCTACGGCAAACCGGCGGCCGAAACGGGAAATCCGAGCGACGAACTGGCCTTCGTCAAGATCCGCTACAAGGCGCCTGATTCCGACACCTCGAAGCTGATCGAGACGCCGGTAACGGAAGCCAATGCGGTCGCGAGCTTCGACCAGGCAAGCGACGACCAGCGCTTCTCGGTGGCCGTGGCCGCCTTCGGCCAGAAGCTGCGCGACACGCATGCGCTCGCCGACATGGATTTCGCCCGGATCGCCGAGATCGCGGCGAAGGCGCGCGGCGAAGACCCGTTCGGCTATCGCGCCGAGTTCCTGCAGATGGTCAGGATCACCGAAAGCCTGTCGAAGAACTGACCGGAACGCAGCACGGTCAGCGACGCCCGGCCGCAGCGATGCGGCCGGGTTTTTCGTTGCGCGACGGCCTTGACCGAGGCCGGCGACAACGCCGAAATGGCGCCGTTTTCGTGGAGTGCCATGATGGCCGAGATCGATCCCGGAATGCTGAAGTTCTACAAGGCGCTGTCGGCGGAATCGCCGCCGGAGAGCGCGCATTGGCCTCTGGACGAACAGCGGGCCGGCTGGAACGCGGTCTGCGCGAAATTCCGCGCGCCGACACCTGCGGGAATCATCGAGTCCGACACGGTGCTCAACGGCGTACCGTGCCGCATCTTCAAGCCGGCCGAGGGCGGCCTGCGGCCGGGGCTTTTATATTTCCACGGCGGCGGCTGGGTGCTGGGCGGGCCGCAGACGCATGGCGACATGTGCGCCGAAATGGCGGCGGGCGCCGATTGTGTCGTCGTTCTGGTCGACTATCGTCTTGCGCCCGAGCACACCCATCCGGCGCAACTGGAGGATTCGCTCGCCGTTCTATCCTGGCTGCGCGAGAACGGGGCCACGATTGGGGTCGATCCGGCGCGGATCATGGGCGGCGGGGATTCGGCCGGGGGGCAGATGACGGCCGGTCTGGCGCTTTGGCTGCGCGACCGTCACCTGCCGCAGCTGACTGCGATGACGATGATCTACCCGGTCTTCGGCAGCGACGTGAATACGGCGTCGGCGCTGCGCAACGCCGAGGCGCCCTGCCTGACGCGTGAGGAAATGATCTATTTCCTTGGATCCTTTCTCGGTCCCGAAGGCGGACCGAACTGGAACGATCCCTACGCGGTGCCGCTGCTCGCCGACCTGCACGACCTACCGCCGGCCTTCATCACTGTCGCTGCCCACGATCCACTCTATGACGATGGCGTCGCCTTCCACCAACGCATGCTGGAAGCCGGCAACCGCTCAGCGCTGCGCGAGGAGCCCGTGCTGACGCATTCCTACATGCGGGCGCGGCACGTCAGCGGCCCGGCAGGTGAAGCCTTTGCCGCGATCGTCGAGGCCATTCGGGAGTTCACCCGAAACTGACCGCGTGTACCGGCGGCAATGTGCTCGACACGCAGGTCCAGTCGTCGCCCTGGTTTTCCGAGACAAACAAATTGCCAGTTGTCGATCCGAAGGCGAGGCGGTCGCCGCTCGCGTCGATGGCGAGCGCGTGGCGGTAGACGATGTCATAGGCATGCGCCTGCGGCAGGCCGTTACCGAGGACATCGAAACTTTTGCCGCCGTCGCGCGTGCGGGTGACGACGAGGGCGCCGCCGACGGGATAGCGCTGCTCGTCCTTCACGCCCGGTACGAACCAGGCGGTATCGGGTTCGCGCGGATGGACGGCGACCGCGAAGCCGAAGGAGGAGGGCTGGACACCCCTGATCTCGGACCAGTTCGCCGAACAATCGGAGGAGATGAAGATGCCGTTGTGGTGCTGCGACCAGAGCCGGTCCGGATTTGACGGCGATTGCACAATGAGGTGCGGGTCCTGCACCTCCGGATCGGCGGAGAACTCGGGCGGCATGAATTCGGCCCGCATGCCGTCGGCGCGGCAGGCCCAGCTTTCGCCGCCATCCTTCGTTTCCCAGACGCCGCCACAGGAGACGCCGAGGCGCACGGTATCCGAGGCCCGCGGATCGACCATGATGGAATGGATGCCGGGATAGTCGGCGCCGCCGCCCATCCAGCGCTTGCGGCCGGGGTGGTCCCACAACGACTTGATCCAGCGCCATGACGCGCCGCGATCATCCGAACGGAACAGCGCGCCGGGAATCGTACCGCACCACAGTGTGCCCGGCTGGTCCGCGCCGCCCGGTTCGAGCGACCAGACCCGCATGACTGTCCACGGCAGCGGCCGGCCCCATCCGTCGCGCTCGTCGATGTCGTCGGGCTTTGGCGGAAAGGCGGGGGCGGGCAGTTCAATCCAATCCCCGCCTGCGTCCTTCCGGTGCAGCTTGACGCCGAAATGGCCGTGGTCGAGCGCGGCATAGAGGGCGCCGTCGCGCGGATCGCGACGGGCGAGCGTGACGTTGTCGCCAAGGAAATCGACGCAGGCGACGGCCCAGCCGCCGCCATTCCGCTCAACATGGAACAGGCCCTTGCGGGTCGAAACGATCAGGCGGTCGGTCATGGCTCTCTCCCTCGCGCTCCGGATCTCAACCGCCCGAGAGCGCCTGCAAGACATGAATTTGAGATGACGGGCCGACGCGGTCCGACTGACTGGCCCGGTCGGCGAGCACGACGCCGTCGACGATGAGCCCCATGTGCTTGCGGATCGCGCCCTGGTCGTCGACGACATAGGATTTCAGGCGCGGATTGGCGGCAAAGACCGCGTCGAGCACCTCGCGCACGGTCGAACCATCGGCCTCCGCCATCGGGCAATCGACGTGGCGCTGCAGGTTGGCGGTGAAAAAGACCTTGGCCATGACGCCATCATTGCGCAAGGCGCGTAAGGCGGCAACTGGTCACAGCGACGGGCCGAGTTCCAGTTTCGAACCGTCGGAAAAGCGCGAGAAACGGAAGCGTTTCAGGTCGTGCCCCGGTGTCTTGCCGGCGACGAGGTCCGCGACCACACGGCCGATACCGGGTCCGATGCCGAAGCCGTGGCCGCTCATTCCGGTGGCGCTAACGAGGCCCGGCAGCGCGGGAGCCTCGTCGATGACCGGGACGACATCGGGCATGGAGTCGATCATGCCGGCCCAGGCGTGGCTGATCGTCGGTACGCCGAGCATGGGAAAACGTTCGGCGAACAGGCGGGCGATGCGGGAAACGAAACGCGGGTTGGCCGGCGGATCGAGGACGCGCATGGCCTCGAAGGGCGAGGGCGCGTCATCGCCCCAGCGGCGCGGCATACCCCAGGCGTCCGGGTAGCCGGACGGAGCGGCGGGGCGGAAGCGCGTGTTGGCAAAGGTCGATTTCGCCGTCGGCAGCCAGGTGATGAACTGGCGGAAGGCGTCCGGGCCGATGAAGAAATCATGGGCCGAGCCGAGCGCGAGCGTGAGCCCGCCATCGGCGCGCGGACGCCAGCCGAGATCGCCGTCGACGGCCTGACCGGCAAAGGGAGCCGCCGCCTCGGCGCGCACGGCAGTGGAGCGAACCGCAAGCTGCGGGATGGAGATGCCATGGCGGCGCAGGAACAGCGACGACCAGGCGCCGCCGGCGAGCACGATGGCGGAGGCGCTGATGCGGCCTGCCTCGGTGACGATGCCGGCGACACGGCCGGCCGAGATGTCGAGCCCACGCGCCGCGCAGTTCTCGCGGATGACCACACCTTCGCGGGCGGCGAGACGGGCAAGCGCCGGGACAGCGACCCACGGTTCGGCGCGCATGTCGGACGCGGTCCACAGCGCGCCCGGCCAGCGTTTTCTCGCCTGCGGCAGCATCGTTGCGGTTTCCGCCGCAGAAAGAAGGCGCGTATCG
>WPCK01393354.1_pt1 | contig 17601 bp, 14 predicted proteins | sample 5399851 | NCBI WGS metagenome assembly WPCK01 (sample SAMN12869471, study PRJNA574797) | sludge metagenome | isolation source: wastewater treatment of pH11 | place: China:Beijing | collected 2019-05-20 | reverse complement strand
CGACTGGACTCCACTTCGGAATACACAAGTCCTCCCCGTCCGATATGGGATCTGAATAACCGGACGCGGCTCGGGATGTTCCTGATCCCGTTCTTGCTGCTGACGCTTGAATGGGCCCTGCGGAAAAAGTTCCGCATGCTTTGACCAGGTTGAACCATGACCAATTTTTCACAACAGGAAACCGTCGATCTGGTTCCGTCGGAAATCCGGCAGAGACTTTCGTCGCTGCGCGGACGCATCCGCCAGTTTGTTCTGGTGGACGGGCTTTCCCGCGTCCTGTTGGCGATCCTGATCATTGCCGGAATCGACATGCTGGTCGATCGGACGTTCAGAATGGATGTTGCGCAGCGGGCCATCGTGCTGGTCCTGGCGGCGGCGATCATCCTTCTGGTTTTCTTCCGACGGATGTTGCGGCCACTGACGCGAACGGTCGGCGATGACGCCCTGATCCTGCAGGTCGAAGGCCGGGACCGGACGATCGGAGAAAAGCTGATCAGCACGGTTCAATTCGCCCGCGAGCGGAAAAAACTTGACGGTCAAGGCTATTCGGGTGTCCTCGTCGACGAGACCATTCGCCGCGGCAGCCGGCTCGCCGAGTCCATCGACTTCAACAAGACGCTGGACAGTGGAGCTTTTGCCCGGAATGCAATCCTCTTGTTGGCCTGTGTGGCGACCTTGGCCGGAATCGGCTTGGCGACGGCCAGGCCGGGATTTCTCAAGACCTGGTTCAATCGCAATGTGCTTCTTTCCGGGGATCAATGGCCGCGCAGCACGCAACTGGAAATCGCCGGTGTGCTGGAGGGAAAACTGACGTTGCCTCGCGGTGAAGATCACCGGCAAATCGTGATGGTTCGCCCGGAAAGCCGTGTTCAGGATGTGGATGTCACCATCGAGTTCGATGACGGCTACTCGAGAACGCGGCAAAAAATGCGCCGCACGGGGAACGAGGAAGGAAGAGAACATGTGATTGTCTTCCGCGACTCGACGAATCCGTTTCGCTTCCGGGCGATGGGCGGCGATGATACGACAGACTGGGTCCAGGTCGATCTGGTCGATCCTCCGGCCTGGGAACGATTGGACCTGACCGTTCATCTTCCGGAGTACACCGGCATCTCCCATGAAATCCTTCCTCCCGGCGGCGGGCCCTATTCGTTACTGGAGGGAAGCACGCTCGCAATATCGGCGTCGGCCAACAAGCCGCTGGGTGAAGCGTTCTTGCGATGCGGCGAATCGTCGTGGCCACTGGTGCACGGGAGCGCGAACGAATACTCCCTGACCATACCCGGCGACGGGCTTGTGCCGGGCAAGTACACCTTTGATCTGGTCGATACTGCGGGACTGAGATCCTCCCGGCCGGCATCCTTTGCGGTCACCTTGCGCCCGGACCGGCCGCCACGCGTCAGTGCATCATTGCTTGGCATCAGTGCGATGATCGTACCTCGCGCCCGGATCCCGGTTTCCTGGAATGCCGAAGACGAATATCGCATCGTGCTCGCCGAATTCGCCTGGACCTGGTCGACGGATGCAAGTGGACAGGTCCCCGCCGAGGGCCTTGTCGACCTGGCCAAATCCGGAAGCGAAACAGGTGCGATGATGGGCTCGAACGCGATTCGCACGGTCGATGTCCTCGATATGGAGCCGCTGAAAGTACCCCCTGGAACCAGTTTTAGTCTTGCGGTCCGGGCGACAGACAACAACACGAGGAATGGTCCGGGTGTGGGTGAGTCCAGGCGTTTCTTGCTGCGCGTTGTCACGGAGGAAGAACTTCGCGCCGACCTGCTCCGCCGCGAGATCGAACAGCGCAAGGCCTTTGAGGCCATCGTTCGCAGCCAGGAAGAACTTCAAGTGGACATTCGGGGACGGCTCGCCAAACTGGTCGATCCCGCTGCAGCTCCCGATCCGTCCCTCGCCAACGACCTTATCGGGTGGCAGCGACGACAGAAACTTGTCGGCACAGGCCTGGCGTCGGTTGCCAACCGGTTCGAGGAATTCCTTGTCGAAATCAGGAACAACCGGCTGGACGAAGCAGAATCGGAGGTCGACGCCGGTCGATCGATGGAAAAACGACTGTCCGGCGAGATCATTGAACCGATCCGGAATCTGGATCAGAAAGATGTCGTGGAAGCGGCCCAGTTGATCGAAGCGGCCGGCCGCCGCGCGGCCGATATGCCGCAACTTGCCGAGGGTTTGACCGCCGCTGCCGCGAAACAGGACGAAATCCTCGCTGCCATGCGAAAAATCCTGGCGGCCATGGAGGATTCCGAGCTCTATCAGGACGTTGTCAACCTGGCCATTGAAGTCAAGAAACGAACGGAAGATGTCCGCGACCGGGCCCGAAAACAGGCTCGCGAAGGTGATGCCGCCGACATTTTCGACGACAAGGACGAAAAAGACCTGTTTGAAGAAACGCCCGAGGGGGACAAGAATAACAGCGGCAACGAAAAGAACGATCCCTCCGGGGACCGCGACAGGGAGAATTCAGATGATGGCCAGACTTGAACGCCATGCCGCAAGGCCGGGTTTCCCGCGCGGGGCAGCGATCCTGCTGATGTCGCTGTTTTGCATAACTGAACTGTCGGCGCAGCAAGACGATGAAGCCCGCCGCACGGAACTTGGCGAACGGCAGCGCCTCGTCGTGCGAAAAATGGCCGAGCTGGAAAGTCGCTTTGAAGCGGTGGCCTTCAAACTGGAAGCCAAAGAGCCGGAACGGGCCAAACGCCTTGTCGAAGCGCTGCAGAAAGCCCGCCAGGACCTGATCACGGTCAAGATGGAGGAAGTCACAAAACTGCTCGACGAAAATCGCTTTGCCCAGGCGGAAGCGGAACTCGACCTTGTGATCATCAAGCTCGACGAACTCGTACGACTCTTGCTGGACGATAAGTCGCGGGAATTGACCCGGCAGCAAGAGATCGACAAGCTCGAAAAATGGAAAGAAGAACTGGGGAAGCTCCGCGACGACGAGGAACAGCAGCGGCGGGAAAGCGACAAGCTCGCCAACAAGGACGATACGCTGCGCGATCTTGCGGAGAAAATCGCTGCCGTCGAAGAGCTGATCCGGAAACAACAGGAAATAGCCGAACAATCGGGCGGGCTCGACGCCGCAACCATCCAGACCTACGAGGAACTTGCCAATCGGCAGTTTGATGTCCGCAAGGAGACATCGGATCTCGCAAAGAAAATTGGCGGCGATTCGGCCAGGCCGGACAATGAACAAGCGGCCGACGACAATAAACAGGATGCTGCCGAACCTCCTTCCGGCGAGGACAACAAGGGGGGCAAAAACGCTGACGGCTCCGCTTCAAAAGGCGGCGACTCCGCCAAAAGCGGACAAGAGGCCGCTGATAACAACAGCAAACCGGAACCGGGGCAAAAGCCGCTGGAAAGCGCTGCAAAAAACCAGGCTGAAGCCGAAAAGAATATGGCCGGGCAAAAGGGAATCGACGCCAAACGTGCAGCCGACAAGGCAGTGGATGACTTGAAGTCGGCCCTCGAGGAACTCAAGAAAGAACAGCGGCGGATCGCTTCGCTGCCTCCCGAAACGTTCCGGGAAATGGCGCAGGCCCAGCGGAAGACGGAACAAAAAACGCAGGATGTCGCGCGCGACATGCAACAAACGCCCGCCGGACAAACTCCTCCATCGGAAGGAGAGGAGGGGAAAAAGGGGGGCTCGCAGGGACAACAGCAAGGTCAACCGGGGCAGCAGAGCGTGCAGCGAGCGCAGAAGTCCATGCAAAATGCAGCGGAAGATCTTGGAGACGAACAGACAGACCGTGCGACCCGGCAGCAGCAAAAGGCCGTTGAAGAACTCGACAAGGCACTGCGCGAAATCGAGGAACGCCTTGATCAATTGCGCGAGGAGACCCGTGAGGAAAAGCTGGCCCGGCTCGAAGCCAGATTCAAGGAGATGCTTGCCCGACAGCGACTGGTGTCGATCGTGACTACCGATATCGATGAAAAGAGAACCGGCCTTAACCGCGTCCGCAACCGGGATATCCTCGGGATGATGCGGCTGGGGAGCGAGGAATCAGATATCAGTGAACTCGGTCAACAGGCCTACGACCTTTTGTTGGAGGATGGGACGAGCATCGTCTTCCCGGAAATGGTTCAGATCATTCGCGAGGATCTTGATCGCGTTTCCAAAATGCTGGACAGCGAGGATACGGGGCAGGTGACCCAGCTTGTCCAGCGAGAGATTGAGGCCGGCCTTGCTGAATTGCTGGAGGCATTAAAGAAAAGCAAGCAGGAAGGCGAGGGTGGCGGCGGCGGAGGAGGTGGCGGTGGAAACCAGCCGTTGCTGCGTAAATCTGCGGAATTCAAGATGCTCCGGGCTGCCCAGTTGCGCGTGAACAGGCTCACCCGGCAGTTTGACTTGATTCGGGGCGAAGGTAAACTTGAAGAACCTCTCAGCAAGGAACTTGAGAATATTCGTTCCCGCCAAACGGGCATCGTTGAGATGCTCGTGCGGATTATGGAAAAAGAATAAAAAGCCGCCCGGCTTCACCGGGATCGTTGGCGGCCTGCAAGGGCCGCTGCTCATAAGAAAAGGAAAATATGATGTTCCGGCCTCTGTCATTGATTCTGGTGTCGGTTGCAGTTTTTCTCACAGCGCCCGCCGAATCGATGGGCGCACGGGATGGAGTTGACGAAGTCGTCAAGCGATTCGCCGCGCATCTGGAGAGCATGAACAACCTGGACGCGACAGTTCGCAAGGAAATCAACGATGTCCTGTCGGTCGCCAAAGACGACTACTCGGCGGCCGAAGCCATCACCTCCTCGCTGGCGAGAATCTATCCGGATTATGAAAAGGCAATCATGGGAACGAACTCGGATGAACCCGGTTCGTCCCTCGAGCTTCTGACGTCGCTGACAGGTTCGGAGGATCCATTCCTGGCCGCAGATGCGTCGTTCCTGCTCGCCCGTGTCCTCATGAATGATGAACGACACGAACAGGCGATGGTCCACCTGGAACGTCTGACGAAGCAGTTGTCGGGATACACGGTTCATACCGGACCAGCCTGTTACTTCGCCGGCATGGCGCTGGCGAGCATGCTCGACAATCAGGGTGCCATCGGCACGCTGAAACAGTTCCTCGAAGGTTATCCGGATGCTCCCGAACGGCTCAGGGTTTCTGCCTGGCGACAGTTGCAGGCGTTGAGTGCCATTGAAGAAGGACAATTGTCGGATGTGCTCCAGCGAATGGAATATTCCCGCCGCCGGCTGCAAATTGGCGAAACCGACAAGCCCACGCAAACGGAACAAGATCGAATCGTAACCATGCTGCAAACTATGATCGAGGAAGAAGAGAAAAAGGAATGCTCGAACTGCAGCAGCCAGAGCAACAGTGAACAAAAACAGGAAGCCCAGGGGGAAGGTGAAGAAAAAAGCGATTCTCCCGGCAAGTCGGATAAGGGGGGCTCGAGCAACAACCCCAACGGAACGGCGAAACGAACCTATCAGGACGGGCCGGCAAGTCCCTGGAGCATTCTCCGCGAACGAACCCGCGACGCCGCGAACAACGCCATCAAGCAACGACTGCCCGTACGCTATCGAAATGTTGTCGAGCGGTATTACGAGTCGATTTCAGGAAATGAAAAGGGAGACGAATGATTCCCGGCAACCGGCGAACGGTTGTCCGGCCCACTTTTGTTGAAGTCCCGTTCAGGTCGAGTGCCGGTCGCTTGAGAACATTACTATCTGCATCGTCCCCCCGGTTGGCTGGCAAACCCGTCGCGTGCATTGCCGTTTGCCTTGCATCTCTCGTTTTCGCTGGCTCCGGTTTTGGCCAACAGCCCTTTTCGGTTCGCGTCGTATCCCTGACGGGAGAAGAACAAACCCGGCAACTGATTGAAATTTCCGGAGGCAAGGCCGTTTTCTCCGACGGGGAGCTGGCTCTGGATGAGATCCTGACGATGGACGGTGGGAAACCGGCCGCTGTGCTTGCCAGTACCGAAAAGTTCCTGGTGTTATCGGATGGTGCCAGGGTGCCGTTCGATGCTGTTACCTATGAGGAGGAGTTTTTTCAGGTTCAGGCGGAATGGGGAACGGCCAGGCTTGCTCCCGATTGTGTGGCAGGCCTGGTTCTGAAGGAGGGAGCGGATCTGACTCGATTTGAGTTGTCGCTCAAGGATCGTTCCGTAGAGCGGGACACAATCATCGCCGAGGGAAGTGATGGCCAACAAGTCGTGTCCGGATTGCTGGAGTCCATTGACTCTTCCCGCGCCCGGCTCAAGTATCAGGGGGAAAGCCGTTCAATTTCCCTGTCGCGTCTGGTTGCCATTGTCACCGCCAACATCAGTTCTCCGGTTCCTGAAGGAATCCGGGGGACGGTGAAGCTTGTGAACGGCGGGAGTTTTACTGGCGTGCCGGACCAGTTGAAGAATGGTGTCTTGACGCTGAAGTTATCGGGAAACAGTCGCGTCGAAATCGCTTTCCCCGCCGTGGCAGTCATTTCGTTTTCATCCGGTTCTTTCGCCTGGCTCTCGCAGTTGCCGATGGAATCTTCTTCGTTTGTACCATTGACGTGGATGCCGTTTGAAGCGAGCCGCGACCTCAATGTCTCAGGTGATGAGATGAGGCTGCACTGGCCGTCGACAGGGGCGACCCGTTCGTTTGCCCGCGGAGTCGGCATGCGGCCGACAAGCCGCATAGAGTATCGCAACGATGAAGGTTACAAACGGCTTGTGGCTGTCGTTGGAATTGATGCGGGAACCCATGGAGCCGGAAATTGTGAAGTTGCCGTAACCGGTGACGGCATTCGGCTCTGGTCGGCGCAAATCAGCGGCAAATCCGACCCGGCCGAACTGAACCTTTCTATCGAAGGCATGGAGCGGATCGAAATTTCGGTTCGCCCGGGTGAACTCCTCGACATTGGCGACCACGTCAACTGGGCCGACGCAAGGCTGGTGAAATAAATCGGGCCATTTGCAGTTTATAACTGCCAGCTATCGACGTCGGGGCGGAACGGGATTCCGGTAGTTGACGGAGGTATCCTGCGTGTCCTGATCGGCGGGATCAGGCTGTCCCTGAAACGGGTTTTGTTCCGGGTTGGCCTTTTGCGGATCCGGTTGGTTCTGATCTTCTCCCGGCTGACGAAACTCGGGGTCATCGGTTCCATCGTTCCCGGAGTCATCGTCATCCATCCCAAGGCGTTCCTCCTTGCGGGGAACTTCGGCATTGGTCAAGGGCCTTGGACCAGGCATGACGTTCTGGTCCGAGAATATTGACCCGACCCGGCCGTATTCCGGATCGACGCGCGCGTATCGCGACTGGAACATCGGGTATTCAAAGTCGTGCGGACCGCAGCACATCGAACAGCCGGTCGCGACGATGGCGAGCAGGCTTGCGGCGGCGATGGCACCGCAAAGGCCGGCGAGGCTGCCTCGGGGATTTTCTGTCGTTGTCCTGTTTTCAGCCCGGTTCATGTTCTGTTTCCCGAATGGATGACGTTTCTGAATTCGTCGTTTGTTTCCAGGTGGAAGTGAAATTTCCAGCTATCGGTCTGTTTTGTTTATTTGTCTTCCACAGGCTCTTCGTGGTTGACCTGGCGGATCGCAGCCTGAGAACTGCGACCCGGGCCGGTAGGTGAAGTGAACCCGAATCGTCGCCAGTCGACCGAAGGAACTTCGGTTCCGCCTTGAGCCGGAGCCGGTACCTGAGTGATGGGACTGGTGCCACTCCGGTCCTTGCGGGAAGAGCCTTCCCCGGGGTTCGGGAGTGATTGATCGGGAGTCTTTTCCGTGCGTTCGTTTTGATTCGCAGGAGTCGGGATCGGCTCGCCGGCGGGGATCTCTTCGTACGGTACCGGTTGAAGATCAGCCGGCGGAATCGACAGGTCGAAAGCTTCGGGTTGCGAGAGGTACGAATCGTCATGAATTCCACCGGGCAATCCCGAGTCCATGATTCCTGCACCGGAGTCACCTGCCGGCGGGTAGATCGGGCCGGCGCTGATAACTTCCGGACGGGTGAAGCCGTAATTGACTTCCCGTGACGCACCCCGTTTGCGGGCGTTTTCCGAGGCATCGCTGTACGCTTTCTCCGGCCATGCACCTTCGCCGAGGAAAATGCTGTTGTAGCCGAGAATCGTTCCCTTGCGACGGTGTATGAGCGCGATGAGCTTGTTGTACTCGCAAATCGCCTGGTAGTACTGATTCTCTCCCTGGGCGCGACTGCGCTGCGCGTCGAGCAGGAAGGTGATCGGGTCGGTTCCGGCGAGGAAGCGGCGCCGTCGCCCTTCCAGTTCTTCCGTGTAGGCGGCCCAGCTGTTGAAGCTCGTTTGGGCCAGCTGGTACTGATGATCGAGTGCCTGCAGGGCCTGGGTCACTTCGCGCGACACATCGAGCTCCATATCTTCCTGGCGAGCGAGGTCTTCGGCCATCTTCAACTGGGCGTTTCGCACGTTGGAAAGTTCACGACGGAACCCGACGGGCAAGCCAAAATCCAGAGAGAACTGCATTTCCTGGTAGTTGCCATCGTACAGTTCGTTGAGGGCGCCCGAACCGTTCTGCGGAAACTGGGGTGTGTTGGCGTCGTAGTTGACCCAGCGGTCTCCCAGCCCGAGCCAGCGATACAACGCCGAGACATCGAGGCTGGGCAACAACGCATTCTTGCTGTAGGCCAGTGCCAGTTCCCGCTTCTTGATTTCCCAGCGCTGCTGGCGAAGTTCCGGACGATAGGCCAGCGCCTCGTCCATTGTCTGGCACCAGTCGAAATGCAAGCGGGCCTTGGTGGGTTCGTCGATCGCGCGGATCAGTCGCCCATCGGTCGCTGCCACGCCGAGCAGATAGCGAAGGTTGCCTTCGGCAATCAGCAAGTCTGCCCAGGCCTGTTCGACCTGTCCGCGGAAAAAGAAGTACTGGCCGCGAGCCTGTGCCTCGTCCTGCAACGATGCCCGCCCTTCCTTGTACGTCTCGGAAAGAGTTCTCCAGGTATCCAGGGCCCCATCGCGACCGGCTTTCGCTGTTTCCACGTTGCGGTAGGCACAGTGCAGGTCCCAGTAACGAATTTCAATATTCGTCACCATGTTTTGCATGGTGGATTCGAAATTGGCGATCTGCTGGTCAGTGTTGATGCGCGAGATAACCACCGGCATCCGGTTAATGAACTCGCCGCGACCGCGCAGCAACGGCTGGCGAATTTCAAACTCCAGCGCCGTCTGGAATACGCTTTCCAAAGGCTGAACATCGTCCGGAATCGTATTGGCGGTGTAGCTGTTCACCGTTCGGGCGAGCAATTGAGTGCCCCCTGCCGTCTTTTTGGCGACCTGCGTCGACCAGTTGACGAGATCTTGCTGAAAGACGTCCGGTGTGAAGGTCAATCCAAATCCGGTGACGTTGCGGGGCTGATCCGACCGGCCCCACGTCATGGCCGACGTGAGCTGGGCATCGAAGTCGGCCAGTGCCGCTTCGACCCCCTGATTGGCGTCGAGGCCGGTGTTCGTGTTGATCTGCGATGGGGAAGGCAATTGACCCGGCTGGCCAATGAAACCTGGCTCGGTTTCGCGAATGCCCACGCGATAGATCGAGCCCGCTCCCTGCGGACCGTTGGCCAGATTATCGACACCTGCCGCCACACGGGTCCCCTGCAAGCCGGGAGTACCGTATCCACGGATGACTTTGCTGTTTTGCAGGCCGATGGCAACGGCGTCTTCGAGTGTCAAATCCCAAAAAGACTCGAAATTCGAATTGGAATTGGTGATGGGAGCATGAGCCTGGGTGACTTCATCCAGAATCGGTGTCTCGACGTCGGGATAGGCAATCTCGGTCGATTCCCCGACGTAGTACAGCGAATCGCCCTGGTCAAACCGGTAAGCCGGTCGATGAGGCTGGCAGCCGGCCGCGAAAAGACACAATACGGCCAGAATCAGGATTCGGGGGAAATTGCAGCTCATGGCTATCAACCACCTTGTTGGTTGTTTGTTTGCAGGGCTAACGGCTCAAACAAGCCGGTAAAACCCGCTCTGCAGCATCGATGCAGCAGAAACAACCCCCCCGAAATCAACATGCCGACCCAAATGGGCGCGCCCATACGAGTCCGCACCATCGGTATCGTCAACCCAATCGTCAGACTTTGACCGATCTGAAAAGTTTTACTGAAACCCGGTGCTGTCATCGGAACGCTGGCGAAGGCGTGCAAGCTGTCGGCGCGTCTTTTGCTCACCGCCCGGCCTTGTGCCAGGGGAGCCATGAATGAATGGCTCTTGTGCAGGTTTGGCGGGTAGTCTACCAGGCAACCAGAATTGCCTGTCCCTTTTGCTTTTTGCTTTAGGCCAGGGTGCCAGCTGAAAGCGTAACAATCCCCTGGGCAAGCCAGGGGCATTGAATCCCGCAGGCTTGACCTGCGGTTCGTTGGGCTTCTCGCTACACGCCGGGAAACTCTCTCTGTTCCCTTCCATATCCCGCAGCCAAACCGTATTGATCTTCGGCGACCCGTAGAATCGCCAAAATAGCGGGGTGGTGGCTACCAGAATCCGCCAAAAGCAGGAAAATGGAAGGATGAACCCGACGACTGATTCTTCCCGCATGCAGACCATTGAGCAGGCGCTCTTCGAGCGACTGGGTGTCACCGTCGACGATGTTGTCGCAACGGGTACCGACCTGGTTGATGAATCTGTATCGCGTGCCGGAGCGGCGGGAATCGAAGTCGATGTGCGCATGTCGGCGCTGGCGGACTTGCTGGAGCGGCTGACGCGCCCCGAGACAATGGCATCCCTGCAAGACCTGATCTCGCAGCTGCCGCAGCTGGCCCAGTGGGCTCAGCTTGCCAAAGAGATTCCGAATCTGCTTGCGGCTGCCGGCGATTTCCTCGACGAACAGCAGAAGCGGCTGGAGCAGCGGGGAATCGACGTCGAGAAGGGCTTGACCGGATCCGTCAATGCGATATTGCAAATCGGGTCCGCCATCCGGCCAGAAATGTTTGCCGCGTCAACGCTCGATGTGGTTGGCAGCACGGCGCGATCGCTTGGCGCGGCGACGCAGGAGATAAATCGGGTTGAACCAAAGCGTATCGGCCTGCTGGGACTGATCCGGCTCCTCCGCGATCCGGCGATCCAGAAGAGCCTGGCATTCGCCATCGAATTTGGAAAGTCTTTCGGCCGCGACCTTGAGGAAACAGGAAAGACGTAGATCTCATTCGTTCGTCAGGAAAATCGTACTCGTACTCAGTGCAACGGTACTCGTACTCGCACTCGAAAGGATCGGTGATGGCGGAACCAACCTTCGACCACGAACGCCTCGACGTTTATCGCTTGTCGATCGACTACGTTGCATTCTCGTATCGCATCGCCAATCGTGATGTCCTGTCTGTTTGCGACGCCATTGACGAGGAATCAAACCTGCGCGGAAAAGCGGACTTGAAACGAGTCGAGTACGAGTACGAGTACCGCGATGCTGAGTACGAGTACGAGTCCAGCGCGGAATCCTGAGGAACCATCGAATGCACCGAAGTCGGCGAGAGGTGCGTTTTCCAATGGAGAGATCACCGCGCCGACTCGGTGATCCTGGTCGTTCGTCAACAACAGATCGGGCCGTTAGAACCCTGTTGCAGGAGTCATATCATCCATGTCCGGGAAAAAACAAGTTGTCATTATCGGCGGAGGTTCCGCGGGGATCACTGTGGCGGCCCGCCTGCTGAATTCCGGCAAGGCTTTGGATGTTACGGTGATCGAACCGTCGGAGACGCATTATTACCAGCCATTGTGGACCCTGGTGGGAGCGGGGATTTTTCCCAAAGAGGAATCGCGACGGGAGGAAGCCGAATTCATGCCGCGGGGGACCCACTGGATACGGGACCGGGTGGAATCGATTGATCCACAAAAAAATTCCGTCCAGACGAGTTCAGGTGAAACCATCGGCTACGACGCGCTGGTCGTCTGTCCCGGCCTGCAGCTGAACTGGAATGCGATTCAAGGGCTCTCGCGCGAGATCGTGGGAACTCGCGGCATTTGCAGCAACTACAGTTACGAGACCGTCGACGCTACCTGGAAAACACTTCGCGAATTTCGCGGCGGGACGGCACTGTTCACGCATCCGCTGGGGGCGATCAAGTGCGGGGGAGCGCCGGTCAAGATCTGTTTTCTTGCCGAGGACCATTTTCGCCGCGAGGGAATTCGCGACAAGTGCCGCGTCGTCTTCGCTGCCGCGATGCCGCGGATCTTTGCCGTCGACCGATATGCGAGAACGCTTGAAGAGGCCACTTCGCGGCGGGGAATCGAGGTCTTGCTCAAACAAGATCTGGTCGAGCTGCGGCCCGACTCCCGCGAAGCGGTTTTTCAGAACATCGAAACCGGTGAGAAGCAGGAGATCCGTTACGACATGATTCATGTCACTCCAAAGATGGGGCCCCCGGACTTCATCAAGAACGGTCCGCTTGCCGGCGAAGGAGGCTGGGTCGATGTGGACAGGAGCACGACATGCCACACGCGCTATCCCAATGTTTTTTCACTGGGAGATGTTTCGAGCTTGCCGACTTCGAAGACAGGTGCGGCCATCCGCAAACAGGCGCCAGTCACGGTCGAAAACATCATCGCCTTTCTCGAGGGGCGGCCGCTTGCGGCGAAGTATGACGGCTACACCTCGTGCCCGCTGGTGACCAGTTACAACAGTATGGTGCTGGCCGAGTTCGACTACGACAAGGTTCCCCAGGAGTCATTCCCGTTTGACCAGTCGAAAGAACGATTCAGCATGATGATGCTGAAGAAATACGGGCTGCCCGGTCTCTATTGGCACGGCATGCTTCGCGGCCGGGCGTGACCATCAGGGCCCTCGGTTGCCGATCAGGTTTTCACCGATGTCACCTTCCGCTTCTGACGGGCGTTTGCAATGACGACCGCCGAGGCCGAACGGCATTTTCGTCCGGAAAGTCGTACTCGTGCTCGTGCTCGTGCTCGTGCTCGTACTCGTGCTCGTGCTCGATGGCGGTCAATCCTCGAAGTTGAATCAGCTATCGAAAGCGACTCGTCCGTCGCCACGAGGTTGCGGAATCGCCGTGCTGCTTGCCTTTTGGTCGACCGTGATCATGGCTTCAACATGGCGTAGCCTGGAGCGGAATGATAAAATTTGATCTCAACCGGATCGGGAACGAGCACCGTCCTGTTGGACTGAGCACGAGCAGGAGCACGAAAAACGCCAGAATAACCCGATGCACCGAGAATTTCGGTCGGCCCGGTTGGCTTGCGGCATGTCAACGCTGCGACCCCTGAGATCGTATTCGTGCGGCAAGCAGGATTTATCTCTGGCCTCATGGTGATCTGAACCAGGTCGAATCGAGTGGCGACGATGTCAACGAGGCGCAGGTGTTTTTGTGTATTTGCATACGCAGTTCCAACGGTGGGACTTTTGCTGCAAGGACTGTTGTACCTGACGACCCAATCGTTCATGCCTTATCACGCGGATGCGCTCGCTTTGACCTGGGATCAGCTCCCGCCCCACCACCAGGGGTTCTGGTTGGGCGTGATTCGCGGGATGGGTGCCGGGTCGTTCACGGTCGCGCTCGCCTTGCTCCTCATGCTCGTGATTCCCTTCCGGCGGGGTGACCGTTGGCCGTATTGGGCGGTCCCCCTCATCGGGGTCGTCTTCACGGTTTTGACGGCTTATGCGGCCTTTACGATCGACACTCAAACCCCGGCGTCCACCCCGTGGCGGCAGACTCTCGGACTCACGGCCGTGTACTCGGTCGGTGCGCTGATCTCATACTGGCCGAGTCGAGGCGTTCAGAACCGTTCAGTGAACCAACCCGATGAGCCGATTCTTTAAATCCGTTCGCCTCGGTCCGCTCAGGTGGTATCTGGCGATCACCTTCGCGTTCACCTGGGCGCTACTGCCTTTAGCAGCGAATTCCATTCCGGTGAGTTTGGTCGCCCTCTGTGGCCCGGCCGTGGCGGCATTGGTTGTCATGGCGTTCATGCCTTCCACCGACCAATTCGCTTTCCGTTCCCGCCTGACCCATTGGCGACTTCCGATCCGCTGGTATCTCCTCGCTCTTGTGCTTCCCTGGCCGATCACGCTCCTCCGGAGCGGGCTTGAGTACGCCTGGGGAGGGGGGCGCGTCGAACTGATGCCGATTACGCCGATCGGGGCAGTGGTGTTTGTCCTGGTCGCGGGCGAGGAGATCGGGTGGAGAGGCTTCATGATGCCGCGACTCCTGACCCGGTTCGGCACATGGCGTGCCAGCGTGATCCTCGGGGTTGTGTGGGCGTTCTGGCACCTGCCACTCTTCTTCATCCGGGGGATGCCGCAGTTCGGGACACCATTTCCGGCGTTTGTGGGTTACACAGTGGCCCTGTCGGTATTGCTCACTTGCCTGGCCCGGAAGACGCAGGGGAGTGTCATCATCGCCACTCTGTTCCACGGGGCGGTCAATACGTTCGGGTGGGTGAACCCGGACGCCGACCCCGTTCTCCGCGGCTGGCTCAACGCCCTCGCCTACGGCCTGGTGGCCCTGTTCCTCGGATTCGTCACTTGCGGTTGGCACGACAGGGCCGAATCGAGCCTCACCTTCTCCCCTGGACCTGTCCCTGTTTCTTCTCCCAGGAGTCCTTCCCGTTTGACCAGTCGAAAGAACGATTCAGCATGATGATGCTGAAGAAATACGGGCTGCCCGGTCTCTATTGGCACGGCATGCTTCGCGGCCGGGCGTGACAATCAGGGCCCTCGGTTGCCGATCAGGTTTTCACCGGTGTCACCTTCCGCTTCTGGCGGGCGATTGCAACGACGACCGCCGAGGCATAGGCCATACACAGGAATAGGCCGACAAGCACCGCAATGCGACCTTCAGTACTGGCACCTTCGGATGGGGAAGAGACCGTCCCGAAGCTGTGAGCCAGGCAACAGCCAGCCATTATTCCCATGACGGTGATCAAGGCGTCTCCGTTTCCTTCGCCCGCCAGCACAACCTGACGCACGGGGCAACCTCCCGCCAGTACACCCGCCAATCCGATCAATGCCAATCCGAGAACGCTCCACAAGTGATCGCCGTGACTCACCGGTTGATCATCGAATCCCGGATTCAACTTTCCTGTCATCGCAGAAAAGACGGCATAGCCGCCGATCAGGGCAATTGTTCCCCATAGCATTCGGCGCGGGCCGCCAAAGACCTGTCGAGCGGCCGAAATCGCGCAAAATCCGGTCATCGACAGGATAGCGCCGGCAACCGTGGCGATCCCCAATGCCCAATACCACGGCGCATGGTCAGGCTTGCCATCCAGGTCCATGGGGCCGGGGCCGAACGGCATGTTACCCGTCAGAAAGAGAATCAGCGCACCAATGGCCAGGACAAGGGCCAGCGTGCCTGCAGGGGCGATCACGGCTGTCGTCTTTCCGGAAGTATAGCCACGCTTCTCGAACATCATTCCAATTCCCACGCCGGCAAGAAAGCCTGGTAATGCTGACCACGCATTCAAATCGCCACCTCCCAGACGCTGCAGCATGCGAAACGGACATCCGAGAAAAACCAGCGCACCGATACCCATCCAGAGTCCGAGAAAGAACCTCGCCGCCGAGTGCGCGCCTGCCCGGCCTTCGAAGCGACCTCGTGTCAGTTGCAACAGAAAGGCACCGGCCGTCAGTCCGACCAGTTCGGGCCGGAAGATTCGCGGGCCCTCAGCGGCAAACAGGCCCAGTGAACCCGCTGCATCGCGGAGGAAGCACGCTCCACAGATCCCCATGTTGCCGGGATTACCCAGGGCAATGATAAGGGCCGACAGGGCGCCGACCGCGGCGCACGCGCCCCACAGCGCCCACAATTTCATTCCGGTCACATCGGTTCGCAACATCCAATCGCACTTTCTGTGGAAAACCGGAAGAGCCCCGATCTGTCATTTTACAGGTTGCAAAAACGTATCCACGGTCGCCAGACTTTGGGCCCCTGAAGACGTAGCATCATTCGCGAGACCGTGGATCCCCGCTTTCTGCCGATAGCAGCTACAGCAAAACGGGACCGTCCTTGCAAAGTTCGGCAAGGCCGAAGGTGTCAATAGCATGGCCCATTGCGTGGGAGATGGCCAGCCACAATCGGGTTGTTGAAACGCGATCCACGACGGTGTATCGCCCCATATTGAAACCAAATCCTCCGCCGACAAGCACGATCGGCAAATTCGTCAACGAATGCGAATTGCCATGGCCAAGTTCATTCGTCCAGACAATCAGCGTATTGTCGAGCATGGATTGGCCGGTCCCCGGCTCGGGCGTGGCATGAAGCCTGGCCGTCAGATAGGCAAGCTGCTCGCAGTACCAGGTATTGATGCGACGGAGCTTTTCCTGGGCTTCAGCGTTTTCATCCGGCTCATGCGACAGCTGATGATGCCCTTCCTCGACATCCAGCCAGCGCATTTTCGCTTCGCCGACCGATTGAGTGAACTGCAAGGTGGCGATCCGGTTCAGGTCGTTCTCAAAACCGTTAACCAGCAGGTCGATCTGCATTTTTGCGATTTCCGGCATATGATCGTTGACCAGCGCGACATTGGCAGGCAAATCGACCGGGATGAGCTTGCCGCCACGATTCAGTGCATCCTCGAGATCCCGTTTCATTTTTCCGACGTACTCGCCATGGCTCTCCAGCATGGCCTTTGCCCGCGGGTCGTCGGGAAGTTGCAATCGGGAAATGTCCTGGCTGACAGAATCGAGTATCCCGGCCAGGTTCTCGCGTTCCTTGACCGAGCCGTGCATGCGCTCGTGCATTCGATACGGGTCGCTGACCGGAGCAACGGGTTGATTGGGGCCGGCATAGACCATCCGAGTCCAGGGATTGGCTTCATGTCTTACCAGCACGCCGAATTCCAGCGAGCCAAATCTCGTTCGGCTGGATTCTTGGGACTGAAGAAAGTTCCTGATTTCCTGGTCGATGGAAATTCCCTTGGCCCAGCCGGCGGGGGTATCGCTTCCCCCCTGGATATTTCCAGGGAAAAGTTCATTGCCGGTCAACAGGCAGCTCATGCCGCGCATATGATTGTCGCCATCACCGCGGATCGGGTTGCAGATCCCCTTGACGACAAGCGTCTTTTCGCGGAACGGTTCGAGAGGCTTGAGCACGCCATCCATCTCGAATTCGGGGCCTTCGGTATCGGGCCAAAAGCCTTTCGATACCATGCCGTTGGGCGAGAACATGATGATCAGTCGCTTGCGAACGTCAGGCGAGTCTGAGTCACCCGGCATCAACCATTCGAGGCCCCGCAGGCCGGAGACGGCTGCCAGAGCCCCCGTCGACGACGCAAGGAAATCACGCCGCAAGATGGGCTTGGTCAGGATTCCGAGCATGGCAGGCTCCTTTTCAGCAGGAAGGACAACTCCATTTTAGATCGCCGTCGAAGTCCATCATAGCCGGTTTGTCACTTTCGCGATCTCGATCAGCAACTCCCGGATATTGAACTCATTCGCCACAAAGTGTTGATGCAGCCGAACAAGTTCTCCGGTGCCGAACGCCTCGACAGGCTGGCCGTGAAAATGTCGGAACAGGCGGCGAACGAAGTTCTTTTGCGCCTGGTCATCGGAAATCAGATGGCGGGCGATATCTGCCGGACCCGTCAACAGAACACTGGTTCCGTCGGCGGAAATGTATTCAGCAGCGGCGTCGATCTGGCGAGCCTTATCCAGTTTTCGGAATCGTCCTGCA
>WPCK01380233.1_pt1 | contig 17604 bp, 13 predicted proteins | sample 5399851 | NCBI WGS metagenome assembly WPCK01 (sample SAMN12869471, study PRJNA574797) | sludge metagenome | isolation source: wastewater treatment of pH11 | place: China:Beijing | collected 2019-05-20 | reverse complement strand
CATGGCGGTATTGGCCTACCACGCCGAGGCAAATTGCCCGCCATCCTGCGAACTCAAAAAAGTCGGAAATCATTCGCAGGCCGATTTCATGAGAATTCCCGGCAACTGCCGCGGACACCACGGTCAGGCCGTTGAAGGCCTTTTTCTCGGCGTGGTAGGCCAATACCGCCATGGCTCGCCGGGTGGTTGAGCTGACCATGTGTTCTTCGGCGATGTTGACTTCCGCCTGATGCCACATCTGGCCAATTTCCCGCTGGGCGGCCATCAACACCTGGTAGGCGCTCTCGAGCGACAATCCGTTCCGGCGGGCATCCATCACCAGCTCGATCGCCCTGGTACTGTTGCCCTCGAGCACCTCTGCCATGTACTGCATGGCGAGTTTGCCTGCTGGATCTGCCGAATCGAGCTCCCCGCCCGCCGTTTCCGCCTCTTTCAGTGCGGCCAGGCCAGCCGCGATGAACAATGCCGGTTCCTGCCGGTATTCCTCGGGCAACTCCTGTTCAAGGATTTCCTCCAGGCAAAGCAGGGATTCGTGCAGCAACTCCTCCGGCAATTCCCTGGCCTTGAACGCGGCACGGGTCCAGCGGACCCGGGAGGAAAACAGTCCGGGCTCCGACTCGGCCATCGCAACCGAGAGTTCATGGATGTTCTGCGAATAATAATCTTTCCAGTCGGCAAATGCGGTCTCGCCCAATCGGGATTTGATCCAGGGCTGTCTTTCGAGCAACAGATTGCTTGCATACGCGGCAAAGGCGTTTGCACTGACTCGCAGCAATTCCGCCGCCATCAAGTGTTTCTTATTGTTTGTCATGACTGGCCTTCCAGCCACTGTTTGCAGTGATCATATTCGATTTCAGGGGGTCCCTTGCCAGAATCCTTCAAATCTAACGGACGGGCCTGACAGGTCAATCAGACGATGCCCTCCGAGCAGGCCGGAGCAAGCTCTTCCCTGGGCTGAGGATTGATGAAATCGTGACCTCGATCGTTCATGCAGGTACAATCCAACAGGTTCTGCCGACCAAGATAAGGTATCATGACACAGAAACCAGTTTGGCGAAAATGGGAAACAGACGAATGAGACGAGTTGCCTTTGCATTCCGACTGGCGAGTTTGCTCCTGCTCCTGCAGATGCCGGTATTCGTTGCGGCTCAGCAAACGACCTCCCTTGCGCCCGTGGAGAATTTTGTATTGAAGGATATCCACGGCGCTTCCCGGTCTCTGGAAGAATCGATCAGCGGGGCCAAAGGTCTGGTCATCGCATTTATCGGGTGGGAATGTCCGCTGGCCCGGCTCTACACGCCCCGACTCAATGAAATGGAGGAACAGTTCCGTGAACGGGGGATTCGCTGGCTGGCCATCAACTCAAACCAGCAAGACTCCATTGCTGAATTGCAGGCGTTTGCCAGGCGCAATCACGTGTCTATGCCGTTGCTCAAGGATCCGGGAAATCATGTGGCTGATCTGCTGGGAGCAAGCCGGACTCCGGAAGTTGTCTTGCTGGATGCCAACCGGAATATCGTTTATCGAGGCCGCATCGACGATCAGTACGCGCCGGGCGTACAACGGCCAGCACCTGTTGAGCGGTACCTTGTGGATGCCATTGAAAGTCTGCTGGATGGTGAGCCTGTCAGGGTGGCCGCCACCGAGCCGGCCGGTTGCCTGATCGGCCGATCGACGACGCCTGATGGTGAAACGGCTCGCGCGGGGGTCACCTGGTGCAACCAGATCGTCCGCATCATGCAGGACCATTGCATTCAGTGCCATCGCGCCGGAGAGATCGGGCCCTTTGCGCTGGATTCGGCCGAGGAAGCCGCCGGCTGGGCAGGCATGATTCGTGAAGTCGTCAATGAAGGCCGCATGCCCCCATGGCACGCCAACCCGGAACACGGGACTTTTCGCAACGATTGCCGGCTGACGCAGTCCGAGATTGACTTGATCAACGCATGGGTGGAGGCCGGTGCGCCGAAGGGTGACGAGGCAGAACTGCCGGAACCGCCAGTCTTCGCTACCGGCTGGCAAATGGGCGAGCCCGATCAGGTTTTCCCGATGGCGGACAAACCGTTCCCCGTCAAGGCGACTGGAACGATGGAGTATCAGTACTTCCAGGTGAAAACCGGTTTCACCACGGACAAATGGGTCTGTGCTGCCGAGTGTCGGCCAGGAAATCGCGAAGTGATCCACCACATCATCGTGGGGATTGCCGGCGAAGGCGATTTTGCCCGGGAGGGAGTTCATGACCGGGTTCAATCCGACTGGATCGCCGCCATGGCACCGGGCTCGCCACCCATGGTCCTTCCCGAAGGATATGCCAAGCGAATACCGGCCGGCAGCAAGCTTGTCTTTCAGGTGCACTACACGCCAAACGGGAAGGCTACGACGGATTTGAGCAGCGTCGGGCTCCGATTCATCGAGGCCGACAAGGTTCGCATGGAAGTGTTGACATTGAAAGCAGCGAACACCCGATTCCGTATTCCGCCAAACGACGCCAATCACCGGGTTCAGGCCAAATTTCAATTCGAACAGGAAGGAGAACTCCTCTCCCTGTTCCCCCATATGCATTTGCGCGGGAAGTCATTCCGCTATATTGCAAAACTGCCAGGCCGCGAACCGGAAATTCTGCTGGATGTTCCCCGCTACGACTTCAACTGGCAAAACGCCTACGAACTGGTTGAACCAAGGAAGATGCCCGAGGGAACGCGAATCGATTGCATCGCCCACTTCGACAACAGCAGCGACAATCTGGCCAACCCCGATCCGGAAAAGACCGTCCGCTGGGGTGACCAGACGTGGGAGGAAATGATGATCGGTTATTTCAACGTGGCCGTCCCGCGCAAAGGGGATTGAGCGGCAAATTCAGGCCGATCAACGTCCAGCGCCTTGTGATCAGGCGCCGGAGGGGCGGATATTGCCATTGCGGAACGCTTCGGCCATGGCTTTGGGGACCTCTGCCTCGGCAAGGACCAGCGATGCCCGGTTCAGGGCGACTTCCGCTTTCATCTCCTGTTCGCGGGCGATGGCATCGGCGCGACGTTTTTCGGCATTGGCCCGGGCCACGCGGGTGTCCGCTTCGGCCTGATCCGCCTGTAGCCGCGCGCCGATATTCTCGCCGACATCGATGTCGGCGATATCGATCGAGACGATTTCGAATGCCGTGTGGGCATCCAGGCCCCGCTCCAGAACAGCGCGGGAAATCCGGTCGGGGTTTTCCAGCACATCCTGATTCTTGAGGCTCGAGCCGATGGAGGAAATGATGCTCTCGCCGACGCGGGCAATGATGGTTTCTTCCGTGGCACCGCCGATCAGTTGTTCCAGGTTGGTGCGGACAGTTACCCTGGCGCGGATTTTCAGCTCGACGCCATCGCGGGCGATCGCACTGAGAAAGGCCTTGCCGCTGCGGGCAAGGTCCGGACAGTCGATCACCTTGGGATAAACGCTGGTTCTGACGGCGTCGAGAACGTCGCGTCCGGCAAGGTCAATGGCGGCCGCCCGGTCGAAATCGAGGTCGATCCCCGCACGCTGCGCCGCAATGATCGCATTAATCACCCTGAGCACGTCGCCGCCGGCCAGATAGTGGGCCTCCAGGCGTTGCGTGCTGATGCCATTGGTCCGGTCGATGTCGAGGCCGGCCTGGGCAGCCATGATCTTTGCCTGAACGATCGTCGAGCTGCGCACTTGCCGAAAGTGCATCCCGATCAGGCCACCCATCGAAACATCGGCGCTCGACATATAGGCCTGAAACCAGAGCTTGCCAAAGGCCACGAAGGCCAGCAACAGGATGAGCAGGAATACGACGCCGACCACGCCGGCGCCGATCAGGATTGCCGAGCCGTACTGGTCCCAGAATGATGCGGCGAGAATGGGCATGATGCAGACCTGCTGGCGAGTGTTACTTGGAGAATGCACCCGCATTTTACAACAAAAGAAGTCAACCAGGTAGCCAGCGACAGGCCACCGGTTCGGGGACCGGTTGACCCCGACAAGTTGCGGGAAATCAGGGATTAGCGGAACTCGGGCTTTCGATCCATCCCCCACCCAGCACGCGGTCCCCTTCATAGCAAACCACGGCCTGCCCGGGAGCAATGGCATCTACCGGATCCTGGAACTCTATTCGCAGCCTTCCGTCGGCCAGCAGGATTCCCCGCGCCGCGTGGGCCCGGCTGTTGTAGCGAATCTGGGCGGCACACGAGAATTCAACGCCTGTTTGCGGTGGCGAGGAAATCAGCCAGTTGATGTCTTTCGCGATCAACCCGGGTGAGGCAAGCTCTTCCTTGCGACCGAGGACGACGGAACGGGTCTTTTCATCGATACGGACGACAAACCAGGGTTCGCCAAGTGCAATTCCCAGGCCTTTTCGCTGGCCGATGGTATAATTTTCAATACCGCCGTGCAGGCCGACAATTCGCCCGTCGGTTGTGACAAATTCGCCGGCAGTGGACGCATGTTTTTGCCTTGCGCGCACGAATTCGCCATGATGTCCGCTGGTGACGAAGCAGATTTCCTGACTGTCTTTTTTGGTAGCCACGTCGAGTCCAAGCTCTTCGGCCATCCGGCGAATTTCCGGCTTTCGGTATTCGCCCACCGGCAACATCATCCGCGAAAGATATTCGCGCTGGATGCCAAACAGGACATAGGACTGGTCCTTGGCAGAATCGACACCGCGAAAGATGGCCGGTGATCCGTCGCGACCAGCCGCCAGCCGCGCGTAGTGCCCGGTGGCCACAAAGTCGGCCCCGATACTGTCGGCGTAGTCAAACAGCTTGCCGAACTTGATCCAGTTGTTGCACATCACACACGGGTTCGGCGTACGCCCTGCGGTGTACTCATCGACGAAGTAGTCGATGATTTCGCCGAATTCCTCTTCCAGATTCAGCGCGTACCACGGGATTCCCAGTTGCTGGGCAACGCGACGGCCGTCTTCTGCATCGAGCGCACTGCAGCAGCCTTGTTTGTGATCGGCGCGGGGATTGAGCACCGGCAGCAGTGGCGAGTTTTCGCGAATTCCGTCGATGGAACAGGCAGTCACGGCCTTTTCGCCATGCCGCATGAACACACCGGTGACATCGTGACCCGCGGCGACCAGCAAATGCGCGGCCACGCTCGAGTCAACGCCGCCAGACATCGCCAAAACTACACGGGCCATTGACGTCGCAGTTATCCGAAATCAAAAACAAGAGGGTCCTTCGGGCGAGATCGGGCGAAACGACCCGTTCGCGCCCAAATCATACACGCGGACTTAGCCCTGCTCAAATGGATTGTTCACCGCGACCCCGTGTCCCCCGCTTCGCGTTCGAAAGACCCCATTGGCTGAACTGCGAGTTCAATCTCCCTGAATGCAGTAAAGGAATTCCTTGCCGCGGAGGAAGATCTGGTTGCCGACAAGGGCGGGTGTCGCATCGATTCGGTCGTTGAGACGATTGGTGCCGACGACAGTGAAGTTCTCGCTGTCTTCCAGCACCAATGTCACCCCTTCGCGGCTGACAATGTAGACACGTCCATTCGCGGCGACGGGCGAGGCGTAGACTCCGGAAATGTCCTGCAGGCGGCGTGGCTCGTAGAAGTACTTGCCGGTTTCCACGTTCATGCAGCCGAGGATTCCATTGCTGGCCTTGACAACGTACAACCGGTTCCCGGAAAGGAGGAGCGACGGGACATCGGAACCGTTTTCGCTGGTCGACCAGTTGATGCCATTTTCCGACGAAAGGTCACCGCTTGCGCTGGCGTCCAGCGACGCGAGAAAAAACCCCTGCCGGGCGCTGGAAAGCAACACATGATTTCCGAAGATGACCGGGGAGGCGATCGGCCGGGAGGTCGGTCCGGCTGCTTGCCAGAGTTCCTCGCCGGTTTTCAGGTCATAACCGCGAACGCGGTTTTCGCCGCCGGTGACGAGGATGTCGCGCCCTTCATGGCTCACCACAACGGGCGTCACCCAGTTCGATCGCTCATCGCGGGTCTTCTTCCAGAGCGTCTCTCCAGTCAAGGCGTCAAGAGCGATGACATACGACTCCCCTTCGTGATCCCAGGGAACAACGATAATGTCGCCATACAGGAAGGGCGAACTCCCTTCGCCAAATCCGTTTCGCGTGTTCATCTGTCCAAAATCGTCGCGCTTCCAGATCAACTCGCCATCCATGTCGTAGCAATAAAGCCCGCGCGAGCCGAAGTGCGAATAGACATGCTTGCCGTTGGTCGACGGGGACGCGCTGGCGAAACTGTGGTCGCCGTGAGTTCCCTGATGCGGAACCGCTTCGGTGGCAACCTTTTCCCACAGCAGCTTGCCGGTGTTCCGGTCGTAACAAAGGGTAACAAAGCGGGTCATCACGGGAGCAACGCCGCCACCGCCACCACCACCACCACCACGGCGGCGCGGTTGTTCTGCTCTGGGCGCCTGTTCTTCGCCGGCAGCGACGGCGGGAATCGAGGTCAATACAAAGACACGATCACCCCAGACCACGGGTGAAGAATTGTTTCCCGTTCCGGGCAGTTCCACTTTCCAGGCAATGTTCTTGCCGGTTTCCTCGTCCCATTCGGTCGGAGGTGTCGCGGTGGTCGATACGCCGTTGAAAGTCGGTCCACGGAAGTTGGGCCAGCTCGCGGCAAACTCGGCATCGTCCTGGGCGAATAGTGGCGTCATGAAGCACGTTGCAATGAGCCAGCAAAAAACCGGGAGAGCGGTCGGAATAAGTTTCACTGTGGGATCCTTTCTGCCAATAATGATTGGCAGGACGTTTTGCCATTGTATCTCCGGGAAATTTCCGCCAAAACAGTATGCCCTTCCCGGAGCGAAACAGGAATCTGCGTACCGGCTTTAGCGGCCGCCGGGCTTCTCGTCAGGGCAGTTCATTCAACACGTCGCGCGTCTGACGGTGCCGTGATTGGCGGAAATGGCATTGTACCCAAAGCGGCTGCCCACAGGGCTCAGCCGGATTTTGTAAGGCAGGATACCCTTGACTACCCAACGTACCGACATTCGAAACATTGTCATTATCGCCCACGTCGACCACGGCAAGACGTCGCTGGTCGACTGCCTTCTCCGGCAAAGCGGCCAGTTTCGCGAATCGCAGCTGCAGGGGAGTTGCATTCTCGATTCCGGCGATCTTGAACGAGAACGCGGAATCACGATCCTCGCCAAGAACATCGCCCTCAATTACAAGGGGACGAAAATCAACATTATCGACACGCCGGGCCACGCCGACTTCGGTGGCGAAGTCGAACGCGTCCTGCAAATGGCCGATGGTGCCCTGTTGCTGGTCGATGCCGCCGAAGGCCCCATGCCGCAGACCCGCTTCGTGTTGACCAAGGCACTGGAATGCGGGTTGCGTCCGATTGTGGTGATCAACAAGATCGACCGGCCGGATGCGCGGACGCCGGAAGTCCTCGATGAAACGCTGGAACTGATTCTTGAACTTGGCGGCGAGTCGTTCCTCGAGCATTTTCACTACATGCTTGCCTCGGCAAAGGAAGGCTATGCCACTCCCAGCCCGCAGATGCCGAGCAACTCCATGGCGCCGCTGCTCGACCTGGTTCTGGAAAAAGTTCCCCCACCGGCAATCGACTCCAGCGAACTTTTCAGGATGCAGGTGACGACGCTCGACTGGTCCGAGTACGTCGGACGGATCGCCATCGGCCGCATTCGCAGCGGCACGGTTCGCAAGGGGCAGACAGTTGCCGTGTTGCACGCCAACGATGTGCGCAAAACGGCAAAGATCGCCACGGTCTACGAATTTGACAAGCTCGGGCGGACGGAAGTCGAGACGGGAACGGCAGGCGACGTGGTTGCCCTGGTCGGAATTGACGGTATTGAAATTGGCGACACCATCTGCGATGTCGAAGTTACCGAACCCTTGCCGCGGATCGAAGTCGACGAGCCGACGCTGCAGATGATCTTCACGATCAACAATTCGCCGCTGGCCGGACGCGAAGGCAAATATGTGACCGGTCGGCAGTTGCGCGAGCGGCTGGAACGCGAACTGCAGCGCAATGTGGCGCTTCGCGTCACACCCGCTGAAGGAGCCGATGCATTCCGCGTCGCCGGCCGCGGTGTTCTCCACCTGGCTGTCCTGATCGAAACCATGCGCCGCGAAGGTTTTGAACTGTCGGTGGGCAAGCCGCAGGTGCTTACCCGGAAAATCGACGGTATTCTTCACGAGCCGTTTGAGTCACTGGTCGTGGAAGTTCCCTCCGACAAGCTTGGTCCGGTGATGGAGATGGTCGGATCGCGGCGCGGCGAAATGATCTCGATGAATCCGCGTCACGATTACACGCAACTCCTCTTTCACATTCCGGCGCGGGGATTGATCGGCTTGCGGTCGAGGCTGCTCAACGCGACGCAGGGGACCGTGATCATGCACCACCGCTTCCTCGAATATCGGCCGTCGGAAGGGGAGATTCCCCGGCGGACCAACGGAATGATGGTTTCCATGTCATCCGGCAAGGCGGTGGCCTTTGCACTTTTTGGCCTGCAAGTCCGCGCCGACATGTTCGTCGCGCCGGGCGATGAAGTCTACGAAGGAATGATCGTCGGCGAAAATGTCCGGGACAATGACCTGCCGGTCAACCCGACAAAAGAAAAGAAACTGACCAACATGCGCGCTTCCGGCAGTGATGAAAATATCCTGCTCAAGCCGCCGAGAATCCTCTCCCTCGAAGCGGCGCTCGAGTATATCGAGGACGATGAACTCGTCGAAATCACGCCGACCAAAATCCGCTTGCGGAAAACGCTGCTGCGGGAATCGGACCGTCGCCGGATGGCGAGGGCCGCCATCGGTGCCGACGCCTGATCGTGTCGCGAAAGAGTCCATCCGGCAGGGAAACATCAAGGCATCCTCGCCTGATGGCCGGGAATATGGCCCTCAATGGGGAGTTTGGGCTTCCAGACGGGGCTGATGCCGGGACTGCGAGCGGATCGATTGACCGCTTTCCCCCAAAAACTAGAATCGGATGTCCTGCCCCGACCGGATATTACCCCTACATTGTACTGAGGAATTGCAAAATGGCTCTTGATCTGAACGAAGGCAATTTTGACATGGAAGTGCTGGATTCAAAGGTTCCGGTACTCGTGGATTTCTGGTCGCCGACCTGTGGCCCCTGCCGGAAAATGGCGCCTTTGATCGACAAATTGGCCAACGATTATGCCGGAACCGCCAAAGTCGCCAAGGTCGACGTCTCCGACAATTTCGGCCTGGCCGAGCGCTACGGCATCCAGTACTTGCCGACGCTGATCATGTTCAAGGACGGACAACCGGTTGACACCCAGGTGGGTGCTCAGGGTCCGGAAAAGCTGCAGGCGATGATCAATTCGGCCCTGTGATTTCCGTTTTTGGCGTTCGCTAGCAACGGCGAGAGGCTGTTTTGCCTTGACGGCCGCCCAGGCGGCTTTTGTCATTCCCGATCAGGCTTCACAATAGAGCCGAACCGGCGGGTCCGCCAATCCGTATTCAGCCAGACCGCTGGCGGACAGGTGGTGCGGCCGTGTAACCTGGTAAAGTCTGGTTTTTAATTTTTGAAAAGGCGTGGAATGCTTAACAGCAAATTTCTCAATTGCCGTCCGGCCAGTTTCGGACATTTTGCAATGACTTTGGCAGTGGCAGCAGTGTTCGGCACCCTGTCCGGATCCTTGCGGGCCCAGATTACGCAAACGAAAACCGTTGCCGTGCTCACGACCGATCATGGCGAGATGCTGATCGAGTTCTGGGACGATGTCGCCCCGAAAACCGTCGAGAATTTCAAGAAGCTTGCCACTGAAAAATTCTACGATGGCACGGCGTTTCATCGAATCATCGACGGCTTCATGATTCAGGGTGGCGATCCATTGACCAAAGAGGAATCGCGCAAGGACGACTGGGGCACCGGCGGTCCCGGCTACACGATCAAGGCCGAATTCAACCCGCGGAAGCATGTTCGCGGAGTGATTTCGATGGCGCGGTCGGCCGACCCGGATTCCGCCGGCTCGCAGTTCTTTATCTGCGTGGCCGACGCAGATTTTCTCGACGGGAAGTACACGGCGTTCGGCAAGCTGGTTGCGGGCGATGACGTGCTGGAGAAACTCGCCAAGACCGAAGTTGCCATGTCGTCGAGCGGCGAAAAGAGCAGCCCGGTCGCACGGGTCAATCTGGTCTCGGTCCGCATCGAAGAGCGCCAGTTTGAGTCCAGCGATAAATGAGCTGGTGGCGCCTGCCGTAGCGTGGGCTTTAGCCCACGTCGAGTTCCTGAGACGATGGAGAAGGCGTGGGCTGAAGCCCACGCTGCAATGATTCCTTAGTGGGCTAAAGCCCACGCTACAAGGAAGCCTTTGTGGGCTAAAGCCCACGCTACAAGGAGTCCTTTGTGGGCTAAAGCCCACGTTACCTAAAGCCCACGCCACAAGCGGTGCTGTGTTCAGCTGATGGTGTCGAGGATGGCGAGGTTGGGGGCGATTTCGTTCAGCACCCGGCTCATGTAGCGCTTGACCTCCGCCGTCGTGCGGAAACGCGAAGCCGCTTGATAGAATGACTCCGCCTGGGGAATAGTCACCTGGCTGGCAAGCTGCTTGATCGATGGAATAAACGACGGGCTCATACTGAAACGGCGGAGTCCCATTCCCAGAAGCAGCAGAAAGGTTTTCGGGCGACCGGCCATTTCGCCGCAGAGCGTGACCGGTTTCCCGGCGTGGTTGCAGGCCTGAATGACCGAGCCGAGAACATGCAACACGGCCGGCGACATCGGTTCGCAAAGGCCGCTGACTTTCGGGTTGTCCCGGTCGGCGGCCATCAGATACTGCACCAGGTCGTTGGAACCGATGGAGACGAAATCGACCAGTTCCAGCATGGAGACAATCATCACCGCCGCGGCGGGCACTTCCAGCATCATGCCGATCGGCACCGGCCTGAGCACCTTGTTCTCGGCGCGAAGCAGTTTGTAGGCGCGGCGAACCATTGCCCCGATTTTCCTCAGCTCCTCGACGGTGGTCACCATCGGGAACATCAGTTGAACCTGGCTGTCGGGCACGGAAGCGGCCGCCCGAATGACCGCCCGAATCTGGGTATTGAAGAATTCGGGGTGTTCGAACGACAGCCGGATGCTGCGCCAGCCCATGAAGGGATTGGCTTCCTGGTGGCTGTGTCCAAGGTAGGGGATGGTCTTGTCGCCGCCGATGTCGAGTGTCCGGATAGTCACGATCCGCGAAGGGCTGGCCTCGATGATCCGGATGTAATTTTCCAGTTGTTCTTCTTCGTCGGGAACATCGGGGTGGGTAAGGTACAGGTATTCCGTGCGGTAAAGTCCGGTGCCGGCGGCTCCCATGGCGCAGGCGGCTTCCGCATCGGCGACGCCGTTGATGTTGGCGAGGAGTTGCAGTTCGACACCTTCCCGCGTGACGGCGGGCGCGTCCCGGTTTTCAGCAAGGTTGTCCTTGAGATCGAAGAACTCCCGTTCAAGTTTTCGGAAGGCGGCGAGCGTTTCCGGGTCCGGGTTGATCAACACATGTCCGTCCCGACCGTCGACGACAATTGTGTCACCGGTCTTGACGGTGCGCAGCAACTTTGGGATGCCGGAAACGGCCGGGATACCGCGGGAGCGGGCGATTATGGCGGCGTGGCTGGTCTGGCTTCCCGCCTGTGTTGCGATTCCCTGAACTTCAATATTCCCGAGGGCGACTGCCTGGCTGGGGAGCAGTTCATCGGCAACCACAATCAGTGGTCCTTGCATGGCGGGCATCTGGTTGTCGGCGTTCAGTACCTGCGACAGATGCGTGCTGATGCGGATCACCACATCGCGCACGTCATTCAGCCGTTCGCGCAGATAGGAGTCGTTGGTGCGGGTGAACAACTCCGTGTACTCGCCCATCAGACGGTGAAGCGCGGCGGCAGCCGTCATTCGCTCGTCCACCACCCAGGACCGGATCTTGTTGGTGAAAGAGGTGTCCCGCAGGATCGATTGATGGACCGCAAAGACAGCGGCTTCGTCGTGTCCCACCTGGGATTCGACTTTTCGTTCAAGTGCTCTCAAATCGGCGGCTGCCCGGTCGCGAGCCGTTTCGTATCGGGCGAGTTCGGCCGTGATTTCGGAACGCTCCAGACGCTTCGTGTCGGGGTTCACGAAGATTTCATGAATGACGTAAGCGGTACCGATGGCAACGCCAGGTGAAACGGGGATTCCTTTGCGCATGCCGGAGAATTTAACAACCCGGGGTTGCGGGCACAAACAGGGGGAGAGATGGCCAGACGATTCGGCGAACACCGGCGACAAGGTGGGTCAATTTTCCCTCGTCGATTCAGGGCGTGGTTTTGCCCGGCAAGCCGGTAAAATCCGGCAGGGCAGGGGGCAGAAACTCTTGCCTGTCACATTGAGGGAAAATGGGGAGGGTGGTATATTGGCCCCCCTGTTCCGGCCGATAGACCGGACAGGAAGACTGAGGCCAGCCCAACGGTAACCCTGAACGCGCAACGACCGGAATGCAATTCTGCCAGCTTGACCGAATCAGGGAACTGGTCCCTGGCCAAAAGGTAGTAGCCGTCAAAAGCCTGACGCTGGCCGAGTCGTACCTGAAAGACCACTTTCCCAGGTTTCCGGTGATGCCGGGCGTGTTGATGTTGGAAGCCATGTTTCAGGCAGGGATGTGGCTGATCTACGCGACGAACCAGTTCAGCCGTTCGACGGTTGTACTGTCGGAGGCCCGCCAGGTCCGGTTTACCGATTTTGTGCAGCCGGGGAATCAACTGGTTGTCACGACGGAATGGGGGGCGGTGGAAGGCGACTCGCATTCGATGCAAGCCAGCGCAACGATTGGAGATTCAATCGCTGTCCGTGCCCGTCTGACCCTTGACTACTACAATCTCGCCGAGCGGGGCCTGGCCTCTTCAGCGATCGACCGGTTCCTGGTGAAAGAGCGGATCGAACAATTCCGCCGGTTGCAGGATCCCAGAAATCCGTTCAATTTGCCGTTCGCCTACGCAAACGATACCGATGCAAGTGTCGTGTCCTGAATTAAAAGAAAAAACGGTCCCGGCCACGGATATTTCCGGTGCCAGGCGTGTATAGCCTTTTTTTGACCTGATGAATCAATTAATGAATTGGAGATTGAGCAATGCCCAGCAAAGAAGAAGTTTTTGACAAGGTGCGGGAGGCACTGGTGGATGCGCTTGGCGTGGATGACTCGGATGTCGTGCCCGGCGCTACCATGGTCGGTGATCTGGGCGCCGAGTCAATCGACTTTCTGGACATCGTTTTCAAGCTGGAGAAAGGTTTCGGCATCCAGATTCCGCGCGACGAACTGTTTCCCGACGATATTCTGACCAATGCCGAATACGTCCAGAATGGAAAAGTCACTGCCGACGGTTTGGTGAAGCTGAAACAGCGAATGCCGTTTGCCGATCTGAGCAAATTCGAGAAAAATCCGCTGGTGCAGGACTTCGGCAACCTGCTGACCGTCCAGGATCTCTGCAATTATGTGGCAAGCAAGGTCGGTGCCGCCTGATCGCCCGGGAATGGCAGCAGCGGATGGCGCTGAAGCCAACAGGCATCTACCGGGGGGATACTCGCAACGATGAGATGGTTCTGGATTGACCGGTTCGACGAGTTCGTCTCCGGGAAACATGCTGTTGCCGTCAAGTGTATCACCATGTCGGATGAACCGGTCGACGACTACAGCCCGGGCCGGCCGTTCTATCCCGCTTCACTGATCGTGGAAGGACTCGCCCAATGCGGCGGGCTTCTTGTCGGCCAACTGTCCGATTTCCGCAAACGCGTCGTGCTGGCCAAGATCACGCGCAGCAAGTTTCATTTCGAAGCGGAACCCGGTGATATGCTGGTCATTCGAACCGATATCGTCAGCCTGCAGGACAGTGGCGGCATCGCGGCGGGGACCGTCCGCGTCGGCGACAGGCTCTTGTGCGAAGCCGATCTGACTTTCGCCTATCTGGACGACCGGTTTCAGGGGGTCCAGCTGTTCCTTCCGGCCATGTTCTGCCGGACATTGCGCAGCCTCAAGCTGTTCGATGTCGGCCGGACGAAGGAAGGGGGGCCGCTGACGGTTCCCGATTACATGCTGGCAGCCGAAGAGGCGGAGACTGAAATGGTCTGAGCGGCCACGCCCCGTTTTCGTCCAGCGACGATAGAATGGCAGGGCCGGCAATGCGACGTCCCGAAATACCCGGCGAGTCAGTTCTTTTCTCAATCCGGAATGAACACTGGAACCATCATGGCAACCCATCATCAGCGGCGTGTCGTAGTTACCGGAATGGGTGTGATCAACCCGTTGGGCAACGATGTGGAAACGGTCTGGAATCACCTTAAAGAAGGCAGGAGCGGAGTCGGATACACGACGATCTTCGATGCCAGCCGTTTCCCCACGAAGATTTCCGCGGAAATCAAGAACTGGGATATCACCGATACCGGCGAACCGGCCGAACTCTGGCGATTCCGCGGCCGCCACACCAAGTTCGCGGCCGGAGCGGCGAAACAGGCCATGGCGATGTCGGGAGTCTCCGATTCGATCCGGGACCCGAGGCGATTCGGCGTTTATCTGGGGAGTGGCGAGGGGAACCAGGACTTCGTGAACTTCGCCTCGATGATGGCAGCGGGGCTCGATGATGAGGGAAACCTCGATCTGGTCAAGTTCATGAATCGCGGCCTGGAAGTGCTGAATCCGGTGCTGGAACTGGAGCAGGAGCCCAATATGCCGGTCGGTCACATGGCCGCCATGTTCAACGCCCAGGGCCCCAATGCCAACTGCCTGACCGCCTGCGCTGCGAGCAGCCAGGCAATTGGCGAAGCGACCGAGATCATCCGCCGCGGCGAGGCCGATGTCATGCTTGCCGGTGGCACGCACAGCATGATCCATCCGTTTGGCGTGACCGGATTCAATCTGCTCACTGCGCTTTCGACGAATAATGAAAATCCCACCGGCGCATCGCGGCCTTTCGACCGGCTGCGGGACGGCTTTGTGCTCGGTGAAGGTGCGGCGATGGTTGTTCTCGAGGACTACGAACACGCCCGCCGTCGCGGAGCGCCGATCTTCGGCGAAATCCTCGGCTATGGATCGACCGCCGATGCCTACCGGATCACCGATATTCATCCGGAAGGCCGCGGCGCCATCGCCTGCATGCGGATGGCCATTCGGGATGCCGGACTGAACCCGTCGGATATCGACTACGTGAACGCCCACGGGACCAGTACGACGGTCAACGACCGCGTGGAGACGCGCAGTTGCCGGGAAGTCTTTGGCGAAGACGCCATGAATGTCCCCGTTTCAAGTACCAAGAGCATGATGGGACACCTTATTGCCGCGGCCGGAGCCACCGAGATGATCGTCTGCCTGATGGCGATACGCGACGACGTCCTTCCGCCGACGATCAATTACGAAAACCCCGATCCGGAATGCAATCTCGACTACGTGCCGAACCATGCCCGGGAAGCTGAGTGCCGGTACGCTCTCAACAACAGTTTTGGCTTTGGCGGACAGAACATCACACTCGTCGTCGGCGAATGCAACTGAGCAGGGTTGCCTGACAGGTGCCGCCCATATTTTCAGATTATTTGCCGGTTCCTGTGATTTCGCGTTGAGCGAGAGGCCATTGCTCGCTTCTGGAGTTGTCATCAGGACTTGGCGTGACATTCCCGATGCATTCTGCCCGAAGGAAATAGCCATCTATGAGTTCGCGAAGTGGATGCAGATATTTGTTTGCGATAGCCGTGCTGGTCGTCGCGTTCCTCGTCACCGCTAAATGGATGGGCTATTTCAGGGTGGCCAATGTACGTGAAGCAATAACGCGTAACGAAGCCAGCAACCGGGTCAGTCAGGTCATGCTCGCTTTGCACGAATACGAGGATGCTTTCGAGCAATTGCCAAACGCGGCGACCGTTGATGCGGAGGGACGACGATTGCATAGCTGGCGGACCTTGATTCTGCCATTCATGGGCATGGAAGCGAGTCACGGTTACAGGAAGTTGGACTTGGCAAAGGCCTGGAACGATCCGGTGAACCGGGACGTAACCATGATGGAAATCGCTGATTACGAGAGTCCGCGGGGCAGGAGGCACGGGAAGCCAGGGTTAACAAACATCGTCGCTGTGGTCGGGCCGGATACAGTGATCAGGGAACAGGGCGCGGTGACGATTGACGCAATCCCGGACGGAGCGTCAAAAACAGGTGTTTTGATCGAGTTTACGGATTCGGAAATTGGCTGGGCCGAACCTCGTGATGTTACGATCGACGAAGCGGTCCGGATTATCCAGGGATTTGATGGCGATCAGGGCGTGGTCGTGGCGCTTGCCGACGGCCATCCCATTACCATTCCTTCAGACACTTCGGCGGACGATATCCGCAAACTGTTCAACTGCTCGGATGGCTCGCCTCCTGAATTCGGTGCCAACTAATTATTGACGCTCGCCGGGAGATCGACAGAATTCAGACCCGTCTGGAGAACCGGTTCCCTATTCGTGCCATTCGTGCGATTCGTGGTTTTTGTTCTCTTGCCGGGGTGCCAGTGAGCGAGGGTGCCCAGATAGGTGCGGTGCCCAGATAGGTGCCCAGATAGGTGCCACCCATATTTTAGGCGGCCGATTCGGGATGCCGGGACAGAGTCGAGGCTTTGAACTTGGCACAGGGGAGTTAGCTGATCGCCTGTTTTGCCAGATTGGCCGGGGTGTAGGCAGGGTTTGCGCCTGGTTGGAGCGCGGTTGGGCCGGGATCTTTGTTTTTGGATGCAGCGTCCAGTACAACGGCGGACCGCGGCCGTCAGGCTACTGGAGCAAAACAAGGGCGGGCGGCGCGCTGGCCGCGGTGCCAGTGCCGGTCGCATCTGGCCGCCTCCTCCCGAAGATGGTCCGGCGTCCCCGCCCGTCGGCCAAAATACTTCCTGAAGTTCCACACCAGATCCGACCACATCTCTCCGCAAATCCCCAGACGGGCAAGGATTGGTTTCAATGACTCCGGTATCTTGCCACGTTTGTCGGGACGCCCCTGGCGACCTGTCCAGTCCAGAAGGTTCAGATAGTCCGGCAACGATATCCCCAGAAATCCTTTATCGCTGGCACGCACACCAGAGCGGCTCGGGTTTGCACCAGGATTGCCTCGTTCACGGATCGTCAGGGGCGCAAGCCAGGCATCGCGAAGTATGCTCCGCCCGGATCGGGCACGCTTGCGCCGGGATGCGTTGCGACGGCGTTCCGATAACGGTGTCTCCTTCCGCTCCGCAGATGCGCGGGATACAGGGATGGGTACCACTTCGCATGCCAGAGACGGGAGATGTTCCCCTTGCAGGCCGCGAATGCGGTCGTACGCCGAGGTGTGTTTGCTCTCTTCCGGTGTCGAGGCCATGGCCGCCCGCACCGGGTTCAGGTCGACATACATCGAGCAGGCCAACAGGCCCGCTTCATCGACAATCCGCTGGGCCCGGAAGCGTCCTTCCCAGAACCGGCCCGTGCACTGGTCCTCACGGTTGGCCATGCGGGCGATCGGCTCGCTCGCGCTCCGCATGAACCACGAAATATCCGATAAACGAAGGCGAATCTGCTTAAGACGCCTGCTGTCCGCCGCAAGAGACTGGATGTCGTTCTCCGTGGGCTGACCAAGGTACTCGTCCAGACGGCGACCGGGGAAGAGTTTGAGCCAGCGCATGGCGACTTCCC
>WPCK01419230.1_pt1 | contig 17612 bp, 15 predicted proteins | sample 5399851 | NCBI WGS metagenome assembly WPCK01 (sample SAMN12869471, study PRJNA574797) | sludge metagenome | isolation source: wastewater treatment of pH11 | place: China:Beijing | collected 2019-05-20 | reverse complement strand
TCAACACCTTGATAAAAATTCCCCCAAACCCGGTTTAAAAATGCGACCTGACACCAAATATTTAAATAACCTCCCCATCAGCCACGCCCCTGATAAAAGAAACACCCCCAGCGACCGGATTCGCGGACCCGTTTGGTCCGGAGAACCACAGTTTGTAAGCACCATAGGCACCGGCACCGAGCACGAGCGCGCCCGCGACGCCGAGCCCGACAATCATCGGAGCCTTTGACTTCTTCTCGGGTGGTGGCACCTGATCGTAGCCACCCGCCGCGAAGTTCTCAGTGCCAAACTGTGCATTGGGGTCAGCGCCAGGCTGCCCCGGTGCCGGGTAACCAGCAGGACCCTGAGTAGCGTACCCTCCTGCGAGTGCAGGGTCTTGGTAGCCAGTTGGCTGACCGGTGACCGGATCGGTGTAGCCCTGCTGTGACTGCGCGGCAAAACCCTGGTTCGGGTCGGCGTAGCCACCAGGGGTCGCCGGAGCGACCGGCTGTGCCGGTGCCACAGGTGTGTCGGCGACTGCTGGACCAGCAGGTGTTGCCGAGGTAGGAACTGATGGTGCGGCTGGTGCAACCGGTGACGGTGCGGCAGGAACGGTACCGCGTTGCGCAATAGCCTGCGCAACCTGCGGGTCGCCCATTGAACCGAGCCATGACAGAAGATCTGCTGGAGCCGCCGGGTTGCTTGCAAGTGCCGCACGTAGATCGGGTCGCTGGTTCGCGATAGCAGCCAGCACCTCAATCGGTGTATTGGGATCGGCGGCATGCGCCGCCGTAAACGATGCTGGGTCAAACTGCTGGGACAAGGTTCGATCCTCTCTAAAACGGCACGCGCTGCATGCATGCTCGTCTATATAGATTCGCCGCTGGATGCCAAGTTCGCAAATGCTCAGGGCGATTGTTCATAAGGTTGTTACTCGATGACACTACTCGGTGTCAGCGGCACCGTCGATACAGCACTGAGCGTTGCGGTTACTGTGAATCTCCGCGAGCAGCCAGTTCTGCGTTGACTTGTGGGTCATTGAGCAATTTCAACCAGTCAAGGAGCGCCGGATAGGTACTGGGGTTCGCCGCCACGTCTGAACGCAGTTCAGGAGCATCCTGCACAATCCGTGCGAGTACTTCACCCGGGGTTTGCGGATCGCGAGCCTGCTGTGCCGTGAATCCGTGTGCCGGTGTGCTCGCAGGTGCGGGCGGCGGCGGGACTGCCGACGCAGCTGCTGAAGCCGAAGTGGGTTCGGTCGGACTCGACACGACTGGTGCGGATGCCACCGGGCTCGGTGCCACTGGCGCAGCGGTCGGCGGAGCCGGACTAGGCGCCACTGGCGCTGTGGCAACTGGGCTATTGGCCACCGGAGCGGCTGGAGCCCCCGGAGTGTAAGGCGCCGGGGCCGGCGTCGCAGGCGCGTAAGCCTGGGCAACTCCACCGGTATCCATCTGGGACGGTGTAGCTGGTGGCACGGCACCAGGCTGCATGGGAGCCGGTTGTCCAGCAAACGGTTGTCCCGTGCCAGGTGGCACAACACCGGGCTGACCGTAGGGTCCGGGCTGAAGCGGGCCGGTCTGTTGCCCATAAGCCACGTTGGTGTACGCCGGAACGCTGGCGGCTGTCATCGCGGAGATCGCAGCGAAACGCTCGCGTGCGGCCTTGGGAACGAATAGCGCGTATGCCACTGCGAGCGGAATACCGAAAGCGAGCGCGAGGTGTCCGAACGTGACAATGCGCGAACTGCCACCCATATTCGGTGCGACGACCAAGGCGATGATGCCGATGATCACCGAAGCCACCACCGCAACGATGCCGAAGAGCTTCGCATCGGAGGTCGCGGCCCACAGTCGTAGTCCAGCGAATCCCGCAGCCGCACCCACTAGCAGCGCCAGGACCAAGGTGGTGATCACTTTGCTTGTCGATGAGAAGTAGTTGACCCCTTCTCCTGTCATCAAGAGCATGACCGCACTGATCACAAAGGTGAGAGCCACTGCAGTCTGAATCCACAGCAGAACTGCAGTGCTGCGAATCCACGTCATTCCAGCGTCAGTATCGATGTGGGATCGCACGAGAGCAGCAGACGAGGCGATCACGGCCAAGGTCGGCAGCAGGAAGAATCCCAGCCCCCAACTCAGTGGCAGTGGCACGATGCCACTGAGCCACATCGGTTCCGGGCGCAACGTCTCCAGGCGAGGCAACGTCGATTTGTCGTCAAGGCCGAAGAACGAGATCACGACAACGACGATGCCCAAACTGACGAGGGCACGCCGCCACGGCAGGGAGTCACGCAACACCGCGAAGTAGGCCGGGACAAGCGCGATAGCCGCGCTGATCAGCAGCGTGATCACCGCAAGCAGCGTGTAGACCACGACTTTGTCGCCGAATACGTCAGAGGCGGAGACCACACCCCAGATCAGCGTGACAAGGAACCCGAGTGCGACAATCGCAAGCAGCACCGTGTAGATCAGTTTCCACAGCTGCGCTGCCGCGGGAAGCTCGTCATCGCTGAGTTCACACGAGCGCGGCTGAGCGAGCAAGAAGGCCGCGGCAAGACCGAACATCACGCCAGTTCCCCAACTGAACAGATGGTTGTCCGAGACCGCACCCAGCACGAAATGCACGAGTACCAGCAACACGAACGGTGCGGCCAGAGCCAGTCTTAGACTGCGGGTCTTAGCGGGAGTCCATGAAACCGGGAACACATTGGCCCGCGCGAGGTAGGGCACTGCGACCGCGAAAGCTGAGAGCAGCGCGATCAGCAGCACTTCGATGAGGTCGCGGCTGCGATAGTCCGAGGACCAGGTGCCGAACGTGTCCCACGGCAATGCCAGCGAGACAAGGAAGAACAAGAAGGCCATGCCATCGCGTACCAGATCCGATACCGGCATGCCGACAAACGGGTTCGTCGTGGGACGCTTGGGCACCGCGGCAGGCGTGTACTGACTGGGCTGCTGGTAGGGCTGGCCCGGCTGGTAAGGATGTCCCTGCGGAGCACCTTGCTGCGACTGGTACGGCTGTCCCTGTTGTCCGGACGGTGTGGGCTGACCGGGCTGATAGGGCTGCTGGGCCTGCGGCGCGGGTTGATAAGGCTGGGCGGGCGGTGGCGCCGTCGGAACCGCCCCGGATTGCGCAGGATCTTGTGGCTGGTATGGCGCAGCGCCATCAGCGCCGCCGTTCGGTTCACTCGGGTTCGGTCCTGGCACGGGATTCGTCACGATCTCGTCCTTCTTCGTGGGTATGTGCATCTGACACGGAGCAATAAATTCTTCGCTTTAGACCTTGCCACGTTTTGCGCCGGAGCGCGCGGCATCTTCAGCGATGGCGGCTGTCGGCCGCCCGGTTATCCCTAGAAGCCCAGACGACCAAGCTGCTTGGGGTCACGCTGCCAGTCCTTGGCGACTTTGACATGCAGGTCCAAAAAGACCTTGTCGCCTAGAAGTGCTTCAATTTCGCGGCGTGCCGCGGTGCCCACGGCTTTCAACCGAGCACCACCGCGGCCAATAATGATCGACTTCTGCGAGGGCCGTTCCACGAAAAGATTGACGCGCACGTCGATCAGTCTGTGGTCTTCATCACGCCCTGGTCGCAGTGACATCTCCTCCACCACCACGGCAAGCGAGTGCGGCAACTCGTCACGCACGCCCTCAAGGGCAGCCTCACGCACGAGCTCTGCCACCATCACGGACTCAGGCTCGTCCGTCAGCTCACCGTCAGGATACAGTTGCGGGCCTTCCGGCAGTTCGGAGACGACCAGATCGATCAGCTCATCCACCTGATAGCGCGACTGTGCGCTGACCGGGATGATGTGCGTCCAGTCCCCCAATTGGTCAACATCGATCAGATGCTGCGCCATCTGTTCTTTGGTGACCAAATCGCTCTTGGTCGCTACCGCAATCACCTTGGGTCCGCGCCGTCCTGATACGATTTCCGCCAATTGCGAGGCGATGAACCGATCTCCCGGCCCCACTTTCTGGTTAGCGGGCAAGCAGAACAGGATCACATCGACTTCACCCAGCGTATCGGTCACCAAGGTGTTCAGTCGCTCACCGAGCAGCGTGCGAGGACGATGCAATCCGGGGGTGTCAATCAGCACCAACTGTGAATCTGGGCGCGAGACGATGCCGCGAACAGTGTGGCGGGTGGTCTGCGGCCGGTCAGACGTAATAGCGACCTTCTGCCCCACGAGAGCGTTGGTGAGCGTTGATTTCCCCGCGTTAGGACGGCCGATGAGGCATGCGAACCCGGAACGGTGCGGCGTCGAAGTCATTGGGGCCTTTCACTTTGTGGAGCGGTAGGCATTTCGCCTGAGTGCTCTGTGACAACTAGGTTCTCGTCATGTTCGTTCTGTTGGCTGGCAATGACAGTGGCCAACCGCTTGCGCCGTCCTTCGGTACGTTCGGCAACGAGTTTGATTCCAGCCACGTAACCGCATGAACCGGGAATGGGGACTCGTCCAATCGCCTTGGCCAACAAGCCTGCGACCGTATCGACATCGTCATCGTCCAAGTCGATGCCGAACAGTTCGCCTAGTTCATCCACTGGGCATCGCGCTGGCACCCGGAACGAGCCGTCACCGAGGTCTTCAACCTCTGGCGTGGCCGTGTCATGCTCGTCCGTCAACTCTCCGACGATTTCTTCGAGCGCGTCCTCGATGGTCACCAGCCCTGCGATACCGCCGTATTCATCCACGACAAGCGCCACATGGGAGGCAGCCGCCTGGAATTCTCTCAGCAACGCATCGACTGGCTTGGATTCCGGGACGAACATCGCCGGGCGGAGCACCTCATGGACCTTGCGTGTGGCAGCAAGGTCCTCTTTGGTGGCATTGCCGCTGTCGATGACTCGTACGACGTCTTTGAAGTACAGCACGCCCCGCAAATCGTCGGTGGACTGGCCCACCACCGGGATGCGTGAGTAGCCTGACCGCAAGAACAGTCGCAGAGCGCGGCGCAGCGACTCGTCCTCGCTGATCACGATCATGTCGGTGCGCGGCACCATGACCTCGCGAGTCAACGTGCTCGACAACTCGACGACAGAGCGCAGCATCTGCTGCTCTTCGGCTTCGATCACGCCGGACTCGCCTGCCCGATCGACATATTCGACGAGTTCGCCGCTGGGGCCGTCTTCATGGACACCAGGACGCGAGGCCACGACCCAGGGCAAGACGCGAGTGATCGCCAAGGCGAGGGACAGCAGGCCGCTCGACCAGCCCAGCGTCGCGGTGGGGCGGTGCCTTCCGATGGTACGAGGGCTCACTCGCACCACCAGCAGCGCAATGATCACCGAGCCTACGATGGCGACAAGCAGGATGAGCCACCACGAGTCCACCAGCGCCGCAATGGCCACCGTCAAACACACTGCCGCGACAGTCTCGGACACGACTCGAATCAGCGCAGCCGATGAGGCGGTACGCTGCGGGTCGGCCATGATCTTCTCAAAGCGCTCCCGGCGACGTGGCCGTGCCTCGATCAATTCGGTGACCATACCGCGCGATGCCCGCAGAATCGCTGCTTCTCCGGCACTGAGTAGCGCGGCAAGGACATTGCCGAGCACTACCGCCAGAATGAGTGCGCCAATAGGCGCGCCTGACATACCGTCCACGCGCTACCGCCCGGCCAGGAAGGTCAAGAGCAGTCTGCGTTGCAGCGCGAACATTTCCTTCTCCTCGGCTGGTTCAGCATGGTCGTAGCCAAGCAGGTGCAAAATGCCGTGTGTGGTCAGTAGCAAGAGTTCCTCAATCGTGGAATGTCCCGATACCGCTGCCTGCTGCGCCGCGACTTCTGGACACAACACCACATCGCCGAGCAGTCCGGGTTCGGCTTGACCGTCCGCGGGGCCCGGCCGTAACTCGTCCATCGGGAAGGACAACACATCGGTGGGTCCCGGCTCGTCCATCCAGGTCACGTGCAATTCGGTCATGGCCGGAATATCGACGAGCACAATGGCCAATTCGGTCAGCGGGTGCAATCGCATCTCATCCATGACGAAACGGGCCAGTGCGGCGAACTCCGCCTCGTCTACGGCGAAGCCCGACTCGTTATTGACTTCTACGGTCATTGACCACTATCTCCTGGTCCTGTTGCCAAAGCCCCGGGTTGCGGGATTTGTCGTATCCCACCGGGCGTAAGCATCGATAATGTCGCTGACGAGTCGGTGTCGCACCACGTCCGCCGAAGTCAGGTGACAGAAGGCGATATCGTCCACACCCGAGAGCACATCTTCGATAATGCGCAGCCCGGAGGTCACGCCACTGGGCAGGTCCACCTGTGTGCTGTCTCCGGTGACCACCATGGTCGAACCGAATCCCAGTCGGGTGAGGAACATCTTCATCTGTTCTGCCGAGGTGTTTTGCGCCTCGTCCAAAATGATGAAGGCGTCGTTGAGAGTACGGCCGCGCATATAGGCCAGTGGCACGACCTCAACGGTGCCCGCTTCGATCAGTTTCGGCAGCACATCGGGTTCGAGCATGTTCCGCATGGCGTCGTAGAGCGGACGTAGATACGGGTCGATCTTCTCAGCCAGCGAGCCTGGCAGATATCCCAAGCGCTCCCCTGCCTCGACAGCGGGACGGGTCAGCACAATGCGGGATACTCGTTTCGCCTGCCAGGCCTGCACCGCTTTGGCCACCGCGAGATAGGTTTTCCCGGTACCGGCCGGACCGATTCCGAAGGTCACGGTGTGCGCGTCGATCGCATCGACGTAGGCACGCTGGCCTACCGTTTTGGGACGCACCGACTTGCCCCGGTTAGAGACGATGTCGACCGCTAGCACCTCAGCGGGACGAGTGGGCCGATGCCCGGTCAGCATGCTGATCGATCGGCGTACGACATCGGCGTTGACTTCGACGCCTGCCTCAATAAGTTCGATCAGTTCGTCGATGAGTTGCGTGACAACCTCTACCTGAGCTGCAGGACCCTGAATCGTCACTTCATTGCCGCGCGCATGGACGTCAACATTGGCGAATCCGACTTCAACGGCGCGCAGCACGTTGTCGGAAGGGCCTGACAGTGCCGCCATCGCAGCATTAGAAGGGATAACGACCCGGTGGGTGACCTGGTGGTCGGGTTGGCTCACGCGGGTGTCCACCCCAATTGCGTCCCAGCGATCACATGCGCATGGACGTGGAAGACACTCTGGCCGGCACGCGGCCCTGAGTTGAAGATCAGACGGAACTGTCCATCAGCCAGCGTTCCCGCTACCTGGTCGGCAAGGGTGATCATTTCAGCGAGTAACTCGGGGTCGGCGGCGGCGACCTGCGCGACGTCGCCATAGTGGTCCCGGGGCACGACTAATGCGTGTACGGGTGCTTTCGGGTCAATGTCTTTGAACGCGATGACGCGTTGAGTCTCGGCCACTCGTTGCGACGGCAATTCGCCCGCGACAATGCGGCAGAAAAGGCAATCTGATTCAGTGGTTCCAGTAGTCATGTACTGAGCCTATCGTGTTACTTCCATCCGCCCCAGAGCATTTGCAGTGCTGCTATCGCTGCTGGTCCCGCCGTGGAGGTGCGCAGCACGTGCGGTCCGAGGCGTACTGCCTTGGCACCGGCCTGGGTGAACCGGTGCACTTCGTCGTCTGAAATGCCGCCTTCTGGGCCGACCACGAGCCAAACCCGCCTCTCCTCGCCGGGATCCCCTGCAGGCGCGACTGTCTCAGACAACCCGGTCGGCGCAGATTCGTGGAGCACTAGAACCGTGTCCTGCGCCTGACATGCCTGCGCGATCGATTCGGTCAGTGAGGTCGTGGTCACCAGTGGCTGCACCTGCGGGTGCCAGGCCCGTCGGGCCTGCTTGCTGGCTGCCAGAACTGCTTGCTGCCACTTCTCGTGTGACTTGGCGGCCCGGTCACCCCGCCACTGCACGATGGAGCGCTGCGCCTGCCATGGCACCACGGCCATCACACCGAGTTCGGTGGCCGCCTGAATCGCTAATTCACTGCGGTCTGACTTTGCCAGGGCCTGCACCAAGGTCACACGGATCGGTTCGGGCGGTTCTTGGACGAGTTCATCCACTCGGCAGTCCAACCAGCCTTTTCCCACCGCCATGATGACGCACCGAGCCCGTGTGCCTTGTCCGTCAACGAGTTCTACTTCCTCGCCGACGGTCAGTCGTTGCACCACCGAAGCATGACGGCCCTCGTCCCCCGCGAGACGGACCGTACCGCCAGCAGCATCGGCACTGACCTGGTCGTGATCGACGACAAAGACCGGAGCGCTCACTAGCGTCCGCTCAGTTTTTCACGCAACCGGGAGAACACGCCCTGGCTTGTGGAGTGGACACGGGCCGCTGGCCGCTCTTCGCCCCGGAGCTTGGCGAATTCGCGCAGCAAGTCGGCCTGCTCATCGGTGAGGCTTTCCGCAACCTCGATCTCGACATGAACGTTGAGGTCACCGCGCTGGGTGCTGTGCAGTTTGCCCACACCCAGTCCTTTGAGCGTGAGGACTTCGTCAGGTTGGGTACCCGCAGGCACATCAAGTTCCTGCGAGCCATCGAGGGTTTCGAGTTCGACCAGGGTACCCAGTGCCGCTGCTGTCATGGGCAGCGAAATCGTGCAGTGCAGGTGGTCGCCGCGCCGGGTGAACGTTTCATGCTTGCGCACCCGGATCTCGAGGAACAGGTCCCCTGCCGGGCCACCGCCGGGGCCGACTTCACCTTGGCCCGACAGTCGCACCCGGTTTCCGGTGTCAACGCCAGCCGGGATATCGACTTTGATCGTGCGGCGAGAACGAACTCGTCCCTGTCCCGCGCACTGCGGGCACGGCGACGGCAACACGGTGCCGTGACCTTGGCAGGCGCCACACGGTGCCGTGGTCATCACCTGTCCGAGCAACGAACGTGCGACCCGCTGTACCGACCCGCGGCCGTGGCAGACTTCACAGGTCTGCGGCGATGTTCCCGGCGCGCAGCAACTACCGCTGCACGCGTCGCACACCACGGCGGTCTCCACCGTGACATCATGACGGGCGCCGAACACTGCGTCGCTGAGATCGACGACAACCTCGATCAGGGCATCTTGACCTCGTCGGGTGCGCGGCACCGGACCCTGGGGCTGCGCACCGCCACCGAAGAATGTCTCGAAGATGTCCTGGAAGCCGAAGCCGGCACCGCCGCCACCGCCAGGTGCTGAGGGATCAACGCCCATGTCGTACTGCTGGCGCTTCTGGGCGTTCGACAGGACCTCGTAAGCGTGGCCGACTTCCTTGAATCTCTCAGCGGATTCCTCACCGGCCACATCAGGGTGCAACTCACGGGCCAACTTGCGATAAGCCTTCTTGATCTCTTCCGGGCTGGCATCGCGCGATACGCCCAACACTGCGTAATAGTCAGTCACTGGCTGTTCTAACTTCCTTGGGAATCGGTTGAAAAGTGGATGCGGTCTCGGCAGGCTCGAACCAGCGAGCATGGACAAGCACGGCCAGACGGCTCACGTGGTGACGATCCTTGATAGGTACCGTGCCACGGCACGCACCGAGGCGATGGTGGCCGGGTAATCCATTCTGGTCGGTCCGATGGAACTGATCGTTGCTACCAGGTCGCTCCCCTGACCGTAGCCAGAGGTGACAACGGAGGCGTTGACCAAACCGTCAACCCGAGTCTCTCGTCCAATGCGCACGGACACTGGCGAGGTCTCGGCCGCCATCTCGGTCAAAAGTTTGAGCAACACCACCTGTTCCTCAAGTGCTTCTAGCACCGGGCCTAGATTTTCTTCGAAACCCATCTGTGCGGCTGCCAGGTTTGCGGCGCCGCTGAGCACCATACGCTCTTCGCGCTCCTCGCTGATCGTATCGACGATCAACTCGGCGATCTGTTGCGCAACCTGTTGATGCGATTCGAGACTTTCCCGCACCACGTGTTCGAATGCCGCCACGAGATCTGGCAATCGGCGTCCCGCGGCCGCCACATTCAACACCACGCGCAGATTCGCGAGGGCGCCTGGATCGATGGCTTCAGTCAATTCGACGGTGCGCTGTTCGACTCGTCCGGTATCAGTGATGATCACCACGAGCAGACGTTCGGTAGAGAGCGGAACGAGTTCAACATGGCGCAGCCCGGAACGACGCAATGAGGGGTATTGAACCACGGCGACCTGACCGGTCAACTGAGCCAAGAGCTGACTTGCACGCACGATGACATCGTCAAGATCGACACCACCGCCGATGAACAGTTCGACAGCGCGGCGTTCAGACGGCGACATCGGCTTGACGGTGGCGAGTTGATCCACGAAGAGCCGATACCCCTTGTCGGTGGGCACTCGTCCTGCCGAGGTATGAGGTTGGGCGAGATAGCCCTCGTCCTCCAAGACAGCCATGTCGTTGCGGATTGTCGCAGGAGAGACACCCAACTCATATCCTTGCGCGACGGCCTTGGACCCCACTGGCTCGTGGGTTGCGACGTAGTGTTCGACGATGGCACGGAGCACATCGACTCGACGTTGCTCCGCCGCGGTACGCTGCGGACTGTCCGACATGCCACCTCCTTGGCCCGGCAAACCGCTGATCATATGTCAGCACTCAACACCTTCGAGTGCTAATTCTACGCCGAAGGCTCGTCAATGGTGACAAAGTCGATGAGGTTTTCCACAGGCCCGAGCAACTCCGGCACCAAATCCGAATAGGACCGCACCTGTCGCAAGATACTCGCCCAGCCATGAGCCACATCGGTTTGAGTCTCATGCGGCATGTTCAAATGCGCGAGTATGCCGCGTTTCCATTCAATATTTCGTGGAATCCGCGGCCATTGCGCCATACCGAGACGTTCTGGCTTGATCGCCTGCCAGATGTCGACGAAAGGGTGCCCGACGATACGGATGCACTCGGGACCCCACCGCCGTGTGATCTCGTCGACAATGCGCTGTTCCTTCGTGCCGACAACGAGATGGTCGACCAGTACGCCGATGCGCGCCTGCCTCGTCGGACGGAATTCCTCGAGCCGGTCATTGAGGTGATCAATGCCCTGCAATAGTTCGACGACGACACCCTCGATGCGCAGATCATCGCCCCAGATCTTCTCGACCAGTTCGGCATCGTGACGGCCTTCGACCCAGATGCGGCTGGTTCTCGCGACCCGTGCGGGCGCATCGGCGACAGCCAATGAGCCCGATGCGGTACGTCGGCGCTGTTGCTTCTGCACCGATTCGGGCCGTGTCGGAGCGACCAGCGTCACCGGTTTTCCATCTATCCAAAAACCGGGGCCGAGCGGAAAAGTACGCAGGGACCCGCGACTGTCCTCCAACACGACGACGTGCTGTCCGCCGGATTTTTCTACCCGGGTTACAGCGCCCACCCATCCGGTCGTGACTTCTTCGACGACGAGTCCCAGCTGGGCAGCCACCTGCTTCGACTGCGGACGGCGGCGGTGATGGGATGTGGTGGAGCTGAGGACGTCTGGGCCATAGCGGTCATTCATCTGGGTTACTCCGTCGTCTCGAAAACGGATTGCTGGGCTTCTTCGATCGCCGCAACGATGACGTCGGCATAGGCGCCGGTTCGGTCGGGTTTGGGGTGCACGCCATCGGCGCCAAAGATCTTCGGGTTCTTCTTGGCCACCGCGGCCCAGTCCGCAACCACCACATTGCCAAAAAGCGTTGGGGCCTGGGCTATGGTCTTGTTCGTCGATTTGATCCAAGAGCGGTCCGCATAGCCGTTGACCAAAATGACGGCACGGTCCTTGCCGACCGCCCTGACCACCTTGCGCAACTGATCCTCGGTGAGGGTCGAGTTCGTGGCCAAGGCAATGACGACATAGTCCCTCAGTTTGCCGCGCTTATCGATCTTCTTGACGATGTCGGGGGCCTGGATCATATTGCGGCCCACCGCCGCAGAGATCACCACACCTGGAAGCTGTTCTTGTAGTGATTCCGCGGCGGCAATGGTCACCGAATCACCGATGATGGTGGTGTTCTTACCGGAGGCCTTGGGCCCCAGGTTTGCGGTGGCCCCTGGCCTCGAGTCTGAGCTGTCACTGCCAGTCGCATCGCCACCAGCAGCCGAGACATCGTTGGAGGAATCAGGACTCGTCCCCGCTGCGTTTGCTGCGTCGTCGGCAGATTCGCCCAGTTCCGCGCCTATGTCCAAAACATCGTCGGTCTCATCCAGGTCTTCAATCAGCCCCAACTCGTCTGTGCTGTTCAATAGGGCCGAACCCGCGGCCAGCTGCTGATCGAGTTGCGTCGATGAGGGCGCCACCGCGACCCCATACACGGTTCCGGCAACGGTCACCGCAGCTGCGAGGCCCAATGCCGACACGGTTCTGCGAGTGCGCATCGTTACACCGGGGATCGGCTGCATGGCACGGATCGCACCACGGAATGTCGCTCGGAAGCCCAGGCGTCGAATGGGCTGCTCCACATATCGGTACGACAACGCGGCCAGCATCAGCGTTCCGCTCAGCACTATGAGACCGCTAAGCCACTGCGGTACCTTCTCGAAGGCGTAGAACATCACCACCACCAGCGGCCAGTGGTACAGATACAGGCCGTACGAGCGCTCCCCGACCCAGGCAAGCGCACCTCGTTCGCCGCGTCGGCTGCGTTCCGGCAGGCAGAGCAATGCGAAGATCACGAACATGGTGGCCAAACTCGCCACAGTGATACCACCACGGTAAGTCCACTGCTGCGACCAGGTCGACATCGCGGCGATGGCGCCGATCACTGCGAGCGCTGCCACCGCAACCATCGCTACGGCCCATTTGGCGCGCCTGTCATGTCGGATTCGAGCAAGGAGCCGGCGTCCCCGATAGCCCGATACTGCCGCTGCCAGGGCGGCACCCAACATCAGGCCGATCAGGTGGGTATCGGTGCCGTAGTACGCCCGGGACGGGTCTGCGGCGCTGGCGGCAATAAGTGCCATCATCACTGCCGACACAGCACCCACTCCAAGGGCCACTGTCCCCACGAGTCGAAGCGGCGTCAAACGGCGTCGGCCCTGGCCTCGTTCTTGGTGACGGCCGCCCCATGCCAGCACCACAACCACTACTAGTGGCCACATCAGGTAGAACTGCTCTTCGACAGCGAGAGACCACAGGTGCGTGAACGGCTCCGGATAGAAGTCAGAGCCGTATGACGAGCCCGAAGCAATGAAGATCCAGTTCGAGGTGAATGTCAGCGCACCGACAATCTGACGGCCGATGCCGACCAGAATGTCACCCCCGACCAGCGCTGCCGCGGCACCTGTCAATAGCACCACAGCTACGAGCGCCGGAATCAGGCGTCTGGCTCGTCGTTGCCAAAAATGAAGCAGGTCGATGCTGCCCGTCGTGCGCCACTGCCGTAACAGCAGACCTGTGATCAGGAACCCTGAGACCACGAAGAAGACGTCGACACCGATGAACCCGCCTGGCAGAGCCAACGGGAACAGATGGTAGGTGATCACCAACACGACTGCGAGCGCCCGCAGGGCGTCAAGACCATAGACCCGACCTGCGAAGACGTCCAGACGCGATACGTCTGTCGTAGTGCCCATCAAACCTCGTCCATGCCGTCTGTCGTGCTATGCCTGTTGCCGTGCCGTACCCGTCAATGATAGGCGGCTAGAGGCCCATCAGCTCGGTTATCAAGGCGTCGGCGAGGAGTCTGCCGCGCAGAGTCAGCTTGAGTGTGCCGGTCAACGCTGCTCGGCCGTCGATCAAGCCCCGAGCAACGAAATCGGCAATCACCGCAGGGTTCGGATCGGGCAGGTCGCTGATCGTCATCCCCTCCGACAGTCTGATGCCCAACATGACTCGTTCCAGTGTCGCCTGTTCCTGGGTGAGGAACTCTCGACCGGCTGCTGGGGAGGTGGCCGATTCTAGTTTGGCGGCGTAGCTTCTCGGGTGTTTGACGTTCCACCAGCGCACGCCGTGGGCTTGGGTCGTCGTGCTCGTGACTTCGTTGTCGATGTCCACAGCGTGGGCGGCCTCGTCCTCGAAATACCCTGCCGCCAGGTACGAGTGCGCCCCGGGGCCGATACCCCACCAGTCGTCGCCTCGCCAGTAGGCGAGGTTGTGCTGGCAAGCGGCTGGCTTGCCGTCTATCTCGCGCGCCCAGTTCGAAATCTCGTACCAGTGCAATCCGGCTTCGGAGAATGCCTGGTCGGCGAGTTCGTATTTGTCGGCCTGATCATCGGCATTGGGCATTTCGACCATTCCGCGGCGCACCTGCGTTGCGAGTTTGGTCCCGTCTTCAACGACGAGCGCATACGCAGAAATGTGGTCGACCCGCGTGCTTAGTGCGACGTCCACGCTGCGGCGCCAATCATCTAGCGATTCGCCTGGCGTGCCGTAGATCAGGTCCAGGGAAACCGCCAGGCCTGCCTGCTTCGCCCACTCGACCACTTGCGGAATGCGGGCTGGGTCGTGGGTGCGTTCCAAGGTGGTCAGCACATGTGGCACCGCCGATTGCATACCGAAGGAGATGCGGGTGAACCCTGCTGTGGCAAGGGTTTCGAGGTAGCGCTGATCGACCGAGTCAGGATTGGCTTCGGTGGTGACTTCGGCGCCCGCTTCTAGGCCCCATGCCTGTTGCACGCGGTTCAAAATGGCGGCTAGATCCGTTGCCGGGAGCATCGTCGGCGTGCCACCGCCGAAGAACACAGATTGCACCGCGCGTGATGGCACCGCTGCTTGGTCCAGTTGTCTTGCGGCCAGGTCGATCTCTAACGCAGCCGTTTGCGCGTAGGCGGCTTGGCTTGCGCCTCCGCCAAGTTCTGTCGCGGTGTAGGTATTGAAATCACAGTAACCACAGCGCACCTTGCAGAACGGGACGTGAACGTAGACGCTGAAGCCGCGCTGTCGATCGTAGTTAGCGGTCCACCCGTCGAGCGGTCCGCCGCCCGGAACCGTGTCGCCGTCTGGCAGTGCTGGGCTCACTGATACTCGCTTCTTCGTATCGTGCGTTGCGTATCGTTTCGCACAACGCAGGCACTGAGCGCGCCGATGCTCACTTCTTCTTGGCGTCCTTGGCGTCCTTGCTTGACTGCTCAGAGGAAAGCGCTGCGATGAAGGCCTCTTGCGGCACGTCGACACGGCCGATGGTCTTCATGCGCTTCTTGCCCTCCTTCTGCTTTTCAAGCAGTTTGCGCTTCCGGGAGATGTCACCGCCGTAGCACTTGGCGAGCACGTCTTTCCGGATTGCCCGGATGGTCTCGCGCGCAATGACCCGCGAGCCGATCGCTGCTTGGATCGGCACCTCGAATTGTTGCCGCGGAATCAGGTCCTTGAGTTTGGCCGTCATCATCACGCCGTAGGCGTATGCCTTTTCCTTGTGAACGATGGCGCTGAACGCATCGACCTGCTCACCTTGCAGCAGGATGTCAACCTTGACGAGGTCGGCGACCTGCTCGCCGGAGGGCTCGTAGTCGAGTGAGGCGTAACCCCTCGTCTTTGACTTCAACTGGTCGAAGAAGTCGAAGACGATCTCGGCCAACGGCAACGTGTAACGCATCTCCACGCGGTCAGCCGAAAGGTAGTCCATGCCGAGCAGATCGCCGCGGCGCGACTGGCACAGTTCCATGATCGCGCCGATGAACTCGCTGGGCGCCAAGATGGTGGCGCGCACCACAGGTTCACGGACCTCGCGGATCTTCCCGCCGGGGAACTCACTCGGGTTGGTCACATTGATCTCGGTGTTGTCTTCCATCACAACGTCGTAGATCACGTTCGGTGCGGTGGAGATCAGCGCGAGCCCGAACTCACGGTCGAGCCGCTCACGAATGATCTCCAAGTGCAGCAGCCCGAGGAACCCGACACGGAAGCCGAAGCCGAGTGCTACGGAGGTTTCAGGCTCGTAGTTCAGCGCCGCGTCATTGAGTTTGAGCTTGTCGAGCGCATCGCGCAGTGCCGGGTAGTCCGATCCGTCAATGGGGTACAGCCCGGAGAACACCATCGGTTTCGGGTCCGAGTAGCCTGCGAGCGGTTCGGTGGCGCCGTGGTGCATGGTGGTGACGGTGTCACCGACCTTGGATTGGCGCACATCCTTCACCCCGGTGATGAGGTAGCCGACTTCTCCTACGCCGAGGCCTTGAGTAGGGATCGGTTCGGGTGAGATGACACCGATCTCCAGGAGTTCATGGGTGGCTTTAGTCGACATCATCGAGATGCGTTCACGCGGGTTCAACGATCCGTCAACCACACGCACGTATGTCACAACCCCGCGAAAGGTGTCATACACCGAGTCGAAAATCATGGCCCGGGATGGCGCATCGGCGTTGCCGACCGGCGCGGGGACCACTTCGACGATTCGGTCGAGAAGTTCCGCGACTCCTTGCCCGGTCTTGCCGGAAACTTTGAGAACTTCACTGGGCTCAACGCCAACGAGTCCGGCGATTTCTTCGGCGTACTTTTCGGGTTGTGCGGCCGGCAGGTCGATCTTGTTGAGCACCGGGATGATTTCAAGCTCGTTGTCCATTGCCAAGTACAGGTTGGCGAGTGTTTGCGCTTCGATGCCTTGGGCGGCGTCGACTAGGAGCACTGCGCCTTCACAGGCCGCCAGGGAACGGGAGACCTCGTAGGTGAAGTCAACGTGCCCGGGTGTGTCGATCATGTTGAGTGCAAAGGGGTGTTCGGTGCCGTCCTCGTCGACCGTGGCCCATGGCATGCGCACAGCTTGCGACTTGATGGTGATGCCACGTTCGCGCTCAATGTCCATCCGATCGAGGTACTGCGCGCGCATGGCGCGCTGTTCCACAACACCGGTCAGCTGCAACATGCGGTCGGCGAGGGTGGACTTGCCGTGGTCGATGTGAGCGATGATGCAGAAATTGCGGAGCAGCTCAGGGGCGGTGGCGGCTGGCTTGATCAATTTACCGGCGCTCGGGCTCGGGATGGGTGACACGAGGCTTCTAACTCCCGGAAACAAGGTCGGATACAACATCGCGGTTAAGGGTGCCGCATCGCAATCTTTTTCAGTGACGAGCGTCCCGGTCGGGGATTTTCGTTACACCTTTTGCAATCCAGCACCGCAACTCTTAGCGCCGCGATCCACCATTGTCCCATGCTTGGCGACGAGTTCGCTCCCACGGGATTGTGCGCAAGTCCCTGGCCGTGGCCCCGAGTTTCTGGCAACGGGTTACGGTTGGCTTGTGTCTACTACCGATCTACCCGGGTACGCCGGAGATTTCAACGGCGTGGTTCAGCCCGTTTATGCCCCTGATCTCGATGGTGACGCTGATCCGGGCGAAATCGTCTGGACCTGGGTCCCGTACGAGGAGGATCACACTCAGGGTAAAGACCGCCCGGTCTTGGTCGTCGGGCATGATGGCCCTTGGCTATTGGCGCTGATGCTGACCAGTAAGGACCATGATCGTGACACCGAGTACCAGGCGCAGTTGGGTCGCCGGTGGTTGGATATCGGCACGGGCCCGTGGGATGCGCGCGGTCGCGAGTCTGAGGTAAGGCTCGATCGGGTGCTGCGAATCGATCCCGAGCGGGTACGTCGCGAAGGCGCCATTGTGGAGCAGGCACTATTCGACGAGATCATCGCGGCGCTGTGATGTCGTACTACAACCACCGACGTTGCACCCCCTCTATCCCGCGAGCGTTGCACCCTTGCTATCGCTAGAAAGGTGGCGGCTCATCCTTGTCGAAAAGTCGTTGCTCCAACCGAACTGTGATGCGTTCGTTTTCGCCAAGCGGTTGCATCGTCTGAAATCGGTT
>WPCK01135614.1_pt1 | contig 17631 bp, 18 predicted proteins | sample 5399851 | NCBI WGS metagenome assembly WPCK01 (sample SAMN12869471, study PRJNA574797) | sludge metagenome | isolation source: wastewater treatment of pH11 | place: China:Beijing | collected 2019-05-20 | reverse complement strand
GGAAAGATTCGGCGGGGTGGTTGCCGCCCGGGAATTGCCCGACCCGACGCCCCCCCCCCCCCCCCGGAGGAACATTTTTCCGTTCCACAACCACTTTTTCGTTGCAGGACTGGAAGGTCGATCATGTCGGATCTCCCATTCGGACCGTTGATTTTTCAATAGAAAACGGCATCCGGAGCCATTTTATCGTGACTTTCGCCCGCGTCAAGTGAATTTTCAGGGGCTTGATACCGCATTAAGGATCGACCTTGACCGCCCGGAAGCAGGCATCCTAAAAGAACACTCCTATGCCTTTGGTGCCCTAACGTATTCGAACACCCATCAAATGCCGACAGCCGAAAAATCGCGTTTGGATCGACTTCGACGGGAGTTCCCATGGCCCGATTCGAAACCTGGATTCGAGCGCATCGATTGGGCCCTGGACGCTGGCGGACGCAGTCTCGTCGTCGATCAGATTCAGAAACGCAACCTGAAAGTGGTCCTCGAGATCGGCGTGTTTCTGGGAGGTTCAGCGAAAGTCTGGCTCGATGCCTCCCCCGATGTGATCGTTCTCGCACTTGATCCGTGGATCGGCGGAGCATGGCTGGAGCCATTTGCCCGGTCGCGGCGGCAGCCAGAACAAGTCATCCGCCAGCTCACTGCAAGTGAAGAGTCCTTTTACGAGACCTTTGTTGTCAACCTGTGGGACTATCGCGAGCGGGTGATCCCGATTCGCGGCATGGCGCCCGAAATGCTTTACCGGATTCATGAATTCGGAGTGCAACCGGATCTCGTTTACCTGGACGGTGACAAGTCCGGCCGGGAACTGGAAGTCTGCCATCAACTTTTTCCCAACGCCATTCTCACCGGCGATGACTGGTTCATGGGGACCGACCGCTTCTGGAACAGCGACGCCGGATACCCGATCCGCAAGCCGGTTCGCGCGTTTTGTCAGCGACACAACCGGCGGCTGGTGGTGGACAAAAGCACCTGGATGATCACGAGAGAGCCGATCCCGATGAAGTACCGGTTGAAAGAGCCGTTATATCATTTCAAATCGATGCGCCGCCGGGCGCGAGGAGCTTTCCGCTGGATGATCGGCCGCGACAAAGCGGCGTGAGGGGTACTGAGTACTCAGTACTTTAAATACGCCAGCAGGCCGAGATCGGCCAGCTCCTGCTGAACCCGTTCATCGCTTTCATCGGAAAGTCCGCTGCGGACTTCATCCATCAAGTACGCTACAAATCGGGCCCGCGACCGTTTCAGCAACTGGCGCGTTGCATCGGCACGGAATTCCTTGCCAGCTTTTTTCGTCAGCCGGTCCGCCAATTCCTCGGACGATGCATCAGGAAATTCAGTGCGCAGTTTGAGCAAATGGTATCCCGGTCCCGGCTTGCCGCCATCTTCCGCCAACATGCGGGAAAAAGTCTGATCGATAATTGTCTTTTGCCAGGCTCCCAACCAGACCGATTCCAGTTCCTCGGACGCAGAATCGGCAACGGCGTCAAGCCCGGCATCACTCGCCGAGCGCCGCGATGACTTGTCCCAGTGATTTCTCACCATATTGCGAATGGCGGTTTTCAGCAGGTCCCGGAATCGCCCCCTGTCGGGATCGGCGCCGGCGAAATCGCCTCGCATCAGCCGCATCATCACATCCTGGGCGAGGTCATCGGCCTGTTCATTATTCCGCACCATGGCTCCCACGTATTTTCGCACGGCCGGTGAATAGCGCATCACCAGGGCGCGGCGGGCATCGACAGCGTTTTCCGGAAGGGCACCACCATGAGCCTGCCGCACCATGCTCCACCTGGTCTGGATCGCGTCGATCCGCTCCTCATTCATTGGCTGCTCCGTTCAGTTGTCTTCTTTTTCCTGGTCGTCCAGTTCGCGTGCGGATTGATCAAGTGACACTTTCAGGTTCAGGGCATTCTGATTGTCCGGGTCGGCATCCAGCACAGCCTGCACCTGTTGCGTTGCCTTCGCAAAGAAGTCGAGCGCGACGGCATTCTCGCCTTTTCCGGCCTGCAACCTCGCCTGTTCCGCGTGGATGGAGGCAAGGTCGAGCCGATATCCGGAGTCTTCCGGAAACTCGTCAACAAGCCGTTTCATGATATCGGCGGCCTCCGCGAACCGGGATTCGGCAGCCGACAAGTCTCCATTGCGAAAAGCGACGACCGCTTCCAGTCGACAGATTTCAGCGAGTCTTTGCCTGACGTCGCGGCTTTCTGCCCGATCGCCGGGCACCGCTTCGATAACCTCGCGGGCCCTGGCAAGCATTGCCACAACGTCAAATTCACTCCTCAAGGCCAGTTCAAATTCGGACCGCGCACAGAGTGCCTGCGCCAGCACAAGGACTGCGGCTCCGATTTCCGGGTTTTCAGCACGAAACAACCGTTCGGCAAGTTCGATCCGTTTCCGCAGCGCATCTCGCGCGTTATCGATCTTCCCCTCGTTCAATGCCGTGGAATATCGCTGGGCCTGCCACGCCGTCGCTGCGCGAATCGCATCGGGAGAATCCGGAAACCGGTCGAGTAATCGGGCAAATGCCTGGTCGATCTGATCGGTGGCGTTTCGAAAATGTTCCGGTTGCGATTCCGCATCGAGCAGATTCAGCTGTTCCGATTCCATTGATGTGCGCTCGATGGCAAACCACGGGTCTTCCGGCCAATGGGATGTCGCCTGATCCAGCAGTTCGGTCAGTTCATGAACTTGTACCGCCGAGTCCTTCCTGCGACCCCGGACCCAGTCATTGAGCCAGGCGATCTTGAGGGCCTCGATTGTGGCCCTCAGGACATCGGGGTCATCCGGTCTGAGCTTCAGCAGCTTGCGGTACATATCCGCCATCTCGCGGACCGTCGAATCGGACAAGGCGTCGGCCTGGGGAATATCGTAAAGTTCGTTGCGGACTCTGCTGACAATCGTATCGAGCGTACTTCGTGCATGTTCCAAAGCCGCATTGGCCTTGCGATTGGCACTCGCCAGCTCCTGGTTTCGGGACTCGAGCTTCGAATTGGCGGATTGCGTTTCCCGGTACGCCGCAGTCAGGGACAAACTCGCTAGTGTGCTGCCGATTGCCAGTGCGATCACCAGTCCTGCAGCAGCAGCTTTCCAGGGGTTTCTCCGCGTCCATTTGCCGACCCGCATGAACCAGCTTGCCGGCCTCGATTCAATGGGCAAGTGATTCAGCCAGCGCGACAAGTCGTCGGCAAGAGCCAAAGCCGATTCGAAACGACGGGCCGGTTTTTTCTCCAGGCACTTCATGCAGATTGTCTGCAGATCTCGTGGAACCGCCGGGTTCAGAGTCCTTGGCGCCACCGGATCTTCCGACAACAGCAACATCATCGTCTGCATCGGGTCGTTCGCCAGAAACGGCGGCTTGCCGGCGATCAGTTCGTACAGCATGGCCCCGAGTGAATAGATATCTGCTGAGGGTCCAATCCTGGAGACCACTCCGCTTGCCTGTTCGGGTGACATGTAGGCCGGTGTCCCGAGTATCTGGCCGGTCTTCGTGATGCGAGAGTCGCTCTTGATTGACTTTGCGAGGCCAAAGTCCACGACTTTCAGGGCCGGGAGATTGTCGGGTGAAAGCAGAATATTTCCCGGCTTGAGATCCCGGTGCACAATCCCCGCCCGGTGCGAAAACTCGACCGCCCGGGCAATCGTCTCCACAATCATGGCCGCTTCCCGAAAGGAGGCAGGCTGCTTCTGGATCAGGTCAGCCAATGAGCCTCCGGGCACCAGCTCCATGATGCACGCCGGCAAACCGTCTGCCGTTCGAGTGAAGTCATACATTCGGGCGATGTTGGGATGGTCGAGTCCGGCAATGGCGCGGGCCTCCGTCTCAAACCGGGAAACCAGTTCCTCGTCGGTCGCGTCCAAAATGGTCTTGACCGCCACTTCGCGCCCCAACCTGAGGTCCGTCGCCCGATAGACTTTCCCCATGCCACCGCGACCGATCAGACCGGTGATTTGATAACCGGTGATAGCAGGATATTCAGGTTTCAGGTTTTCGCGCGACAAATCCATACTGGTTCGTCATGTGTTCATGGACCATATCCGTGTCCGGCAGGCAGACTGGACTATTATCGTCCGCGGAGCCGGCCCATTCCAGAATCAGGCCCAAGATAGAATGGGCGAAAGGTGATGGCCGCATCCAAGGGCCGTTACAAGCCGATTCACTCCCCTTGAGGCGTTGTCACGACTCGCAATCCTTGAAGGCAGGCAGATCAGGCTCGATCAAGTATGCGCAATTGCGCCCTGGCCTGCTCGACAGCCTGTTTCCAGTTCGCCAGGTCTGGTCCCCTGGCGCTTGCAACTTCGTTTTCTGCCTCGATAAGTCGTGCCTGGATCTTTTCCCGGTTCAGGCCGGAGACGGGCAAGGCATTGCCTGTCAAAACCGAAACGACATTGTCGGCGATTTGCATAAAGCCGCCCCCGATATAAAAACGGGATGTCGTGCTTCCGTTGCGAACGCGCATTTCGCCGAATCCCAGCCGCCCAATGGTCGCCGCATGACCGGCGAGGACTCCGATTTCGCCATCGATCAGCGGAAGGGCGACGAACTCGGCGCTTTCATCAAAGACCGTGCTTTCCGGGGTAACGATGACAACCTGGAGTCCGGGCATGTTTCATTCAACCTGTTTCAGAGCGGTCTTGCTAATGTATTCCGATTGCATGCCGTAGCCACGCTCGCCAAAGCGTGGAACTAGCCCCTGGCCGCCATTTTCTTTGCCTGTTCCTCGGCCTGTTCGATCACGCCGACGTACATGAAGGCCTGCTCGGGCAAATGGTCCCACTTGCCGTCACAGATTTCCTCGAAGCTGCGAATCGTTTCGGCCAGCGGTGTGATTTCACCGGATTTGCCGGTAAACACTTCGGCCACAAGGAACGGCTGCGAAAGAAACCTTTCGATTCTTCGAGCGCGATGAACAACGAGCTTGTCTTCTTCGGAAAGCTCATCCACGCCGAGAATCGCAATAATGTCTTGCAACTCGCGGTAGCGCTGAAGGGTTCGCTGAACGCGACGGGCAATGGCGTAATGCCGGTCCCCCACGTATTGCGGGTCGAGAATGCGGCTCGACGAAGCCAGTGGATCGACAGCGGGATAAATCCCTTTTTCAGAGATACTTCGCTCGAGGTAGATGAACGCGTCCAGCTGGCCGAACGCAGTTGCCGGGGCCGGGTCAGTCGGGTCGTCGGCGGGAACGTAAACGGCCTGCACCGAAGTGATCGCCCCTTTTCGCGTGGAGGCAATCCGCTCCTGCAATGCGCCCATTTCCGTTGCCAGCGTCGGCTGGTAACCTACGGCAGAAGGCATACGACCGAGAAGTGCGGAAACTTCTGAACCCGCCTGGGAGAAACGGAAAATGTTGTCGACGAACAGCAGCGTATCGGCACCCGTCTGGTCCCGGAAATACTCGGCCATCGTCAGCGCGGTGAGCGCGACTCGCAGACGTGAGCCGGGGGGTTCGTTCATCTGGCCGAAGACCATGCAGGTTTGTTCGATAACCTTGCGGCCGGTCTTGCCGATCTCGGTTTCCTGCATCTCGAGCCAGAGGTCAGTTCCTTCACGGGTCCGTTCACCCACGCCCGCGAATACCGAATAGCCACCGTGCGAGCTGGCGATGCGGGCGATCAGTTCGGTGAGAATAACGGTTTTTCCCAGACCGGCACCGCCGAACAGTCCGGCCTTGCCACCTCGAACGAACGGAGTGAGCAGGTCAATCACCTTGATACCGGTTTCGAAAAGTTCGGTGGTGGTGGTGAGTTCCTCAACTGCCGGAGCAGGGCGGTGGATCGCACGTTTCTCTTCGACATTGACCGGACCGCGGCCATCGACCGGTTCGCCGAGAACATTGAAGACCCGGCCGAGCGTCGGTTTGCCAACCGGCACCGAAACAGGGCCTCCCGTGTCGACGCAAGCCTGTCCGCGAACGAGTCCGTCCGTGCTGCCGAGAGCGACACAACGGACCCGGCCGCCGCCGAGGTGTTTGGAGATCTCTCCGGTCAACGTCCGGCTAGAATTACCTTCCTTGATTGCCACGGTGACGGCGTTGTAGATCGCGGGAAGGCTGGTTTCGGAAAACTCGGCATCGAATGTAGAGCCGATAACCTGTGTGATTTGACCGGTGTTCGCCATGACAGTACTGATACCTTGACGGAATTAATGGACGAAAAATGTTTGCAGGGTTGTATTGGCCCGGTGGCGTGACACCGGACCGGGTTATCCTTCGAGTGCGTTCACGCCCCCGATGACTTCCATGATCTCGCCGGTAATCTTCGATTGCCGGGCGCGGTTGTAGGTCATGGAAAGGGACTTGATCATCTCATTGGCGTTTTCCGTGGCGCTTTTCATCGCGACCATGCGGGCGATCTGTTCGCTGACCGCAGCATCCAGAAAGCATTTGAACAGTCTGACCTTGAAGCTCGTCGGTACGATTTCTTCCAGGACGCTGGCCGCCGAGGGGATGAATTCGTAAATCGACTTGCCACTTTTTGCCGCCGGCGAAGCCTTCTTTCCTTCCCCCGTCAGCGAGCCGAGAGGCAAAAGGGTTTCGCTGGTGACCGTCTGTTTCGAAATCGAATGAAAGCGGGTGTAAACAACATCCAGCCTGTCCAGTTCGCCGGCGATGAACTGTTGCATGTAGCGATTGGCGATGGCTTCGACTTCGGTGTATTTGGGCTGGTCGTCGAATTGCAGGAGTGTCTGGTCGACCGGGATTTTCCGGAATTTGTAGCCGTTAATCCCCCGTTTGCCGGAAACATCGAGCGCGACATTGCCGCATTTCTCCGATAGTTCCCGCCGCGTTACGACGCCAAGTCGAATCGCGTTTCCGTTGTATCCGCCGCAAAGACCGCGATTGCCAGTCAGCACGAGCAACCGCGCATTGCTGACGACAGGCCGGGCTTCGAGGAGCGGGTGGGAAACATCCAGCCCCGCACTGGCGAGGTCGGCAACAACCTGCGTGATGCGGTTGGTGTAGGCCGTGGCAGCCGCAGCCCGATCCATCGCTTTCTTGAATCGCGCAGTGGCGATCAGCTCCATGGTTCGCGTGATCTTTTTGATATTGCGAACGGATTTTCGGCGTTTATCGAGAGCGCGGGGGTTTGCCATAAAAGCGGGTCAAATTCGGCTGATGTTTTTTTCCGGATTGCGAACAGGGATTAACGGAACGACTGGTTGAACTCGCGGATCGCAGCGGTCACCGCGACCGTCGCCGGGTGATCTGCCTTTTTCATGCAATCGCCTTCATTCTTGGTTTCGTCAAGCAGCTTCCTGACTTCCGGCTTGCGATCGTGGATGAAAGCGAGAAACTCCTTTTCCCATTTCTGGATCTTGTCGATGGCAATCTGGTCGAGGAAACCTTTTTCGCCCGCGAAAATCACCATGATCTGGTCGACGACATCCAGCGGGGCATATTGACCCTGCTTGAGCAATTCCACCATCCGGTAGCCGCGATCCAGCTGCAACTGTGTGGCGGCATCGAGGTCGGTTCCCAGCTGGGCAAAGGCCTCAAGTTCGCGGAACGAGGCAAGTGCCAGACGAAGGCCGCCGGCCACGTTTTTCATCGCCTTGACCTGGGCGGCACCACCCACGCGAGAAACCGAAATACCGGCGTTCATGGCCGGGCGAACACCGCGGAAGAACAAGTCCGGCTGGACATAAATCTGTCCGTCCGTAATGGAAATCACGTTGGTCGGAATGTAGGCGGAAACCTCGCCTTCCAGCGTTTCGATGATCGGAAGCGAAGTGATCGATCCACCTCCCAGTTCCTTGCTCAGTTTTGCCGAACGCTCAAGCAGGCGGCTGTGGCAATAGAAAACGTCACCGGGATAGGCTTCGCGACCTGGCGGGCGCCGCATCAGCAGGGACAACTCGCGATAGGCGACTGCCTGTTTGGAAAGGTCATCGTAAACCACAAGGCAATGCTGGCCCTTCCACATGAAATACTCGGCCATCGCCGTTCCGGCATAGGGGGCGACATACTGCAAGGGGGCGGCGGTACTTGCACCGGCCACGACGACCGTCGTGTAGGCCATCGCGCCGTTTTCTTCCAGAACGCGGATGATGCCGGCGACCGAGCTGTCCTTTTGGCCGACCGCAACATAGAAGCACTTCACGCCAGTGTTTTTCTGGTTGAGGATCGCGTCGATGGCGATCGCCGTCTTGCCGGTCTTCCGGTCGCCGATGATCAGTTCCCGTTGTCCGCGACCGACGGGGGTCATGGCATCGACGGCCTTGATACCGGTCTGCATCGGCTCGTGAACCGGCTGCCGCTCGGCGACGCCGGGAGCGATCACTTCGACGGGACGGGTTTCCTGGGCATTGATCGGGCCCTTGCCGTCGATCGGGTTTCCCAGCGGGTCGACCACGCGCCCGGTCACGGCATCGCCCACGGGAACGGAAAGCAGCGTTCCCATGGCCTGGACTTCGTCCCCTTCGTTGATTTTCAGGTAGTCACCGAGAATGATCACGCCAACGCTGTTTTCTTCCAGGTTGAACGCGAGGCCGATAGTCCCGTCAGGAAAGCGGACCATTTCGCCGGCTGCCACGCCGGTCAAGCCGTGAACGCGGGCGATACCGTCGCCCACTTCCAGAACCGTGCCGACCTCCCGGACATCGATCCGGCTGTCGAACTGTTCGATTTCCTGCTGGATGACCGAAGCAATTTCATCAGCACTGAACTTCATGGATACCTCTTTGCCAAATTTGATTTCGGGATCGCCGGTTCGAGCCTGTCAGGCTCCGGGGACAAAACGATCCAGTGATTTCCTGATTTCCTGATTGGCACGACCGGTGGCCGCGACCTTGATCTGATTCAACTGATTTCTCAAGCTGCCGTCATAGACCGTATCGCCGACGCGCACGATCAGACCACCGAGAATATCGGGATCGACGGAAGCATTCACGACAACGGATTTACCAAGCAATTTCTTCATTTGATCGGCGACTCGCTGCCTGACGTTGTCATCGACCGGCTGGGCTGTCGTCATCAGCGCCTGAAGCCTTTGCGCCTGCTCGTCGAACTGGGCGCGGGCGGCCTGATAGATCGCCGCCAGGCAATTGGCACGTCCGCGAGAAGAGACAACCTTGACGAACCGGACGAGTTCCGGCGATGCCTTCCCGCCAAACGCCTTGTCGACAAGGCGATTCTTTTCTTCGGCTCCGATCCGTGGCGACTCGAGGATTGCCTTTAGGCGCGGCAGCTTGCCCAGCACTTCCACCAGCGACCCCAGTTCTCCGACCACGGCCTCGACCTTGCCCGCCTTGCTGGCAGCCGCGATCAACGCCTGGGCATAGACTCTGCCGAGATGTTGGTGGTCGGTGTCGACCACTGACCCGGTATTGGAATTGTCCGAAGCCATGGTTGGTGAGGATCTTGTCGGTTACGGTGCTGGTCAGGTGCTGGTGCCGGCAATGCGGTTCAATGCGATCGCCAAAACGGACATATTCGTGCTAGTTGCGGGAGAAACGCTCCAGCGACTGTTCGATCAAACGGGCGTGGTCATCCGGCTTGAGCGACTTGCCGACAATGCGGCTGGCGAGCATCACGGCGGAGTCGACGCTCTTTTCGGCCAGTTCGCGAACGGCGGCGTCGCGGGCGGCATTGATTTCGGCAATGGCTCGATCACGCTGCCGCTGGGCTTCCTCTTTGGCCTCACTGACGATTCGCTCGCGGGCCTTTTCGGCATCGATGCGGGCTTCGGCAATGAGCCGCGAGGCCTCGTCTCCGGCAGCGCGAAGCTTGTGCTCGTACTGCGCGAGAAGTGCCTGGGCCTTTTCATTGGACGTTTTGGCGTCGTCAATGTTTTTGGCAATCGATTTTTCCCGATTGTCCAGTCCTTCAAGGATCGGTTTCCAGGCGTATTTGGCGAGCACGAACAGCAAGATGCCGAAGATGATCAGGCTGAAGATCATCGTATCCAGCCGGATCTGCAACGGCGGCGCTGCCGTTTCGCCAATCAATTGCCAGAGAATCGCTTGTTGATTGCTCATCGATCACACTAACCCATGAACAGACCAAGCAGAATCGTGGCAAACGCGGCGCCTTCGATAAGGGCAGCCGAAATGATCATCGTCGTGGTGATGTCACCCTTCATGTCCGGCTGGCGAGCGATGCTTTCGCAAGCCGAGCCGCCGATGCGACCGATGCCGATGCCCGCGCCAAGAACCGCAAGGCCGGCGCCGACCACCTTCATTCCCGGGATCGCCGGTGAAGTGTCCTGCGCCAGGACCGCCGATTCCTGGACCGTCGATGCCGCGGCTGGTGCACAAAACAGAAGTGTACCCAGCAAAATCAAGCCAATGGAACAAACCCTGATCATCAGACTATCTCCAACAGGTTAAATGTGGTTTGGTTTGGGAACCGGTGTAAACGAAATCAATCAATGCGGATGGATTGCCGAACCTATAAACAGCGACGCCAGAAACGCAAAAACATAGGCCTGGATCAAGGCCACCAGCAACTCAAGCAGGTTGAAGGCAAACGACGCGGCAATCGTCGATGGCATCACCAGCCAGAACAACCAGCTTCCAAACGTCGCGCCGATGAATCCAACAAGCACCGCCAGCACCATATGCCCGGAAAACATGTTGGCAAAAAGTCGTATCGCCAGCACCATGTGCTTGATGAACAGGCCAAAAACCTCGATGCACCAGATGGCCGGCTTGAGCACCAATCCCATCGGACCCGGCAGATCCATGTGCGGCACCTGCGCCAGCCAGAAGCCGACAACACCCAGCTTCTTCGAACCCGAGCCGATCGTGACGAGAAATACGGTGAGCGCCAGGGCAATGGTGACACTGACCGAGCCGGTCGCCGCGCCAAACAGCGGAAACATCCCCATCAGATTCATCGTCAGGATGAAAAAGAACAGCGTGAGCACATAGGGAAGGAATCGATGGGCGTCGTGCGAGCCAATCGCCGGAACCGCAATCTTGTCGCGCACATACAGGACGGATGACTCAAGCAGATTCCAGAGCTTGCCTTTCGGTGCGTCTCCCGATTTCACTTTTCGCGCCAGCCAGATAAATGCCGACGCGACAAGGAACGCGGCGATCAGTTCGAGAATGACAAACTTCGTCGGCTGAAAGGTGACGTTCCCCAAGTATTCCCTGAGATTCGGCGAAACCTCAATCAGCGGTTTCTCTTCTGTCCACGGCGAGATCTGCGGAATCTTGATCTTGAGCTTGTCTTCCTCGCGACCGGTGAACGAGAAAAGCTCAAAGTATTGCGAGTCCTGAACGTGCTGAAGCAAATGGTCCGTGTTGAAATAGTGATCCATCAACGAACCGGAATGGCCGTCTTCATGACCGGCCTCGTGCTCTTCGTTAATCAGGGGTTTGCCCGCAATCATCTTGATAGTGAATTGAAATCCTGCCGCGTTGATCAGTCCCGATTCCCGACTTGCTGCGCCCGACCTGCCGCAGGTTGCTGGCCAGCCATTTCGCGCGACCGGACGCCCAGCAATACAGCGTCAGCCAACAGGCCAACAAGGTAAAACAAAACAACGAACCAGACCATGCCCCCCTCGATCCACTCCGGGAAGCGGAATTTGCCAATCGCCACGGCAAACAAGGGTATCCCCGCCCGGACCAGCATCGAGGCCATCAATCGGGACGCAATGAAAAGGTCGCCCCTCGGAAAGATGCCCAACCAGTAGCCACCCACCGCTCCGGCAAACGTCGCCGCCCACGCCACGATCACGGCAATCAGGGAATCCATTCGTCCAGCCACAGCCAGTCCGGCAACCACCATTCCCAGGGCCACCGCAAAAACAGCAGCGACCTTCAACAAGTCACTCGCAACGGGAATCCGGGTTGTCTGGAGCAGGGGAGCGGACACCGGAGAATGACCCTTTGAAAAAGGGGAGCCTGAACACTGAATGATTCGACTTGCCATCCCGCGCCTCGCATCGAGCCACTCATTGGCCTCGTTTGCCAGGTGCGGAAGGCGGTTTCACGATTCTGATCAATTGGGTGATACCCGCGACCATTCCAAACACCAGGCCAAGGATCACAAACAGCGGCGTGGTCGCCAGGTATTTGTCGAGCCAGAAGCCCAACAACATCGGCAGAGCCAGCATGATCGCGGCGGTCGTTACCTGGGAAGCCTTGTCGATCGCCTTGGCATAGGGTGCGCGGTCATCGCCCACGACACGGCCATGGTCGGGATCGCCCGAATCGTCACCCGGCGCAGAGTGTTTTCCCGCCACGATTGTCCAGCACCCGAATGGCAGAATGATCAAATCGCCGCCCAATCTAATGCTCGTAACGACGACGGTCAACCAACCCGAGCCCGTTTTTTCGCCACGGCGTTCAATGCGCGCAAGCCCTTGTCGGACAATCATTTGCGGCTCAGATCCTCATGGAAATGGCGCGACTGGCATCGTTTCGGACAGTTTGTCGCAGGATTGCGTTTTTTTCGAAATCCGAATTGCGCAAATCGTTTGGCTTCAACAACTTGCGACAACAAACACCCGATTTTTTCTTGTCGCGACCGCTGATTTTTGGTACAATGGCGTATCTTCTGCCTTTCCACCATTTTGGCAGGCGAGCAATGTCCGCTGATTGTCGTCGACAGGTGGGCAAGAACGGGATGCCGGCAGAAACAGGAAATCCTCGACAGCAGGGACCGGGTCGGGGCGCAGGAGCACGGGCCTTTGACGGCGGCCCCGGGCATTTGATCCGCGAAGCGTTTGACACGATGTGGGCTTTCGTTCGCATCGATTGAAACCAACAGGATTGTCCCTTGAAAAACGTAGAACCTCTCCGTTCCCAAACGGCCAAACAATTGGCAGCGCTCGCCAGAAAACAGGGTGTCGCTGGCTGGCACAGCATGCGAAAAGAAGAGCTGATCCTTGCCTTGGCGAAACTCGCCAGCCGAAAGACATTGTCGGATCCTGCCATCGGTGCGGGCGGTTTGCGACAGAACGGAAACGTCAGCGGCAAAACACCCGAAACCTCGCGGTCTTCCGTTTCGCAAACCAGCGAGCCCGCCGCCAAGGTCCGCAATGAACGCGTGGTCCGCGTCATCCGTGAAGAAGCCCGCCGACGCGAGCAATTCAAGGACCTTTCGCAGGTGACATCCCCGACCCAGCGTGGCGAACCGTCACGCGATCGTGTCGTGCTCATTGTTCGCGATCCGTTTTGGGTCCAGGCCTATTGGGAGATCACACGGGCGACCGTTGAACGGGCGCGGGTTGCCCTTGCCAGCAAATGGCACATGGCAACTCCGATCATCCGCGTTTTCGAGATCTCTGAAAAGAATCAGGCGCATGCGGTGGAGCAGGGGGTGCGCGATATTCCCGTACACGGTGGTGTGCGCAACTGGTTCATCGATGTCCCCGAGCCGCCGCGGTCCATTCGGATCGGTATCGGCTACATCCTGCCCAATGGAAAGTTCTATCTGATTGCCAAAAGCAACAAGGTCACGACGCCGATTCCCAACGCCAGCGAAACGATCGACCATAACTGGACCGACATCGCCATGAATCACCAGAAGTTCTACGCGTTGAGCGGCGGCTACACGGAAGAGACCGGAAACGATGACCTGCGCGATGTTTTCGAGGAAAAGCTCCGTCGCCCGATGACAGCTCCGATGTTCGCGCAAATCGCGTCGACCACGCTCGGCGGAGGCCGCGGTTTTGAATTCGCTGTCGATGCCGAGTTGATCGTTTACGGCGCAGCCGATCCCGATGCCTCGGTGACCCTGGCCGGCGAACCGGTGAAACTCAGCCCGGAAGGAACCTTTGAGGTCCGCATGCCACTGCCCGACCGGCGACAGGTGCTGCCTGTTGTCGCTTGCAGTCGCGATGGAACAGAACAGCGGACGACCGTCGTTGCCATCGAGCGCAACACAAAGATCATGGAACCGATCTCGCGCGATATGGAAGACAACCCGGAATAGGGGGCGGGATGAAATTCGTCAGGGAATGCGCAATCAAGGCTCCCCCCGGCGCCGTGTTCAGTTTTCACGAGTCCCCGGACGCGCTCCGGCAACTGATCCCTCCCTGGGAAAACATGCGGATCGTCGAGTCGACCGGTTCGTTAAGGAAAGGGAGTCGTGTCGTGCTGGCCGGCCGTGTTCTGGGAATTATCCCCGTTCGCTGGGTGGCCGTTCACACCGAATACGATCCGCCGCGGCTGTTCGCCGACGTGCAGGAATCAGGCCCGTTCGCCTGGTGGTATCATCGGCACCTTTTCCTCGACGATGGCGCTGGGGGAACAATCCTGCGCGACGAAATCGAGTATCTTCTCCCTTTTGGAAAAGCGGGCTCGCTTGCCGGCGGCTGGTTTGTACGCCGCAAGCTGAATGCCATGTTCCAGTTCCGTCACGAAACGACCCGGCGGCTGATCGAATCGCAAATGGCCCCAGGTCCGTGATCGGCACCCGGCAAAAGAGCAAAAGAAAATGCAAAAGGACAGGCATTTCTATGCGCTGTATGCAGGTTGCCTTGTATCGCTGCCCGGTTAACCGCGTGCCCAACGGGCCGCGCCGAATGTTGCCCATACGGTATCCGGTCTGACGCGCGGGGCAATGCCCCCGCGGTTGAACTGGCAAAACCAAAACAAAGGACAGGCGTTTTCCAGCCTTTCAGTTCCTTTCCCGTCCCCTTTTATTTATCCACTGGAGCGGTTTTGTTCCTCGACCGTTAAAAAAAACCGATATAATCGATCGAAGGAGTTCATATTTGCCTTGGCTTTTGGCCAACGGTCGCGCTGTCTTCCGGAGACGGGGACTATGTTCAAAGAAATATTGGCGAGTGCATACGTACTGGTTGCGCTTATCGGATATGCGTCAACCCGACCTTTTGGAGACATTATTGGTGTGGGGAACTGTACAGCTTACCGTGACCAGGAAAATTGTCCTACTGGTGGTGACCCGGCTTGTGTGGACACATACGAAACGGTCAACAACTCTCTTTGTTGGATCATTGATGGCGCGTTGGATGCAGTACCTGGCGACGACCCTACTTGTGATTGCAGCACGAATCCTGGCTCCAATCAACTTCCGTGCCCTCATTCTCCTTTCGCCCCCTCCTGTGATACGCAAACTGGCTGTTCGGGGGTTCCTTGTCGAATTCCTGTTTGAAAACTCTTGATCTCAATTAAACAGCTTCGACCCTTCCGGTGTCACTATGGGTAGTTGGAAAAGTTTATTGCGTACATTGGTAATCATCCAGTTGGTTATGTCTTGTCTTGAATCGGCGGCGATTTCGAATGATGAAGCCACGAAACTTGCATACGGCATACGCCAGCTACGCGAAAATGCCTTCAATTGTGAAGCCACCTTTGAGATAGATCTTGAAACCAATAACGAAAAATCAAGTCAAAAATGGAGACACTGGATAGCTCGCGACGGTTCAATATCCCGAACCAATTTGACGAGAACTTACTCTACAGACTTTGGCGAACGTAGTGAGTCCCGATGGGAATACGTAACGAAACAGTTTTGTTTCACGCATGCTGTCACACAAACGTCCGACTCTGGCAAAGAACCGAAAACGATCTACATTGCCCAGGTAAGTCCTTACGAGGACCAAAAACGCCTGCGCATTTATGCTGTGGATTACATATTCGGGTTTTTTTCGCTTCGCGACGTTTTCTGGGACGAAATCCTGACTGACACGAATACAAAGATCTCGATTCGGAATCAGGCGCCAGATGCCAAAACGCTTGTGGCAACACTTCCTGGAACGGGAGAATTCGAATTCACGTACGAAATGACGGGCGACAACGTCACTCTGTTCGAAGTCGCTTTCCAGGCCGCACCGAACGACCTGAAAGACGACAAGTGGCTATCCGCCTTCCAATTCAGGATGAACGAATTCCGGTACCGGGATTTCGAAGGCAAGCCACTTATCGAGGCTTACCGCCTGAAAATCAACCAAACGTCGAGGAACCCCGATGGTTCGGCCGGAAGCGTTGCCACCATCGACAAAAACGTCCGGCTGATTTCTTTTGAGAGATTACGTGAGACCCTTGGGGATCGGATTTCCTTTCCTGGCGTGGATCTGCCCGATGGAACAAAAGTCCGGGTATGGAATGACCCAAACGTGCCGCATGAACTGCGATCGGGGATGATCGTGCGGGTACTGCCCGAATCGTCCGTGATTGCCACCAAAGATGCCCCTTTCCGCAAGCCGGAACCCTCATCTTCCTGGTGGTACGTCTCTCTGGGCGTCGCGCTGCTGGCCCTGGTGGCGGTGTTCGTCTATCGGCGCTGGGGGTAGTTTTTTGATTCTTTTGCCGTTCCGGTTTTCGTGATTGAATGAACTCTGCTACAAGGAACTGCGATGTCCACTGCGTCCATGGTCCTGGTCCTTTTTGCATCAAGCCAGAACAGTCAGGGTCACGAGCAAAGACATTTTGACCTTGTGATGTCCAGTGTGTCCATTTCACAGGACTTCAACGGGCCGGTTTGCAGTATTCTGGCGATGGATGCCGGCGCAAAATCGATCCATGGCCAATTCGATTTGCACACCGCCTTGTCGTCGCATTACATCGAAGCCGGCCGCCAGTGACCCTGCCCCTTTTCTCTCGCGTACCGGCACTGCAAGTGCCACGACACATGAACGGATTGCGCTCTAAACGGACTGCCGTCGCCGCCGGCGTAACAGGCAGCAAGCCGATCCAACCGCGATCACTGCCAGGGAACCGGCCTCGGGAACCGCAGTGAAAGCGATTGTCAGGCCGTAGAACTGGGTGTCCAGAAGGATCGAGTCGGCATTGTTAACCCCGGTTACCCGGACAAAATAGGTGCCGGCACTGGTCAAATTGAAATCGTTGATGAACTCGTCCCCTCCAAGGCCGGTGCTGTTCGACGAGGCCAGCTGCGTTGTCCCGTTCGTGCTGAACAAACTTAACCTGAGGTCGCTGCGCTGTTCCGTGTTGAAATTGACGGTAGTGCCTCCCGAAGCCGGGCCGGCAACATAGGTGAATCCAAGTGCCTCCAAAGACAAGTCCACCATTCCGGCACTGCCGACGGTGAAACTCCAATAGTCCGTATCCGACTGATCATCGATACTGACGAAATCGGTAGCGTTCGGGGCAACAAGCAGGGTCCGCGCTGAATTGCCGACCGAAACCGATCCCCCGTTGGCGACGTTGCCCAGCGCTGTCGCGCGGACGGCAACGTCATTTCCCAGCCCGCCAGATCCTTTCTCATAGAAGTCTCCATAACCCCGCTGCGCGACCAGAATGTCATGGTGCTGTGGCCCGTCAAAGGCTGAATTGTAGAAAGGGTTCATCAACTGATTGTTGCTGGTCGACAAATGGGACATGCCGACTCCGTGGCCGTGCTCGTGGGACACTACGTTGCGAAGCCGCAGTGAGCCACCGGTCGTGTTGTTGTAAAAGTTGTCGTTGGTGTCGATCACCATGTCGCCGGAATCAGGGTAATAGTTGTAGGCCAGTACATTGCTGTTCCCATCGAGTGCTTTGCCGCCGATCCGGATATCCGCGCGAACATTGGCGACACCGACAGAATCCCTGAATGCCGCCCCGTCGTCGTTGGGCTCATACGTGTAGCTCAACCCGCTGATGGAACTCCAGCGATCAAATACGGATGCAAAAAGAGGCTGCCATACTGCCTGGCTTCCGTAAATCGTGTTCAAACGGGCCCGAAGATTGCTTGGGCCTGCACCGAA
>WPCK01324773.1_pt1 | contig 17632 bp, 20 predicted proteins | sample 5399851 | NCBI WGS metagenome assembly WPCK01 (sample SAMN12869471, study PRJNA574797) | sludge metagenome | isolation source: wastewater treatment of pH11 | place: China:Beijing | collected 2019-05-20 | reverse complement strand
GGCGCGGGCTTGCGGGCGGCGGCGGCCTCGCGCGGGGCACCCGCCTGCGGCAGGTGTTCGGCGCCCGAAGCAATGGCGATCGGCAGCTTGGTCAGCCGTTCGATGGCGCGCAGCAACGGCAGGTCGTCCTTCGACACCAGCGCGATCGCCTCGCCTTCCGCGCCGGCACGCGCGGTGCGGCCGATGCGGTGCACATAGCTCTCCGCCACCTCCGGCAGGTCGTAATTGTAGACGTGGGTGACGCCGGGAATGTCGATGCCGCGCGCGGCGACGTCGGTTGCCACCAGCACGCGGACCTCGCCATCGCGGAACGCCTTGATGGCGCGCTCGCGCTGGCCCTGGCTCTTGTTGCCGTGGATCGATGCGGCGGAGAACCCGTGCGCGACGAGCACCTTCATCAGCTTTTCCGCACCGTGCTTGGTGCGGGCGAAGACCAGCGACAGCGCCTTCGGACGTTCCGAAAGCAGCGTCTTCAGCAGGTCCTGCTTGTTGCGCTGGCCAAGGATGTGGGCCGACTGGGCCACCTTGTCGGCGGTGCGGCCGGACGGGGTGACGGAGACCTCGACCGGGTCGGTGACATAGGCACGGGAAAGATCGGCGATGGCCTTCGGCATCGTGGCGGAGAACAGCAGCGTCTGGCGCGGCGTGGCCAGCATGGCGGCGATGCGGCGCAGCGCATGGATGAAGCCGAGGTCGAGCATCTGGTCGGCCTCGTCAAGCACGAGGAACTTCACCTCGCGCAGGCTGACGGCCTTGCGCTCGGTCAGGTCAATCAGCCGGCCGGGCGTGGCGACAAGGATGTCGGCCCCGCGCATCAGCGCCTGCATCTGGACATTGATCGAGGCGCCGCCGACCACCGAGACGATCGACAGGCGGGAGCCCTTGGTGAAGGCTTTCAGATTGGCGGCGATCTGGTTCACCAGTTCGCGGGTCGGCGCCAGGATCAGCGACTTGGCGGTTTTCGGCAATGGCCGGGTGTGGCCGGCGGCAAGCCGTTCAGCGAGCGGCAGGCCGAAGGCGGCCGTCTTGCCGGTGCCGGTCTGGGCCAGGCCGACAAGGTCGCGGCCGGCGAGCACGTGCGGAATCGCCTCGCGCTGGATCGGCGTCGGCTCGGCATAGCCAAGCGCGGCGATGGTGTGGAGCGTGTGGGCGGAAAGCCCGAGTTCGGAGAAGTGCGTCAAGACAAAGACTTTCGTCGTCCGCGGCTCGTGCCCGGACGTCATGACCGGCCCCGCCTTCATGCGGGCGCAAACGGTCGTGCGGTTGCGGACAGCGCATCGGCGCGGAGGCGTCATGCCCCGGCCTGCCCGTCCGGCAAGAACCCCGCGTGAAATGGGAACTTGGGTCGTTTCGGCCGGTTGTCCCGGCCCTGGTTCTTGTCACGGCAAGGGGGCTGGAAGTGCCCGCCCCGGAAATCCCCGAACCGGGGAATGAACCCGCTGCTCACGCGGCAGCGACGTCACCGTGCGCCGCTCATATCGGGGGCAATGGCGGCGAAGTCAAGGCGGTGCGGTCTTTCGGGTTCACGTCATGGCGGCAAGCCGGTCAAGATAGGCGTCGGAATCGTCGATGGAAAACTCCACCCACATCGGCAGGTGATCGGAGAGACGGTAGGTGCGCCAGTCGCGGAACGAGCGGCCGGGTTTTGCGGCGCGGTCGCCGTCATAGAGTGCGGCATCGGCCTCGCGGAACACACATTCGAACGGATCGAACACGCCGGCGCGGCCGGTCGGCTTCAGCGCCTGCAGCGCCTTGTAGTAGGCGATCTGGTCGTAGTGCTTGTCCTTGCCGACATTCGAGCCGGGAATGGACTGCAACTCGTCGGGCACGCGGAAGCCGGCCTTGGTCAGCGCTTCCATCGTCACGTCAGCGCGGTTGAAGATGTTGAAGTCGCCGAGCAGGATGAGATTGTCACGGGACGGCTTGCCCCCCGGTTCATACACGTTGGCGGCGGAAAACCCGCCAGCGGACCGGGCGATCGTCCGGCCAAGGTTCTCGATCTCGGCCAGGCGGCGCGGATCGACGGCGACGCTTTCGCCATAATAGATGTGCACCGTCACCAGGGTGAGATAAGCCCAGCCGGCGCGGAACCCGGAGATGTAAGGCGAGCGGGCGAACTGGATCGGCATGTCGTTCTCGCCCGCCTCCTTCGGCAGCACGAGCTCGGCGGCAAGGCCGGTGAACTCGATCTTGCGCCGGTCGTAGAGGAAGGCCATGCGTTCGGAATTGCCGGAGCGACCGAGCGTCACGTCGGTGACGAGATAGTCCCAGGACGGGCCCAGCAACTGGCGCACGCGCTGCAGCGCGTAGAGGCTTTCGCGCACCTCCTGGATGGCCACAAGGTCGAAGCGGTCGATGATCTCGGCGATGTAGTGATAGCACTCCTGGTCGCGCCATCCGTACTTGCCGGAATCGAACTCGCGGATGTTCCAGGTTGCCAGCAGCAGCGTGTCGTTGGCGGTCTTGGCCGGAATGGCCTGCGGCCCGCTGCGAAAGGCGGCACGCAGCGATTTCAGCCCGTTGACGATGCGGGCGCGGCGGCCCGGCTCGACCGATTTCAGCGAGGCATAGAACGGCATGGCGGCTCCTCCCGGATTCGCGTTGCATGCCCCAGTTCAGTCGCCGGCCGGGGTCGCGGCCGGCATGCGCCCGGATGCGCCGTTCAGCGCGCCGGCTTCTCGTTCTTGCCGAAGAACCACAGGATGAGGACGGCGCCGAGCGCGGCGATCACCAGATTGCCGAGGAAGCCATAGTAGGAAATGCCGACGACGCCGGCGAGCGTACCGCCGACGAACGAGCCGGCGATGCCGACCAGGATGTTGGTCATGAGCCCGTGCTGGCGGTTCATGGCGCGCTCGGCGAACCACCCGGCCAGAAAACCGATGACGAGCATGCCGAGAAACCCGACACCCGGCATTCCGAGCAACCCCAGTGACTGGTCCATCCTGTCCTCCTGTCCGCCGATACGGCGTCAGCACTGATGCGAATAGTTGAACACCAGCGTGTCGGTCGTCCTGCGCCCGGTCGGCTGGCATTCCTCATGGACTTCGCGGCTGCCGCTGACGGTCACCCGCGTCTGCTTGGCATTGACCGGTCCTTCGACCGCGTATTCCAGCGGCGATCCGGGGCAGTATCTGGAAAACACCCGCGCCGTGCCGGAATACCAGTTGCCGGACTTCACGCCGTTGAACAGCAGCGTGCCCTTGCGCACGCCCGCCGCGACGAGCGAGGCCTTCGGCTTCTCGTAGTAGAACCAGCGATCGTTGCCGCTCGCCTTGAGCCGGACGACCGAACCATTGTGGGTCCAGCAGGAATCGGCCCACGCCGCCGATGTCATCGCCAGGCCCATTGCCGCCATCAGGACGATCCGTTTCCGCATGACCGGTCCCTCCTCAGGCGATCATGCGGGCGAGAAGCACGACCACGATCGCGCCGATCGCCGCCGTCACGATCTGTCCGATCAGCGGATTGGAGATGCCGAGATTGATGCCGAGCCAGGAGAGCAGGAAGCCGCCGGCATAGGCGCCGATCACGCCGGTGACGAGATAGCGGATCAGCCCGCCGCCGCCGACCACGAATGACGCCAGCCACCCGGCCACGAGGCCGATGAGCAGGAATACCACGAGAGCCTTGAGGTCCATGATCGCACTCCGCGTTGTCGCGGGGATCATACGCCTAAACGCGACGCATTGCACCCCGGATCAGGCGTTCAGCGCGCGCCCCCAGGCGTCGAGCACGCTTTCCTTCATCATTTCCGAGAGCGTGGGGTGCGGGAACACCGTGTGCATCAGCTCTTCTTCCGTCGTCTCCAGATTCATGGCGACGACAAAGCCCTGGATCAGTTCGGTCACTTCCGCGCCGACCATGTGGGCGCCGAGAAGCTGTCCGGTCTTCCGGTCGAAGATGGTCTTGACCAGGCCCTGGTCCTCGCCGAGCGCGATCGCCTTTCCATTGGCGCCGAAGGAGAAGCGGCCGACGCGGATGTCATGGCCCGCCTCCTTCGCCTTCGCCTCGGTCAGGCCGACCGAGGCCACCTGCGGATGGCAGTAGGTGCAGCCGGGGATCTTGCCCTTGTCGAGCGGATGAACGTTCGGCAGGCCGGCGATCTTCTCGACGCAGATGACACCCTCGTGCTCGGCCTTGTGGGCGAGCATGGGCGGTCCGGCGACGTCGCCGATGGCATGGATCCCGGCGACATTGGTGCGGCCGTAGCCGTCGACGACGATGCAGCCGCGGTCCGTGTTCACGCCGAGCGCCTCAAGCCCCAGCCCCTCGATGTTGCCCTGCACCCCGACCGCCGAGATCAGCCGGTCCGCCTCGATCGTCTCGGTCTTGCCGCCCTTCGTCTCGACGGTGGCGCGAATGGCGTTGGCGAGCTTCTCGACCTTCGTCACCTTGGCCTCGGTGTGGATGGCCAGCCCGGATTTTTCCAGCTGCTTGCGGGCGAGGCCCGAAATCTCGGCATCCTCGACCGGCATGATCGTCGGCATCAGTTCGACCACGGTCACCTGCGACCCCATGGCGTTGTAGAAGCTGGCGAACTCGATGCCGATGGCGCCGGATCCCATGACAAGCAGGCGCTTCGGCAATTCGGCGGGCACCATCGCCTCGAAATAGGTCCAGACCAGCTTGCCGTCCGGCTCGATGCCCGGCAGTGCGCGCGGGCGGGCGCCGGTGGCGATGATGATGTTCTTCGCCGTGTAGGTGCCCTCGCCCTTCGCGCCCTTCGGGAGGGGATGCTGCGGCTGCATGGCGGGCTTGCCCGGCTTGCCGACGGCGATCTCGCCCGGCTTCGTCAGTTTCGCCTCGCCCCAGATGACATCGACCTTGTTCTTCTTCATCAGGAAGCCGACGCCGCCGTTCAGCCGCGCCGACACGCCGCGCGACCGGTCGACCACGGCCTTCAGGTCCGCCGCGATCGTGCCTTCGATCGTCACGCCATAGGCCTTGCCTTGCTCGGCGAGATGCTTGACCTCGGCGGAACGCAGCAGCGCCTTGGTCGGGATGCAGCCCCAGTTGAGGCAGATGCCGCCGAGGTGCTCGCGCTCCACGATCGCCGTCTTCAGGCCCAGTTGCGCGGCGCGGATGGCGGTGACGTAGCCGCCCGGCCCCGATCCGATGATGATGACGTCATAATCGGCCATGGTGTTCCCCTCAGGTCCTGATGTTGTGCGGTCCGGCGTCCGGCGCCGGCGGTTGGTGGATCTTAACGTCCGGATGCGATGCTGGCCGCGCACCGGGAGCCCGCGCCATGACCGATCCGTTTTCCATGCTGGAAACTGTCGCCGGGACGCTCGGCCTCGGGCCGGGCATGACGGCGCTTCTCTTCTGCGCCGGGGGCCTGGCCATGGCGCGCTCGGTGACGCAAATGATGGCGGGCACGCCGGTGCGCGCCGCCGGAACGCTCGCCGGCGGCGGCATGTTTCTCGCCCTGGTCTGGCTGTTCGCGAAGGTGGCAGGCACCATCGGCAGCCTCTGAGCGCCGGCCTTCCCGTCGCTCAAGCGCCTTGTTTGGCCCGGTGATGGCGAATTCCGCATGCCCGTCCCTTCGCTTGCGGGCCATGGCCCGCCCCGGGACGGCTGCGTTCAGGCACGCAGGATCCCGAATATCTCGTCCTTCAGCCGCAGGCGCAATTTGCGCATGTCTTCCAGGTGGAAGTCGTCGGTCGGCTGCACTTCCTGTTCGGCCAGGATGATCTGCTTGTTGATCTCCTGGTATTCGTTGGCGAGCCGGTGGAAATGCGCGTCCGTTTCCTTCAGCACGCCGATCCGCCCGGCAAATTCGGGGAATTCCTCGTTCAGTTCGTGCGGGAAGTAGGTCATGCCCTGATCTCCTGAGTAAATGACCAAACGTCGCGCGCCGCTGCCGGTTCCTCCTTGATGCGTGTCAAATGGCGATCAGTCCGCGCACGACAGGCACGAGTGCCCGGCCGATTGCGGCGGTGTTTTCCGCGTCGAGGTGCACGCCGTCGAGTGGCGTCGCCGCGGCGACCTGTCCGGCATCGAACATCGCGCATCCGAGTTCACCCGCCAGGCCGGCATAGGCGGCCGCGAGCTTGCGCGATTCGTCCGGAGCATTGTCGAACGTGGCGGCGAAGTCGGCATTGCCGGTCTCGACGGCAGGCGGCGGCGCGACGATCAGCACCGGTGGCGCGCCATAGCCGAAGCCGTAGTCGTGGTTGCGCACCAGCCCGACGAGCCGCGCCATGCCGGATTTCGCCGCGATCGCCGAACCACAGATCGCCGGCTTCATGTCGTTGGCGCCGAGCATGATGATGACGAGATCGAGCGGCTTGTGCGTTTCGAGGATCGTCGGCAGCACGCGCGCGCCGTTGCGGTCGGCGTCGGCCAGCCAGTCGTCGAACGCCGTGGTCCGCCCGTTCAGCCCCTCGGCGATGACGCGCGCCGCACCGTCGAGCCCGGCCTCCAGCACTGACGGCCAGCGGACCTCGAGCGGGTGCCGGCCGAGCGTTGCGGCGTCATAGCCCCAGGTCAGCGAATCGCCATAGGCGAGGATGGTTTTCACACCAGCATCCCCACCGGGTTCTCGATGTAGCGCTTGAACGCCGCCAGCAGTTCGGCGCCGAGCGCGCCGTCGACGGCGCGATGGTCGGTGGACAGCGTCACCGTCATCAGCGTGGCGACGGTCACCGCGCCATCCTTCACCACGGCCCGCTGCTCGCCCGCGCCGACGGCGAGGATGGTGGCGTGCGGCGGGTTGATGACGGCGGCGAACTCGCGCACGCCCATCATGCCGAGGTTGGAGACGGCCGACGAGCCGCCCTGGTACTCCTCGGGCTTCAGCTTGCGGGCCTTGGCGCGGGCGGCCATGTCCTTCATTTCGTTGGAGATCTGGCTCAGCGTCTTCCGTTCCGCCGCGCGCACGACCGGCGTGATCAGCCCGCCGGGAATGGACACGGCGACGCCGACATCGGCATGCCTGTGGCGCACCATCGCGGTTTCGGTCCAGGAAACGTTGGCGTCCGGCACGTCGCGCAGCGCCAGCGCCAGCGCCTTGATGACGAGGTCGTTGACGGAGACCTTGAAGGCGGGAACCTCGCCCTTGTCCGTCTTCGTCACCGGCGCGGCGGCGTTGATCTGCGTGCGCAGCGCCAGCAGCGCATCGAGTTCGCAATCGACCGTCAGGTAGAAATGCGGAATGGTCGATTTTGCCTCGACCAGCCGGCGGGCGATGACCTTGCGCATCGTGTCGTGCGGCACGAGATCGTAGGAGCCCTCGGCAAACAGCTTGAGCACGGCATCGTCGGACATCGCCTGCACCGGCGGCCGGGCATCCGGGCCGGGCGCGGCGGCCGGGGCACGGGCGACGCCCTTCTCCCTGGCGTTCAGCACGTCGGCCTTGACGATGCGCCCCTTCGGCCCGGTGCCGGCGACCGCGGCCAGATCGATGCCGGCCTCGGCGGCGAGGCGGCGGGCAAGCGGCGTGGCGAAGAGGCGCGCGCCCTCACTCGGTTCACTGAGCGGCGCGCCCTTGTCACCCTCCCCCTTGTGGGGTGGGTCCGAGCGCAGCGAGGGGGTGGGGGTAATTGCGGGCGCGGCGGCGGAAGCCGTACCCCCACCCGCTTCGGGTTCGCTGCGCTCGCCCTCGCGACCTCCCCACAAGGGGGAGGTGGAAGAAAGGGCTTCCCCCTCGCCTGCGATCACGGCAATGACCGAATTGACCTTCACGCCCTGCGATCCGGCCGGCACGACGATGCGGGCGATCGTGCCCTCGTCGACGGCTTCCACCTCCATGGTGGCCTTGTCGGTCTCGATCTCGGCGATCACGTCGCCGGACTTCACCGTGTCGCCTTCCTTGACCAGCCATTTGGCGAGGTTGCCCTCCTCCATGGTCGGCGACAGGGCGGGCATCAGGATGTCGATGGCCATGATGCGTCTCCCTCAGGTCCGGTAGGTCACGGCCTTGACCGCGTCGATCACTTCGGCGACGGACGGCAGGGCCAGCTTTTCGAGATTGGCGGCGTAGGGCATCGGCACGTCCTTGCCGCAGATGGTGATGACCGGCGCGTCGAGATGGTCGAAGGCACGCTGCATCACCTGTGAGGCGATGTGATCGCCGACCGAGGATTGCGGGAACCCTTCCTCGACGGTGACCAGCCGGTTGGTCTTCTTCACCGAGGCGATCACGGTGTCGAGGTCCATCGGGCGGATGGTGCGCAGGTCGACGATCTCGGCGTCGATGCCCATGGCCTCCAGTTCGGCCGCGGCCTTGACGCAGTAGGTCATGCCGATGCCGAAGGAGACCAGCGTCACGTCGCGGCCCTGCCGGTGGATGCGCGCCTTGCCGATCGGCAGTACGTAGTCCTCGAGGTCCGGCACGTCGAAGGTCTGGCCGTAGAGGATCTCGTTCTCGAGGAAGATGACCGGGTTCGGATCGCGGATCGCTGCCTTGAGCAGGCCCTTGGCGTCGGCGGCGGTGTAAGGCTGCACCACCTTCAGGCCCGGAATGTGGCTGTACCAGGCGGCATAGTCCTGGCTGTGCTGCGCGGCGACGCGCGCCGCCGCACCGTTCGGCCCGCGGAACACGATCGGTGCGCCCATCTGGCCGCCGGACATGTAGAGCGTCTTGGCGGCGGAGTTGATGATCTGGTCGATGGCCTGCATGGCAAAGTTGAAGGTCATGAACTCGACGATCGGCTTCAGGCCGGCCATCGCCGCGCCGACGCCGATGCCGGCAAATCCGTGTTCGGTGATCGGCGTGTCGACGACGCGCCTTGCCCCGAACTCGTCGAGAAGCCCCTGGGTGATCTTGTAGGCGCCCTGGTACTCGCCAACCTCCTCGCCCATGATGAAGACGTCGCCGTCGCGGCGCATTTCTTCCGCCATCGCCGAACGCAGCGCCTCGCGCACGGTCATGGGAATGGTCCGGGTTCCAGGCGGAAGGTCGGGGTCGGCGGGCGCAGCCGCCTCACCCGGTTCGCTGCGCGAACCGCCCTCTCCCCGCTGGGGAGAGGACGAAGCAGCCGCGGTCGGCGCCTTCTCCCCATCGGGGAGAAGGTGGCCCGAAGGGCCGGATGAGGGGGCCGGAGCCACTGCCACCGCGTCGGCTTTTTCCCCCTCGCCGGTCAGCACCGCGATCACCGCATTGACCTTGACGCCCTGCGAACCGGCCGGCACGACGATCTTCGCCAGCACGCCGTCATCGACCGCCTCGACCTCCATGGTCGCCTTGTCGGTCTCGATCTCGGCGATGACATCGCCGGCCTTCACCGTGTCACCTTCGTTCTTCAGCCATTTGGAGAGGTTCCCCTCCTCCATGGTCGGCGACAGCGCGGGCATCAGGATGTCGATGGGCATGGTTTCCTCACCTTGTCGTCGCCGCCTCACGCGGCTGTCATTCTCAACCAGAACCAGGCCGCCAGCAGCCCGAACAGGCAGGTCAGCAGCACGGCCCGCACGGCCTTCAGCCACAATGGCGCCGGGCCGTGGATGGCTTCATGTTCGAGCGCGGCGCGTTCCCGGGCCGCGCGACTGTCGAGGATGGCGTTGAAGGCGCGAATGCCCTTCGTCATCGAGGCCCCGACATGCCAGAAATACAGCCCGACCAGCGCCAGCACGACGGCGGCCAGCAGCAGGGTCGCGGTGTCGACGCCGGCGGCCACCCTGCGGCCTCAGACCGTGATGTCGGTCCAGAGCTCGGACACATCCGGCTCGGGATCCGACTGCGAGAACTCGGCGGCGTCGGCGACGATGTCGCGCACCTCCTTGTCGATCGCCTTCAGTTCATCCTCGGTCGCCCAGCGCCGCTCCAGCAGCCGGTCGCGGACCTGCTCGATCGGGTCGCGTTCGGCCCGCATCTTCTGGACCTCGTCCTTGGAGCGGTACTTGGCCGGGTCCGACATGGAGTGGCCGCGATAGCGGTAGGTCTGCATCTCCAGGATGATCGGGCCCTTGCCCGACCGGCACCATTCGGTCGCCAGATCCGCCGCGGCCTTCACCGCGCGCACGTCCATGCCGTCGACCTGGATGCCGGGGATGCGGAAGGAATCGCCGCGCTGGGAAAAATCGGTCTCGGCGGAGGCGCGCGAAACCGCCGTGCCCATGGCGTAGCGATTGTTCTCGATGACGTAGATCACCGGCAGCTTCCACAGCGAGGCCATGTTGAAGCTCTCGTAGACCTGGCCCTGGTTGGAGGCGCCATCGCCGAAATAGGTGAAGGAGACATTGTCGTTGCCGCGATAGCGGTTGGCGAAGGCCAGGCCAGTGCCGAGCGAGGCCTGCGCGCCGACGATGCCGTGGCCGCCGTAGAAATGCTTCTCCTTGGAGAACATGTGCATCGAGCCGCCCTTGCCCTTCGACAAGCCGCCGCGGCGTCCGGTCAGTTCGGCCATGACGCCGCGGGCCGACATGCCGCAGGCGAGCATGTGGCCGTGGTCGCGGTAACCGGTGATGTTCTGGTCGCCGTCCTTGGCCGCCATCTGCATGCCGGTGACGACGGCTTCCTGGCCGATGTAGAGATGGCAGAACCCGCCGATGAAGCCCATGCCGTAGAGCTGGCCGGCCTTTTCCTCGAACCGGCGGATGAGCAGCATCATCCGGTAGGCCGCATGTTCCTGTTCGCGCGTGAACTCGGCCGGTGCCGGTGTCCTGGGCGCTGCGTTGGCGGATTTGGCGGTTGCGCCCTTGCGGGCAGCGGCTGCGGCCATCGTCTCACTCCCGTGTTTCCTCGCCGGACCGGTTCCGGGCCATGCCTCTCCGGTCTCTTGTCGGGGACGCTAACACCGGTTTTGCCATGACGCCACGGCATATTCGGCATGAAAGCCATGCGTCGAAGGCGCTTGCGCACCGGAGACGGGCGTGGAATTAACCGGTATTCAGTTAATTGAGGCGATCAACCGCCGCGCAGCAGCACGACCTCGTCGGGACCGACGACATTGAGGGCGCGGCGCGCCTGCTCGTCGAGCATGTCGCGCTCGATCGAGCCATCGCGCAGGAGGGCGATGCGTCGCTCCAGCGATTCACGCCGTGCACGCTCGTCCTTCAGGATCGCCTCGAGCCGCGTCTTCTCCGCTTCGAAGCCGGTCTTGGCGCGCAGCCCGTAGGACCCGTGGACCAGGTGGAAGCCGAAATAGGCCAGGAACGCCGCGGCGAGCGCCGGCATGACCAGGCGGCCGTGGGAACGTCTGCGATACTGGCGGGTCCAGACAGGCAAGCGGGCAATCCTTCGATGCCCGCTTATGCACCCGACAGGCTTAAGGGCCGGTTACCGGCCGCTTTCATCCCTTGATGACGCCACGCCCCATGTAGGCGGCCTGGCGACCCAGTTCCTCCTCGATGCGCAGCAGCTGGTTGTACTTGGCCAGGCGGTCGGAGCGGGCGAGCGAGCCGGTCTTGATCTGTCCGCAATTGGTGGCGACAGCGAGATCGGCGATGGTGGAATCCTCCGTTTCGCCGGAGCGGTGCGACATGACCGCGGTGTAGCCGGCGCGGTGCGCCATCGACACGGCGTCGAGCGTTTCCGACAGCGAGCCGATCTGGTTCACCTTGACGAGGATCGAGTTGGCGACCCCCATGCGGATGCCGTCGCGCAGGCGCTCGGTGTTGGTGACGAACAGGTCATCGCCGACAAGCTGCGCCCTGGCGCCGACCAGGTCGGTCAGCGCCTTCCAGCCGTCCCAGTCGTCTTCTGCCATCCCGTCCTCGATGGAGATGATGGGATAGTCGGCGGCAAGCTTGGCCAGGTATTTCGCCTGGGCCTTCGGATCGCGGGTCTTGCGCTCGCCGGAATAGACATAGGCGCCATCCCGGAAGAACTCGGTCGCGGCGCAGTCGAGCGCCAGGCACACATCCTCGCCCGGCTTGAAGCCGGCTTTCTCGATCGACGCCATGACGAAATCGAGCGCCGCCTCGGCGCTCTTCAGGTTCGGCGCGAATCCGCCCTCGTCGCCGACATTGGTGTTGTGGCCGGCGTCCTTCAGGCCCTTCTTCAGCGTGTGGAAGACCTCCGCGCCCATGCGCAGGCCCTCGCTGAAGCTGTCGGCGCCGACGGGCATGATCATGAATTCCTGGAAGTCGATCGGGTTGTCGGCGTGCACGCCGCCATTGATGATGTTCATCATCGGCACCGGCAGCATGTGGGCGTTCGGGCCGCCGAGATATTTGTAGAGCGGCAGCGCCGCCGATTCGGCCGCCGCCTTGGCCACCGCCAGCGACACGCCGAGGATGGCGTTGGCGCCGAGCCGGCCCTTGTTGCGGGTGCCGTCGAGCTCGATCATGGTGCGGTCGATGTGGCGCTGGTCCTCCGCCTCCATGCCGCCGAGCGCCTCGAAGATCTCGCCGTTCACCGCGTCCACCGCCTTGCGGACGCCCTTGCCGAGGTAGCGCGGGCCGCCGTCGCGCAGTTCCACCGCCTCGTGCGCGCCGGTCGAGGCGCCGGACGGCACCGCGGCGCGGCCCATCGAGCCATCCTCGAGAATCACGTCGACTTCGACGGTCGGGTTGCCGCGGCTGTCGAGGATCTCGCGGCCGACGATATCGATGATAGCGGTCATGACTGGCCTCCGGGGCACATGCTGGTGGAATTGGCGCCGTCTTATCCAATGGCGGGCCTGAGGGAAACCCTGTCCTTTCGCTTGAAACCGGGTTAGGCTCACGTCAGGTCTCCGACCTGTCGCCAAGTGTCATCGGGCGACGACTACCCGCCGCCGCCGACTTCGGGTACCGATTCGGCGGGCGGAAAGCTGGACGCATCGAAGGAAGGGACGCTTCCATGACGAATGCATCTGCCGTAGTCCTCCTGTTCCTTTTCGCCGCCGCATTCCTGAACTCGTGCACGGGCGAGGATGCCCGCGCGGCGGCCCCGGTCACACTGCTGGACCTGCGGTGAACCCTGCCGGTCGCGCCCAGCGGCGCGGCCGGCATCCCCGGCCGTGAACCTTGCCTGCGGTCCGGGCGACCCATGATGCGGCGGAACCACCGCCTGACCTGCCTGCGGAGATAATCATGCGCCTTGCCGTCGTTGTTGCCCTGTTCGCGGTGTCCGCCGCGCCCGCCCAAGCCCTGAACTGCTATGAAAACCTCGGCGAGACCGGATGTCCGCACGAGGAGGTGTTTCCCCGGAGCGATCTCAGGGCGCTGTCGTGCCAGAACCTGTGGACGGTGCGCAACGGCATCTATGACGGCCATGGCTACTGCTTCAAGACCGAAGCCGCCAAGCAGGTCTTCGACAATTCCGACTGCACCATCGATGACCCGACGGCGCTCGGCTTCAACACGTTCGAGCAGCGCAACATCGACAACATCCGCCGCGTCGAGAAGGAAAAGGGCTGCAACTGATCCCGATCACATCGATTCGGGCAGCCACACCCAGCTCAGCCAGCCGATGACGGCGATCAGGATCGCCAGCGTGAAGAACACGCTGCCGATGCCGAAGAAGATCAGCACCACCGAGTAGACGATCGACGGCAGCAGGTCGGAGAGCTCCAGATAGGTGCGGTACACCGCCGTCATCTCGCCGCGCTCGAACGGGCGCACGGCACGCAGGAACGGCGCGGAGCCGACCGCGTCGTGGGCAACGGCAAACAGCGAGCCGCCCAGCAGCAGCGCGGCCGTGACCAGCGGATAGTCGACGGCGGTCACGCTGGCGGCGAGCAGCAGGACCACGATGGCGGCAAAGCCGCCGGCGATGGTGGCCCTCACCCCGAACCTGGCGCCGACGCGTCCCCAGGGCACCGACAGGAGCAGCATCAGGTTTCCCGCCGACACCACCAGGCCGCCGGCGAGATTGCCCTGGCCCGACACCACCATAAGGATCGGCGCATAGACATAGAACGTCGTCCAGAAGCAGGAACGGCCGAAGGCAATCGCCCAGGCCAGGCGCATGCGCGGTTGCGCGACGAACCGGCGGATATTGGCCAGCGGATTGCTGGCGCGCGCCTTGCCCGGACGGATCAGCGGGTTCTGGCCGAGCCGGTACCACCAGAAGACAGCCAGCACGATGACGGCGAACACGAACGACACCAGCGCCGGCGCCACGATGCCAAATCGGTCGTAGAGCCAGACGCCGCCCGCCGGTCCGAGCGTCCAGGCGATCGTCGCCCAGCCCATCTTGCGCGCCTCGACGGCGACCATGTCCGACCGGCGGACATGGTCGAGAATGTAGAGATTGAGCGTGATGGCCATGACCGACGCCCCGAAGGTGCGCAGCGCCATCGCCACGATCTGCGTCGGCAACAGGCCGGCGGCAAACAGCAGCGAGCTTGTCGCCAGCGCCAGCGCGCCGATCGTGTAGACCCAGCGCCGCGGCAGCACCGCGGTCAGCACCGGGATGAGCAGGGTGAGCGCCAGGCCGAACAGCGACACGGCTGTGTAGAGCATCGACACGCGCTGTTCGGAGTGCAGCAGGTCGTAGGCCAGGATCGGCACCACCGACGCCATCAGCGCCCGCGTGCAGGATTCGATCAGGTAGAGCATCGCGAACGCGCCGCCACGCGCGTGGCGGCCGGGCGGATTGGCTGATTCGCGGCGGTCGTTCATGCCGGCATGTTGCGTGGCGCCGATCCGGCGCCTGTCGGGAAACCGACCCGGCGGCGACGGCTTTGCACGAGATGGCGGGCCTTTCGCGCGCCGGCAAGGTGTGGCAAGGCTGGCGGACCGATGATCCCAGCCGGCGCCGCCACCAGCGAGAACCCGGGTCCCGGCGGCACACCGCCGGGACGGCTGGAGGCCATCGACCTTGCGCGCGGTGCTGCGCTCGTGGCCATGGCGGTCTATCACTTCACCTGGGATCTGGAGCATTTCGGCTATGTGCTGCCGGGGCTGACGGCAACCGGCGGCTGGAAGCTGTTTGCCCGTGCGATCGCCTCGACCTTCCTGTTCATTGCCGGGATTTCGCTCGTTGTCGGCCATGGCGAGCGGATCCGGCTGCGGCCGTTCCTGCGGCGCACGGCCACCGTCGCCGGTTCGGCGCTGGCCATCACCATCGCCACCCGGCTGCTGTTTCCCTCAAGCTTCGTGTTCTTCGGCATCCTGCATCACATCGCCGTCGCCGGACTTGTCGGTCTCGCGGTGCTGCGGCTGCCCGCATCGGTGCTGGCCGCCCTGGCGCTCGTGGCGTTCATCGTCGGCAATGGCTGGCAGAGCCCGGCGTTCGATCCGCGCGCGATGGCGTGGATCGGGTTTTCGCAATCGGTACCGCGCTCCAACGACTTCGTGCCCTTGTTTCCCTGGCTGGCCGCCTCGCTTTCGGGCATGGCGGCGTGGAAGGCGGCGGTCGGCTTCGGCCTGGTCGGGCGGTTGCGGGCCATTCGCGCCCGCGGCCTGTTTCGCCCGCTTTCGGCGGCGGGACGCCACAGCCTGCTCATCTACCTGCTGCACCAGCCGATCCTCTTCGGACTGGTCGCGCTTGCCGCGATGATCGCACCGCCAGCACCGGTCGCACCGGAGGCGCGGTTCACGGCGGCCTGCGCACGCTCTTGCGAACCGTTGCGGCCGGTGGAATTCTGCATGCGCTACTGCGCCTGCGCGCTCGGCGCAATCGCGGCGTCGGGCAAGCTGCAGGCGCTGCTCGACGGCGACGACGAGGACGCGCGGATCGGGATGGAACGCATTTCCTCGCAATGCACGGCCGAGACAGACGCCCTGCTCCAGGACACACCGCAATGAGCGAACGCGCCGAACGACCGAACCGCTGGCCCTGGCCACCCATCGTCTACACCTCCGCCACGCTGGCCGCGCTCGGCCTGTCCTTCGTCCTGCCGCTGCCGTGGTTCGGCTCGCCGATTGCCGACATCCTGTTCGCCGCCGGCGTGATCGCCATGCTCGGCGCCATCGCGCTCGACCTTGCCGCGATGAACACGCTGGCGCGCGGCAAGACGACGATCTGGCCGAACCGGCGTTCCGAACATCTCGTCCATGCCGGTCCGTTCACCTTCACGCGCAACCCGATCTATCTCGGCAACACGACGCTGATGATTGGCGCGGGCCTGGCGTTCGGGCTGATCTGGTTCGTGGTTCTGGCGTTCGTGGCCGCCTTCATCACCCAGAAGATCGCTATTGAGCGCGAGGAAGCGCACCTGGATGCACGCTTCGGCAAGGCCTACCGCGATTACAGGAAGAAAGTCAGGCGCTGGATCTGAGGTCAGCGCATCACGCCGAGTTCGGCCAGCCGCTCCACGCAGGCTTCCTCGGCCCGATCCATCTCCTCGATGGAATCCTCAAGGTCGCGGCGCTTCTGGCGGAGCGTCTCGCGCTTCTCCTCGATGCGCTTGATCATCAGCTTGAGCTGGCCGACTTCGCCGGGCGGCTCGCGATACATCTGGATGATCTCGCGGATCTCCTCGATGGTGAAGCCGAGGCGACGGCCGCGCAGCACCTGGCGGATGAGATGGCGGTCGGACGGCCGATAGAGCCGGGTGCGGCCGCGCCGGACCGGGGCAATCAGGTTCTCGTCCTCGTAGAAGCGGAGCGTGCGCGTCGAGACGTCGAACTCGCGTGTCAATTCGGTGATGGTGTAAAATTCGCGCGCCTGCATGCCCTTTGTCCGGTTCGGCCGGCAAACAACACGTCGTTTACGTAAAAGTCAATTCTTTCGCGGGGACGGATGCCGCTACCGCCCGCTATCGGGCGGGAAACACGGGCAAATCGGCCGGTGTGGCGTTCTGTCCCGGTGCGAATCCGACTAGGATCGCGCGATGACCATCCGTCTCCTGCCAGAAACCATGGTGAACCGAATCGCGGCCGGCGAGGTCGTCGAGCGTCCGGCGAGCGTGGTGAAGGAACTGGTCGAGAACGCGATCGACGCCGGCGCGCGCCGCATCGAGATCGTGACGGCCGGCGGCGGCCTGGCGCTCATTCGTGTCACCGACGATGGCGCCGGGATTCCGGCGCAGGAATTGCCGCTCGCCGTGGCACGCCACTGCACCTCGAAGCTTGGCGACGACATTCACGACATCCGCCACCTCGGCTTCCGCGGCGAGGCGCTGCCGTCGATCGGTGCCGTTGCGCGCCTGCGGCTGCTGTCGCGAACCGCGACGGCGGACATGGCGGCCGAAATCCGCGTCGAGGGCGGCCGCATCGACGGCCCGCGTCCGGCGGCCGGCAATCGCGGCACGGTCGTGGAGGTGCGCGACCTGTTCTTCGCCACGCCGGCGCGACTGAAGTTCATGAAGGGCGAACGCGCCGAGGCCGGCGCGATCACCGACGTGGTGCGGCGGCTCGCCTGCGGCTTCCCGCATGTCGCCTTCACGCTGACGGGATCCGACCGCGCCGCGCTGGAGTTTCCTGCGATTGCAAGCGGCGGCAGGCTGCAGCGCGAGGCGCAAATTCTCGGTGCCGATTTCCGGGCGAACGCCGTTGCCCTCGAGGCCGAGCGCGAAGGCGTCAGGCTTTCCGGGCATGTGTCGCTGCCGGCTTTCTCGCGCGGCAATGCGCTCAACCAGTATGTGCACGTCAACGGGCGGCCGGTGCGCGACAAGATGCTTTCAGGCGCCATCCGCGGCGCCTATGCCGATCTTCTCGCCTCGGACCGCCATGCGGTCGCGGCCCTGTTCATCGAGCTCGATCCGTCGCGCGTCGACGTCAACGTCCACCCGGCCAAGGCCGACGTCCGCTTCCGCGACCCGGGGCTGGTGCGCGGCCTGCTCGTCGGCGCGATCCGCGAGGCGCTCGCCGG
>WPCK01103511.1_pt1 | contig 17681 bp, 7 predicted proteins | sample 5399851 | NCBI WGS metagenome assembly WPCK01 (sample SAMN12869471, study PRJNA574797) | sludge metagenome | isolation source: wastewater treatment of pH11 | place: China:Beijing | collected 2019-05-20 | reverse complement strand
GGGATCAGGGGCCGACCACGATCCAGGCCGGTCGATCCCTGACCCTGAACGTCGATCAGGTGGATCAGGCGAACGATACGTTCAACGACGAGACGATTGCGGTCGAAAGTGGGTCGCTCACCGTCAACGTCGCCGACGACTCCTGGACGATCGGGTCCGGTGGCAGGCTGCAGCTCGACAATACCACCGGTGCGAAGCCCACGCTCAACGGCGATCGCGTCGTGCTCACGAGCGGCGGCGCAATCACCGTCGACGGAGGCGACGCAGACATCATTGCCCCCGTGACGGTGGAAAGCGGCTCGGAAATCGCCGTGTTCTCGCCGCTCACGCTTCAGCTCCACGGCGCCACCACGCTCAGTGGAGGCAACATCGACGCGGGGCCGGCTGACGTCGGTCAGTTTGGACCATTGACGGTGACTGGCGCGTCAAGCATCGACGCGGCGACCTACAACTGGGACCAGGCACCGACCACCATTGAACCCGGCGGCGTACTGACCCTCAACGTGGATGCCATCGATCAACAGGCCGGGGAGCGATACGACCAGGTCCTGACCATCCATAGCGGTGACCTGGTCGTCAATAACAGTGCGGGTGTCTGGACCGTCGATGAACAGATCGAGCTCAACAATACCACAGGGACCGTACCCCGCGTGTCCGGTGCCCGCCTGTTCGTGGGAGATGGAATTGGCGTACTCGACGCCGACGTTCGAGCGCGCGGAATCGGGGTTTCCACGCTGCAAGCCCAGGTCAATTACAGTTCGGACGCCGACGTTTCGGTCTCCGTCGACGCCACCTTGCGACACAATGGCGTCACGACGTTCACCGGTGGTGGTGAATTCACCGGGGCGGGCAAACTGGAATTCGCCGATGCCGTCAACGTCGTCGGCGCCACGACAATCAATATGCCCGACGGAACGATTGACCTGGACGGTCCGGGGACCGACGGCATCGGTGATCTCGTGTCCGTGATCGCACCCTGGACGATCCATGCGGATGCCATCTTGCCATTCGGCAAAGCCAATGTGTCGGGTGTGAACTCCTTGGGAGTCAACAGCACCTTCGGCGGGCTGCTCACCGTCAACCTGACCGATCCCGCAAGTTCGTGGAAAGTAACTCCCGATGGCGCGTTGACCCTGATCAGTGGTTCGGCGGCGACCACCGTCTTGGCGGGCTCGGATCTCGACATGGACGGACTCCTTAATGTTATCGGCGACGTCCGTGCGGCGGCCCGGTTGAATATCCTTGGCACGGCGCAAGTGCTGACGCCCGGTGAGCCATTGCGGCTCGACGGTGGCAGCCTTGCGAATCCCAATCAACTGCTGGGAGGCACCATCTCGGGCAACGGATTCCTGGTAGCTAGTTCGGATCGAGCCTTGCACGGGTTTGGCACGATTGCCACCGATGTGGAATTCAACGGATCGGCCGAACTGAAGGCGCGGGACGGCCTCCTGTCCGTCACAGGTACAGTCACGGACATGGGCGAGATCGGAACGTCCGACGTCGACGGGATCCTCAACATGGCCAATCCCTGGAACACGAACGTGGCGAATTCCGTGCGGCTGGCCGGCGGAGAGCTCCGCGGGGGAACCATTACCAACGACGGAGTGCAGGGAATCCGTGGCCACGGTATGTTGACGGCTACCGTCAACAACAACACGGGCCTGTTTGCCGATGGGGGGACGCTGATCGTCAACCATGTTAGTTCCGATTACGACGGAACCGGCGCAGGAGTGTTGGACGCCACCAGCGGCGACCTGGAAATCCGCGACAATGCCACGTTTGGTTTCATGGGGACAGCGCGAGTCGGCAATGCGCGACAGGCGTCGATCGAGGGCTTCCGACTGAACTTCAATTCCGGATCTACGCTTGAACTGACGGCAGGTACCTGGACGGCCCCGGTCGGTCTGAACCTGGCGGCGACCGTCGCCGTGAACGGCGGCGGCGCTTCCCGAATCTCAAGCGACGCGGACCTGACTTTCGTGGGTGGCAGCAATACTACGCTGGTCGGGAATCTGCAGGTCAGTGCGAACCCCACCGTGGTACAAGCCGGCGCCACATTGACCGGGGGTGGCGATCTGGTGAATCTCGGTGCCAGCTCCCTGCGATTGAACAACGGCGCCGTCCTGGGTGTTGGTATTCAGAACCAGGCCTTGCTCGAACTGGGCAATACCGCCACGGTCCGAGCCGATGCGGCGGACTTCATCCAGACGGCGACCGGGACGCTCAGTCTCGATCTTGCCGGTACGGGCATCAATCAGTTTGACCGATTGGTCTTGACGGGTGCCGCACAGTTGCAAGGGGAGCTCGCGGTTTCACTCCTGGGCGGATTTGCCCCCAGCTTGGGAAACGCGTTCACGGTCCTTACCGCGGCCGGCGGTGTGTCTGGCACTTTCGACACGGAAAACCTCCCGACGCTGGGTGGCGGTCTCGTCTTCGACGTGATGTATCATCCGACGTCCGTTCTGCTTCAGGTCGTGCAGAACCTGCCTCCCGATTTCGACATGGATGGCGACGTCGACGGATCGGATGTGGACCTGCTGGTGATGGAAATCACTGCGATGACCAATGGGTCACTGTTTGATCTGACGGGGGATTCGCTGGTGAACACGTCCGACCTGACAGAATGGCTCGATCAAGCCGGTGCCATCAACCTGGCCTCGGGGAATCCGTATTTCCCCGGGGATGCCAACCTGGACGGTTCGGTGGATGGCTCGGACTTCAACATTTGGAACGGGAATAAGTTCACGCTGAATGCACGGTGGACACTGGGTGATTTTACGGCCAACGGCTCGATCGACGGTTCGGACTTCAATATTTGGAATGGGAATAAGTTCACGACCGCCGACGGCCAATCGCTGATCCCGGAACCAACGGGCTGTGTCATGTGCTTCCTGGGGATGGTATTATTGGCCTGTCGGCGGCTGTCACGAAGGTCGCTGCAGGCTTCGTCTCCGAGGTAGCCTGGATCATGGCGAAGGAAGTCGGGCATCATGTCGACCGGCCCGCCTTGCCGGCGGTGACGGGCGCCGAATCGGACACCGAGGCCGAGACCTTGGCACTCGACCCCGGCGAACAGACCTCACCCGAGCATCCGAAATACCAGCGGGGGAAGGCTGCCCTGGAATTGCTCGAAGCGATCCGGCTCACCGATCCCGATCGCCTTTCGGCCCTGGTCGCGTCCGCGGCAGGCAACGAGGCCGAGTGGCTGCCGCCGCGGATCGGCAGGTTTCTTATCGAACGCGAACTGGGGCGAGGCGGGCACGGCGTGGTACTCCTCGCCATCGATCCGCGACTGAACCGCCACGTGGCACTTAAGGTTCCGCGCCCCGAAGCCCTGCTGACTCCCGAACTGCGGCAGCGATTCCTGCGCGAGGCCGAGGCTGCGGCCGCACTCAATCACCCGAATATCGTGCCGATCTTTGAACAGGGAGCGGAAGGACCCATCTGCTATGTCGCCAGCGCGTATTGCCCAGGGCCGACACTGGCGGAGTGGCTGGCAGATCGATCGCAACCCGTACCCCCCCTGGAAGCAGCGCGACTCGTCCGGCTGCTTGCCGACGCCGTTCAGCATGCGCATTCGCGAGGCGTCCTGCACCGTGATCTGAAGCCCGCCAACGTGCTGCTGACCCCCGCGGGCGACGAACCTTCCAGTGACGACGGTTTACCCACGCTGCACATCGTCGACTTTGGCCTTGCGCGGATCGATGGCGGCAGTGGACAGACCGCCAGTTCGGCCATTGTCGGTACTCCGGCGTATATGTCTCCCGAACAGGCGGCGGGCAAGAATGAGGAAGTCACCGCGGCATCGGACATCTATGGCCTGGGTACGATCTTGTACCAGTTGCTCACGAACCAGGTGCCGTTTCGAGGTCGGAACGACTTGGAGACGCTGCAGGCCGTGCAGCTGCAGGAACCGACCCCACCACGGCGGATTCGCGCCGATGTCCCGCGCGACCTGGAGGCCATCTGCCTGAAGTGCCTGGAAAAGGAGCCGGGCCAACGATACGCCACGGCGGCCAGCCTGTATGCCGACCTGGGCCGCCATGTGGAGGGCCATCCCGTCGAGGCGCGACCGATCGGCCGCCGCGAACGTTTGCGGCGTTGGTGCCTTCGTAACCCGGCACTGGCAGCCGTCAGTGCCGCGGCGTTGACGCTGGGACTGACAGGCTCCGCCACGGTGTTCTGGCAATGGCGCCGCGCCGAACAAAGCCTGGTGGAAGTCAAGCGGCAGCAGGATCGCGCCGAGCGGAACCTCCATGCTGCCCGAGATGTCGTGGACCAGCTGTTGACCGGCATTGCGGTCGATCTCAATGAGCTGCCCCAGACGGAAGCAATTCGGGAACAGCTATTGCGAAAGGCGGCCGTGATCAACGAGCAGTTCCTGCGGGACGAAGCGAGCGGAGCGGACGCAACCCGGGAAACGATCGACGCTTGGCGCCGAGCGGGCGATATCGACGTCTACCTGGGCGACCCAAGTGCGGCCGAAGGGGCCTACCTGCGCGTCGTGCAGCTAAGCCGACAACTCCTGCAACGCGAGGGACCTGAATCTCACGAAGCCTTGTCCTCACTCGTGCAGGCCCTGCTCAAACTCTCGGGCCTGCCCGCGCGGCGCTCGCAGCCGGACAAATCCCGCGATTACCTCGGCGATGCCCTGGCCGCGATGAATGACGGCCCCAGCGCAAACGATGCGGAGCGAGACTTGCTCCGAGCCGAAATCCTGCGCTGCCAGGGGATGGATGCCGAACGCGCCTCGGATCTCCCTCAGGCTGGCCGCCTCTACCAGCAGGCGATCGAAGCCGTGACCCGTCAGCCCAGCAGGCCCGATGAGTCCGTCGATCGGATGCTGACGCGTGCGAAGGTACATAACAGCTACGCCATCCACTGCAAACAGATACAGCGATTTCAAGAGGCCAGGACACACTTCCAGAAAGCACAGCAGTATCTGGAACGGCTGCAGGCAGCTACCCCCTTTTCCACGCTCTATCGTGAAATGCTGGCCCAGAATCAATACAATTTCGCCAACCTGCTCTTGGTCGAAGGGGACTTGCCGGGTGCCAGATCACGCTACCTGGCGGCCAAGGAAGAGTTCAAGCAGCTGGCGGAGAACTTCCCTCGCGTTCCCAAATATCGTGACCTGTGGTGCCATTGCCTGCAAAGCGCCGCCCTGGCGTCGAAGCAGCCCAGTCAATTGCGGCAACGGGTCGTGTTGCTCAAGAAGGCGACGTTCCTCCGCGAGGAATTGCTGCGGGAACACCCCGAGAGATCGGACAATGCCAGAATGCTGGCCAAAGGATATCGCAACCTGGGTCGGGACTACCTGGCAAGCAACCAGTTTGCGGAAGCCCGAAGAGTCCTGATCCGCTCGATCGATTGCCTTCAGCCGCCGTACCGGTCCACTGCGGAGAAGACCGGAGACGCAGAGGGGGATGCCTCGGCATATTCCCTTCTGGCACATACCGAAGCCAAGTGCCAGGCTTGGGACCAGGCCGCGGAATGGTATCGTCAGGCAATCGAGACCCGTCATGCCGCCGGTCCCGAAACGCCGTTGGAGGTAACTCACGATCAATTGCGGGATCAGGCGGGGTTGGCCATAGTCACGGTTCGTGGGGGCGAGTTGGTTGCGGGACTGGAACTGCTGCGGGACGTTGAGCCAGTGTCGCCCGAGGCCGATCTGATCGCCGCCGAGGCGTTCCTCGAGATCGCCGCCGCCCTGGATGGCGAATCGCCGCTTCGGGAGACGTCTCCCAAGTCGTCCGACGAGCTACGTCAAGCGGCCGTGGAGCACCTTCGACAGGCGTGCCGAGTCAAGCCCGACCTGGCGTCGGAACTCTCGGACGCCCGTTGGAACAAGCTGTTGAGATCCCTGCCGGGTTATCAACAACTCCTCGACGACCTGCAGCGCCGTGAACCCTAGAGCCGGTTTCAGAACCGGGGGTTAGCGCCCTATGCCATTTACTTTGGTAGCGGAACGGCGCAAGCCGTCCGGTACGTAGATGAAGGAATACTGAAAAAAACCGGGCGGCTTGCGCCGCTCCGCTACAGGACCCCCGGGCGCTTGCAAGAAAGTAAGTGCCATTGAGCCAGCGCCCCGCGGCGAGTTCCATCAGCCGGAACGCGCTCGCGACCGGTTTCTTTGGGCACTCTTGAAATTCGCCCTTGGCACTTCGCACGCACTGCGACGGTTGTTCCACCGCGGATTTCGGAATCCTGACCCCTCTCCGCCACGCTTCATGGAGGACAGGGGGGCTTGGATTGGCACTCAGGTTCAGCTGCAAGTGCCGATGTCACTCGATACGCCGCTCGGCCTCAAGAAGCCTGTTCGCTGCAATGGCAAGGTACGCGCCGCAGCCTGAGACAAATGACGACGCCAATCCCCACGATCGCGAGCCCCCAAATCGCCAGGGAACGCGGTTCGGGAATGACCACCAGCTGATCTTGATAGTGACCGGTACCGGTTCTTCCAGTCAGGTTCATGATCCGGACTCCGAAGAAATCTTCTGAGTCAGGACCTACGCCAGCGGCCACCCGATTCGCCTCGGCAACCCAATTCCTGGCCTTGGCGTTATTGTTGTATTCACTGCCATACCCGCCGCTGGTCCAGAGCGCCGTGGTATCCCACCCCATGGTCTTCCATATGGCCAGCTGCAATGACCGGGCATCTGCCTGGTAATTACTCGTCGCGGTTCCACTTGGATTAAAGGTTCGCCGGTAGTCCTGACCAAGAATACTCGTCGTACCCGTCGTGCCGATCCCATCCCAGAATGCCCGGTAGAGCGCGGCAGCTTGCACCGTCAAATTCTTCCCGGTCGTGGTTGCCGTGGTCAGGCTCATGACTCGATACGTGGCGCCGAACGCAATATGTTCGGAAATCTCCACGCAAAACGTGCGAAATGCATCGGCCTGAAATGTCCCATTCGTGGGACTGTAATCGACAGAGACCTTGAACTCTCCGCCATTTCCTGAACCGGGACCATCATACAGCTTGATGTGCGCCCCGACTAAACTGGCGTCCGCGCCAGAAATCAGCACGATCGACAACAAAACGGGAGCGAACACCAATAGAATCTGTTGCTTCCTGAACATGGTAGTCCTGACTTTCCTGAATCTTGCAGTCTATTCGAAAACCGAGCTCCTCTTCCCCCTGCCTTCTCCCCAAAAGCGGGGGAGAGGATGCTCACAGCGTTATCCGATGCGCGCCTCACGGGCCGAAGCCCGTGAAACGCGAAACGCAGTTCGGTCGAAGTTTCCTTCACGATGGCCCAAGGCCTATTTGCGGCGTTTTGCTCGTGCAAAGTAGCCCGTGAAGCCAATCAAGCTCAACACGCTCCAAACCGCAATGGTGCCGGCTTCGGGCACCATGACCAGCAAACTTTGAACCTTACCGTCGGTTGTGTAGGCGGTGCTAGAACCTGTCCAGAGGTTCATCACCCGAACGTTACCGATGCTCGTTGGAGCGGCGGTCGTGGCGGCGGTATAGAATGCCGTGGCAAGGGCGCTCGTCAGACTGTCATCCTCGTTTTCGATGTACCAAATGGCATTCTGCAGGGCATCATTTGCTGCGGCAACGGCGGCGCTGTATCCCGCAAGGGTGCCACCGATCGCATTGGAATAAAGCCAAGCAGTCAATGGTGACAGCGGATCATACGATCCCAGCACTCCAGCCGAACCGGCACCTCCGACATCCGCTACGCCCTCACCGCCAAAGATGGCTCTGTCTTCCAAGGTCACGTAGTAAGAAGTACCAAAGCTCAGAAACTCGTTCTGCTCGATACAAAACGTGCGAAACAGATCGGGACCGGAGCTCGTTGTAACATTCTGGATCGCAAAGGATCCACCCGATCCGTCACCGGGTCCATCGAAGACCTTGATGGTATCGCCGTTCGACACCAACGACGCGCTCAGCAATTGAGGGCTCATCGCCACCAGGCACAGAATCAAAATGTATGTCATTGACCTCATCGTATTGTCCTCTCAACCCAACAGGGTACGAACTTGTGAAACGTAATCAGCCGATACCGCCGCGCACCGAATTCAGTCGTACACAACTGAATGTGGACTCCAATGGTCCACGTCGAATGCGCCCCACGCTCGGAAGCGCATTACGCCTGCGGTGGCCGCAGCAGTTCGTTGCCCAGAGGGGCTGGAAGGTTCAAGCGAGCTTCGCCAGTTACCCAGCCGGCGACATCAGAATCGTCGGACAGGCATGCGATCAAGTTTCCGATCGCCATGGGTGATCCACCCGCACCCGCACCCGATGGTGACGTGGAAGTCGATGTCCCACTAGCAGGTAAGGCACTCGCGTCTTGTACCAGCTGAGGACATTCGTCCCGCGGTGGATCCGAGGGCGATTCTCCGGGAATGAAATCTGCTTCGCCAGCGTTCGACATGGTCTGACCGGCAAGGTCGAACTCCGGGACTGCCGGCAACATGATGCTTGCCTGTGCCGCTGAGAACAAGCTGCACCCGATCACGGCCAAAACGCACGCCAACAGGCGCAGTCCTAGGCTGCTTCGAATCGGACACGGGGCTAGCCAACGTTTGCCGTTCATTCCGCGGAATGGATCCAATAGCGACTACGTGGATGGACTTCGTCCGCCGCACCGCCGCATTATGAGTGCCTGGCGGGGCGATTGCAAGTAGCTCCTTTCCGGTTTTTTCGGAATTGCAGCCTGGAACGCCGTGGGCCATGGCGGAGAATCTGGAAATCCCTATGGCATAGGAGTTTGCGCGATAGACCCGTTGACCACCAGAATCAGGCCGCCCGCTGTGCCATCTCGGCCTTGTGGTAACCAAGTGCGGGATATCAGGCAGAAGGCTGGCTCTACGGCGGTCGACGGTCGCCAAGCCATGGCAAAGCGGCAACGGACGGCAATGGACAGTCGTCGGATTGTACGTGCCGACCGGATCCTCAGGATCTTCGGAACAACCAGAAATAATGCCCACAATTGCGCATCGACGGTTGACGATTTGTCCACCGCCGCATAAGCTGAACCGCGAACTGTTTGGTGGCCGGCGAATCAGGGGGGCGCGGTCAAGGAAAGGATAGTGCGAAGACGATCCGTAGTTACCTTGCGAACCTCCTATGACCGCGACTGTTTCGACCTTGTCAGCCGCCGGAGCGGTACCCGCTACCGTTGTCGGTGGTGCAGCTAGTCTCGAAGGCTTTTCGTTAAAGCAAAATCCCTACTTGTTTCCTCGAAATCTTTTGGATTCGGGGCAGCGTAGTGCGACCGCGCCCAGGTCCGCGATCTGGGAGTGTTCCGTTCCTTATGCGACGTCCGGCGTGGACGTTCCGAAATGGTCCCTTGTTCACACAAAGCCGCGCCAGGAGAAGAAACTGGCGGAACATCTGGCGGCCCTCGGTGTTCCTCATTATTTGCCCGTTACGCGGTGCAAGGCCGTAACGCGCGGGCGCACGCGAATCACGCAAGCCGTCCTGTTCCCAGGTTACCTTTTCGCGCGATGGAATTGGCTCGAGCGGCTCACCGCACTGGAAACCAATCGGATCGTGGCAACACATCCCGTTGCTGACGAGCTGGGCATGGTCGAACACCTGTGGGACCTGGCGGACCTGATTGAAAAAGGGGTCCCCTTGCGGATCGAAGAACGAATCGTGTCCGGCCAGTATGTCCGAGTGAAATCCGGATTGTTGAGAGACAAGTGCGGCGTCGTCATGAAGCGAGTCGGTAAGAGCCGCCTGTTCGTATTGGTTAACGAGTTCTTGGGTGGAGTATCACTGGAGATCGAGCAGCACTTGCTCGAACCCTATCGCTTATGAAGAAGGGTCTGCCGCGTATCCGAGATAGGCTCTGCGAGAGAATTCGGATCGGCGGATCACGCTGAATCACGTCAATATGCTCAGTGGAGTTTGCCTTTTCTGAGCAGCCGGCCACAGTGAAATCCAATGCCAGACTGGCATACACACTGTGGACGAAAACTTGAAAAACGTGGGGATTTTGTGCATTTGCGCAAATGACGGGGACGGAGTCTGCCCACGTTTATGAAGGTCGGTGATAACGCTTTCAATCTTTTTGCTAGGTCTCTCGCTCGTCGCTTGGCAGGCTTGTCGAAGTGCCCAGCGGCGTCGGATGCCGAGTTGCAACCAGAGTAGCCGTCTCGCTCCGCGAGACGGGCTCAACCAAGGTAGTCATCTTGTTCCGCAAGAATGGCCCATCTCGCGGAGCAAGATGGCTACATTAAGTGACGGGCTCATCGAAAGTAGCCGTGTCGCTCCGCGAGAATGCGTGTTTAGCCCGTCGTCCGTTCCTTCTCCCCGCCGGGGAGAAGGTGGCCGAAGGCCGGATGAGGGGGTACCGAGCAATTCGGCAACCCTCACCCGCCAGCCTTCGACGGTCGACCACTCCCAAGCTTGGGAGAAGTTGCATGGCTAGTGGCCTAAACATCTACCCGCCAGACGAGGTCAACCAAGGTAGCAGTCTCGGTGTGCGAGAATGGGCCATCTCGCGGAGCGAGATGGCTACTCTATCGAAATACGCTCGCAAGCAGGTCCAACATGAGTCGTAGGCGTTCGGCGAGGAAGCATGCGGCCCGACAAGAGCCCCCTTCGCTCATCCGGGACACGAATTCCGAATCAGCGGGCCCCGGGCAGCCGATTCCGGCCTCGGCGCCACCCACGGCGCCACTGGCTCACCGCACTGCCTGGCCGTGGGTCAGCGGGCTGGTCGCACTGGCCGCGGTCCTTTGGGCCTATTGGCCGACGCTCGGCGCGATGGTCGACCAGTGGGAACGGCAACCGGACTATTCCCATGGGTACCTGGTGGTTCCCATTGCACTATTCTTCTTGTGGAGCCGCCGTTCTTCCATGCCACGCGAGGAAATGTCCCCCAGCATTTGGGGCGTGGCGTTACTGCTGGCGGCAACACTGCTGCGGGTGCTCGCAGGACTATATTATCTGCGACCCTTGGACGGGTGGACGTTTCCGCTGACGATCGCGGGAGTTGTTTGCCTGCTCTACGGCCGTAAGTTCCTCTGGTGGTCCCTGCCGGCCATCGTCTTCCTGTGGTTTATGGTGCCGATCCCCTATTCGGCCGAGCGCTGGTTGAGTGTTCCCCTGCAATCGATTGCCACTCGGTTGAGCACCGCGGTGCTGGTGTTCCTGGGGCAGCCCGCGATCGCCGAAGGGAACGTCCTGCTGCTGGGAGAGCATCAATTGTTTGTGGAAGAGGCCTGTTCTGGCATGCGGATCTTCGTGGGGATTTTCGCGTTGGCATTTGCCTATGTCCTGTTTTCCCGATGGAGCTGGTGGCAAAAAGGACTGGTCCTGCTGGCTGCCATGCCTGTGGCCATCGTGGCCAACGTTACCCGAATCGTTGCGACCGGGCTGCTGTATCAGTGTGTGTCCAGCGAAGCCGGCCAGAAGTTCAGCCACGACATTGCCGGGTTTGTCATGATCCCGTTTGCCGCGGCCATCTTCTGGTTGCTGCTGATCTATCTCGACCGGTTGTTCCCACGGGTCGAGCACGTGCAACAGCCCTATTTGTTGCAGCCGGGTGAGACGGGATAGGGAATGATCGTGTCATCCTGAATGAAATGTCATCCTGAACGGAGCGCAGCGGAGTGAAGGATCAGCCAGTCGGTAATTCGCGAGAACACGGGTCCATCGCGACTGGAAGGTCCTTCGGTCACCTGCGGCTCCCTCAGGATGACAAATTGGCGAATGAAGCACGAGTCGCACGTCCTGCGGCACTCCCAGACTGACACAATGAAACTCCCCAACGTAATGGCACACGCCGCCAGACCTGCGACGTCGCAAATCACTTGCATCATGAATGACACCCCCCGATCCCGCACCGACGACAATGAATCCTGACCCCCCGCAGCCTGACCAACCGTACGATCCTGCCAGATTGCCGCAGCCGATCGTAAACCGGCCAATTTCTCATCCGGCAAGCGCTTACATGCGCCGTTCCATGCCCGCGGCACAGCCCGCCGGCAGCGGAGTCACACCGACGTTCGTGTGGCGAGTCTTCTGCCAATGGTGGAAATGGGTCCTTCCGGCTGGCGTACTGCTGGCGGCGCTGGCTGGCGCCGTGGTCTGGTTCACCTGGGTCCCGAAATACGAGGCCGCGGCGCTCGTCAAAATCGAATCGCACGCCCCATTCATCGCGTTTGAAAAGGGGGCCTTCCCAAGCGACAGCGACCTTTATGTCCAGACGCAGATCGAACTGTTGCGAGGACCGGTTGTCTTGGCCCCCGTCCTCGGCCGTCCCGAGATTGCGACCATCGCGGACCTCAAGAAGCAAGTCGACCCGCTCAAGTACCTCCAGAAGAAACTAAGTGTGGGTCAGGTCGGCAAGTCCGAGCTGTATCGCGTTTCCTTCGAAAGCCATGCGGCCAAGGACGCGGCCAGCGTGGCCAACGCCGTGGTGGCCGAGTACCTGCGCATGCAGGACGCCGAGGAGCGGCAGAGGTCCCAGGTCGTGATCGAAGTGTTGGAAAAAGACCGGCTGGAACGTGGCGCGCTGGTCGAACAGCTCAGGAATCGAGTTCTGGAGCTGTCCAAGGCGCTCACCGGCAAGGATCCCTTTGGGCAGGGCATCATCACCGACGACAAGGCGTTTACTCCGGGCGCCGCCATGTACCAGACGCTGGTCGAGGCCGATGTGAGTCTGTCCGTGTTGAAGGCCGAACTGCAGTCGTTGCAGAGTGCCCCCATCCTGGCGGCGGACAAATCGACCGCGGCAGGGCTGCTTGAATTGGAGATCTCCAATCGCCCCGACGTACGCCAGCTCAAGGAATACCTGGACCAGGTGGAACAGGCCAAGCTGGAAGTGCAGAACAAGCGCCGCTCTCGAATCGGCGACAGCTGGGATAAGGACCCAGAATACAAACGACTTGGAGACGTCGCCACGAAGACCCAGGCGGAGCTGAAGTCGCTCATGGAGCTGGCACGCAAGGAGCTCGTCGAGCAGAACCTGAACCATTTGAAGGTGGAACAGGAGCAGCGGATCGAGGCCAAACTTCAGGAGATTGCCTCGCTTAGCACCAGACGCGAGATCCTTTCCAAGAAGTTCAGTGAGCACCTCAATGACTTGAAGTCGGGGGGCGCACAGAGTGCCGAGCTGGAATTCGCCAAGGCGGAACTGGAACGTGAAGAGAAGGTCTTCGAGCTCATTGCGGCCCGCAAACTGGCCCTGCAGACGGAAATGCGGGCCCCGGCACGCGTCTCGCTGATGCAGCCGGCCAATGTCCCCTCGGTGCCGCTCGAGCTCGCTCCCTTCAAGCAGTTGCTGCTGGCGTGTGCGCTGGCCCTGCTGGCCCCGCTCGGGATCGCCCTGGCCCATGAACTGATCGTGCGCCGTGTTTCCGACGCGGAACAGTTGCAGCAAGAGACCACACTCCCCCTGCTAGGCGAGGTTGCCCGCTTCCCCGTGCGATACGTCAATGCCCATCAGCAGGCCTTGCCCCCCGCCCGCCGGCGCGAACTGCATGTCTATGCCGAGTCGATCGACAGTCTCCGCACCAATCTTCGCCTCACCGAAAACGTGGGTGTGCCGGGGCACAAGAAAGTCATCGCGGTCTGCAGTGCGGCCAGTGGCGAGGGAAAAACCAGCGTGGCAACGGCCCTGGCGATGAGTATCTCGCAAGCGACCCGACAGCCGACCCTGGTGCTGGATGCCGATCTGCGCGATCCCGACGTGACCAATTCGTTCGCCGTGCCGCAACATCCTGGCGTGGCCGAAGTGCTCAGCGGTGCGTCATCATCCGAGAACGCCATCCACCGAGTCGGCAATACATACACGTATGTCATGCCGGCCGGAAAGTGTCGTGCGAATCCGCACCACCTGTTGCACGGGCCCGCAGTGGATGACTTGTTGAAAGAGCTCCGCGAGCAGTTTGTCACGATCGTAATCGATACACCACCGATCCTTGCGGCCAGCGAATCGCTGATCTACGCCAAGGCGGCCGACCTGGTCGTCGTCTGTTCCCTGGCGGAGGTCAGTCGCGTCCGACAGGTGCAGTCCGCAGTCGCGCGCCTTTACGCGACGGGTGCCAATGTCGCCGGCGCAGTGCTCAGCGGCGTCACCACGGATCGATATGCCTACCACTACGGCGTCTACGGCGCCCAACCGGAACTTCGGTAAGTCCCTTCCCGCATTGACACCTTTCAAAGTAGATCGTCTCCGTGTCACCAACTTCCCTAGCTGACGACGCCCGTATGTCGAACAGTCCACCGCGGACTTCCTCGCCGCGCCGGTCTTCCTCGTCGTACTACACGGTCAATCGGCGCCTGCTGCTGATCACGCTGATCGCCCTGCTGGCTGTCGTCCCCGTCTCGTACTTATGGTACCGGCACCAGCTCCGAAAAACGGCCATGGCGTTCATGGCGCGCGCCGAGCAACTGGAGCAGGAAAAGAACTGGGACCAGGCCACGGCCTACTATCAGCGCTACCTGGCCATCAACCCGGACGATACGGAAGCGCTGGTCAAGATGGTCGAGGCATACGCCAGGCTGGCACCCACACCCGCGCGACTCGGCCGCCTGAACAATCTGTTGTACCAGGCGCTCGGCCGATTGCCGGAACGCCATGACCTGCGTCGGCAACTGGCCGAGAACCTGTTGAAGGTTGGCAACTACCGTGCAGCCGAACAAGAGGCCGCCAAACTGCTGGATAAGGATCCCGACGACGCCCGTGTTGCACGCAAGGTGATCGCCCTCGCCAAGTTTGTCCAGGCACGCTTCGACAGGAGTTCCGCCATGTCGGAAGCCGTCGAAGCCCTTCTGTCGGCGTGTGAGGAATCGCCGGGCGACGTTGAGCTCATCGACGTCACGGCCAGCGGGCTGAGAGAGTTCCCTCTCTCCTTAAAGAAGGAAAAAACCGATCCCGCCACGCTGGCCGATCAGCTGATGGACCAAATGGTGGCCGCCAATCCGAAGAGCGCGGCGGCGAGAATTGCCCGCCATCGGTACCGGCTGGCAAATAAGCTGGCCGACGCCGGAGACCTGAAGGCGGCACTGGAAATCGAACCCGACAATGTCGACGCCCTGCTCATGTCCGCCGCTGCCCAGGCGGACTACTCCACCACCGAGCAGCGCGCGGTCATCGAGACGTCGCTGCGACGTGCCATCGAGATCGCACCAGGTGACCCGCGTGCCTACCTGTTACTTGGCCTCTATTTGGAACAATCGGACCGTCGCCGCGATGCGATCGCACTGCTTGCCCAAGCTCGTGAACGGACGGAAGACAATCTCGATGTGGGCCTCGCCCTGGCCCACATGCAGATCAGCGAAGGCCTGCTGGACGAGGCTGCCAAGACCGTTGGCGCACTGGACTCACAAAGCAGCCTGCACATGGCGAGGCTCGACTCGAAGCTACGATCCCAGGTCGAACGCAAACTGGGCTTGCTGCATGCCAGACTGGATCTAGCCCAGGAAAGGCCTCGTCAGGCGATGCCAGCGCTCGAGGCCATCCTTGGCGCTGCGGCAGGAGAGCCCGCAGGGAAGCGTTCCGGTGAATGGATCGAAGCCTCCCGCCTCCTGGCACAGGCCCACGCGAGCCTTGGGGAATGGGACAAGGCAGCGGAATACTACGATGGTCTGTCCCGGTCCCTCCCAGATCGACTGGAGGTGGCGGTACCCGCCGTGGACGCGTTCCTCAAGTCCGGTCGCTTTCAAGATGCCTTGCAGCGAATCGATGAATTTGCACGGTACGCGAAACCCAGCGGACCCCTCTTGGCCCAGCGGGTGCAAGCACTGTTGGCCATTCAGTCCAGTCGCGCGGCGGACGATCAGAACTGGACCGAATTCCAGGCCGCGCTCCAGGAAGCGAAAGCCGAACTCCCCGACCAGTGGCAATTGGTGTTTGCCGAGATGGATTACGATCTGGCAACGTCCAATGACAAGCAGGCGGCGGCAGCCGTACTCCGCCAGGCGGAATCACGCTTTCCAAAGAATGTGGATTTCTGGCGATCGGTCGCACTGGCGTATCAGCGGCTTGGACTGGCCGACGACCAGCAACGAGCCCTCGCGCGGCATCGCGAGCTGGCTGCCTCCCCGGTCGATCACGCCCGGCTGCAGGCCATGCTCATGGCCCGCGACGGTGAATTTCAGAAGGCAACGGAAGCCCTGGCCGGGCTGGGACCAGACCTTGACCCGACCCAGCGACGCCAGATCGATCAGCTCAAGATAGAGGTCCTGGCGGCTGCCGGCCAATTGGACGAGGCGCTGGCTCAAGCCAAACAGCTCATCAACGGTCAGACGCCCGATGCCGAACTCCTGAAATTCGGCATCGAGATGGCCCTCGCCGCCAATGACCTGAAGTCGGCCGAACCGTGGGAGAAACGGCTGAGTAAGCTCACCGACGATGGCCCCGACGCCCGTTACTTGCGAGCCCGCCGTCTGCTGACGGGATTCGACCGGCTCGACGCGTCACAGCGACGGGAACTGGAGGATACGATTTCGGCAGTGCGAGCCGAACGGCCGCAGTGGTACCCCATTCTGGCGCTTGCCGCCGAATTCGCCGAACGGCAAGGGGATCCGCGGGCGGCGCTCAACGAGTATCAGCTGGCCGTCAAGAGCGGAGACCAGCGGCCGTTCACACTGCAGCAACTGGCGTCGCTGCTGTTGGAGGCGGGGCGACTGGATGAAGCACAGCAATGCCTTTCGCAGCTTTCGGCCAGCCAGGCCACGAGTCCACTTCTGGACTCCATGTCGATCGAGATCGCGGTGCGCCAGGACCGGCAGACGGCGGCTCTGGAATTGGCACGGAAGAGTCTCGATCGCTATCCGGACGACCCCGTGCGCCACCTGTTTCTGGCTGGCCTGCTCTTCCGAAATGCGGAGCCATCCGAGGCGCTCGACGTACTGCGAAACGCGTCGAATCGATTCAGCGATGACCCTCGCGTGTGGATCGCGCTCGTGACCGGATTGGTGCAGACCCGTGAAACGGACGAGGCGAGGGAATTACTCGAAGCGCTGGCAGCCCAGCCCGAACGGGCCGGGAATCGAGGACATTTCGTGGCCGCGCAGGGCTATGAACGATTGGGTGACATACAAGCCGCCCGGAAGCACTATGAACTGGCCACCCAGCGCCAACCACTCGAGACCGATATCCGTTTCGGCTATGCCCGATTGCTTTCGAAATTGGAGCCTCGGGCGGCACAAGACCAGTTGGAACGCATCCTGAAGCAGGAACCGTCCCATCGCGAGGCGAAACGCGAACTGGCGATCCTGCTGGCCGCCACGGGCCGAGACTCCGACTGGGCCCGCGCCCATGACCTGCTGCAGTCGGACACGAGTGACCCTATCGCCGACGCCTCCACCAACGATCGACTTCGGGCCCTCCTCCTGTCACGTAAGGGCCGGACGCGTACCGAACGACTCAGCAATTGCCAGGATGCGCGAAAGATCCTGCAGCAACGACTCCGCAATGACTCCGGCGGGGACAGCGACTTGAATCGCCTGTTGCTCGCACAGATCTTTGAGACCGAGGCGTCGTTAAGCACAGACCGGACGTCACGCCGAGACGCCCTGGTCGCCGCCAATGATCAATTGCGAACCGTGATCGACGGAAGTCCACCCAGCGGCGAACGGCTCTCGCAGTACCTTGAGTTTCTGCTTCGCAATGGTGGAGTGCCGGCCGATGACGCCCGACAGGCGACCGCCACTGATACCAAGAGCCCATCCACGGACCCTCTCCCCCGCTTCGGGGGAGAGGGCA
>WPCK01054076.1_pt1 | contig 17702 bp, 11 predicted proteins | sample 5399851 | NCBI WGS metagenome assembly WPCK01 (sample SAMN12869471, study PRJNA574797) | sludge metagenome | isolation source: wastewater treatment of pH11 | place: China:Beijing | collected 2019-05-20 | reverse complement strand
TCTTCCTCTGCCTCGGGCGGCGGGGCCGGGCGGGCCGGCTCGATGGTCACCGGCCGCTCGACGGGCGTGCCGCGCGAGATGGTGTAGTTCTGGCCGGCGAGCGTCGCGTCCGCGTCGATCGAGATGGTGAGGCCGAAGCGGCGCTCCAGATCGACGAGGCTCGCGCGCTTGTGGTTGAGGATGTAGAGCGCCGTCGCGGTCGTCGTCATCACGATAACGTTGTGGCGGTTGTCCTTCAGCAGGAAGTCCTCGACCGCGCGCAGCACATGCAGCGCGATGGAGGAGTCGGACCGCACGTGACCCGAACCGCCGCAATGCGGGCAGGTCTGCATCGTGCTTTCCAGCACGGAGGCGCGGATGCGCTGGCGCGACATTTCCAGCAGGCCGAAATGCGAGATGCGCCCGACCTGGATACGGGCCCGGTCGTTCTTCAGATGGTCCTTCAACCGCTTCTCGACGGCGCGATTATTGCGCTTTTCCTCCATGTCGATGAAGTCGATGACGATGAGACCGGCAAGATCGCGCAGACGCAATTGCCGGGCGATTTCCTCGGCCGCCTCCAGATTGGTCTGCAGCGCGGTGTCCTCGATGGAATGCTCGCGCGTGGAACGGCCGGAGTTGACGTCGATGGAGACCAGCGCTTCCGTCTGGTTCATGATGATGTAGCCGCCAGACTTCAACGTCACCTGCGGCTGCAGCAATCGGTCGAGCTGGGCCTCGATGCCCGCGCGGGCAAAAATCGGGGCGTTGTCGCGGTACGGCTGAACCGCTTTCGCATGGCTCGGCATGAGCATGCGCATGAAGTCCTTGGCCTCGCGGTAGCCGTCATCGCCGGCAACGAGGATCTCGTCGATGTCCTTGTTGTAGAGGTCGCGCACCGAGCGCTTGATCAGCGAACCTTCCTCATAGACGAGGGCAGGGGCGGTCGACTGCAAGGTCAGCGAACGGACGTTCTCCCACAGGCGCATCAGATATTCGTAGTCGCGCTTGATTTCCGCCTTGGTGCGGTTGGCGCCGGCGGTGCGCAGGATGACGCCCATGCCCTGCGGCACATCCAACTCGGCGACGACGTCTTTCAGGCGCTTTCGGTCCTGTGCATTGGTGATCTTGCGCGAGATGCCGCCGCCGCGCGGCGTATTCGGCATCAGTACGGAATAGCGGCCGGCGAGCGACAGGTAGGTCGTCAACGCCGCGCCCTTGTTGCCGCGCTCTTCCTTGACGACCTGCACGAGCAGGATCTGGCGGCGCTTGATCACCTCCTGGATCTTGTACTGGCGGCGCATCGGGCGCCGGCGATCGGGCAGCTCTTCCAGAGCGTCCTCGGCGCCGACCGATTCGATCTCCTGGTCCTCGGCAGCGGCGGCCACCTCGGTCACACCGCCATTACCGCCCTCGTCGCCATCGCCGGAGGGTGCCGGTTCCGACACCACATCGGCGTCGACCGTCATTGCCATCGTGCCGGTGGGCGGGTCCTCGCCATCGGCGGATGCGTCGTCCTCGGCCGGGGAGGACACTTCCGCCTCGTCGTCCATGTGGGCGTCATGTTCGGTGTCGGCTACCTCAGCGATCGGATCGAGGGAGACGACATCATCCTTGTCGCCAATGGCCGGGGTGGCCGCCTCTCGCGGCGCAGGCTTGCCCGAACGTCCGCCGGACTTGCGGTCGCGCGCCACGCCGCGGCGGCGCTTGTTGTTGCCGGTGGGCCGCTCGTCCTCACCGCCTTCGACGTCGTCTTCCTCAGCCTCCGCGTCGGCCTTGATCAGCGCCTGACGGTCGGCAAAAGGGATCTGGTAGTAGTCTGGATGGATCTCGTTGAAGGCGAGAAAGCCGTGGCGATTGCCGCCGTAGTCCACAAAGGCCGCCTGGAGGGACGGTTCGACGCGGGTGACGCGCGCCAGGTAGATGTTCCCCTTGAGCTGCTTCTTGTCCTGGGATTCGAAGTCGAATTCTTCTATGCGATTGCCGCGAACGACGACGACTCTTGTCTCCTCCGGATGGGAGGCGTCGATGAGCATCTTGTTGGCCATGGGAAAATTTCTCCCCGGACCGCTGGCGGCGTGGTCGGATGCAGGCTTTCGCGGGACATTCGACGGACACGCCGGCCAGCGCCGGTTTCAATCGTGTTCGTGGGAAGCACGTTCGCCCGCACGGCAGCCAACGCCAGCGCCTCGGCGCCGATGACGGTGGACTTTGCCGCTGTTGCGGATTCGAACATGGTGCCTCCCAGCGAAACCATTACTCGAAGGTCCGGAAACCGGACCGGTTTCTTTCGCCCTTTCGGGCTGGCGGGGCAAACAGGACGGCCCCTTTTCATGACGGCCGCTTCGCGCAACAGGCGCGTTCGCTCCGTTAAAGCTCACGAGCGTCACGACCGTGGGTGCGGCTGCGGGCTTGAGGCGCTCGACCCGGACACAATACCGCCGGAAGGCAAACAAGCCGGCCGCCAATCGGGACGACCCAACTTGCGCTTTTATGGCGACGATTCCGGATAGGCAACCGAAAAACTCCACGGGCGGCTCCGGCGGTCGCTCTTGCGGCGAAGCGACTTGCCATTCAAGACTCGGTTAACCATAACGACCTAGGGTCCATGCCAGGATGGCAGACCGGCGCGGCCGACGGGCACGATGATGGCATTTTCGACGAAGTCCCTGGGGCGGATGCTGGCAGCCATCGGCGCGCTGGTTCTCGCAGGATTTTCGGCGCTGCCGGCGTCGTGCGCCGCCGAAGGCGACAAGCCGCTGGCAATTACCGACTGGCGGGCGGCCGGCAACCGCGAAAAAACGCGCGTGGTGGTCGAGTTCGATCGCAAGCCGGCGGTGCATTGGTTCTATCTCGACGCGCCGCATCGTCTGGTGATCGACCTGCCGGACGCGCGCGCCGCGACGGACAAGGACGCGTTCAAGCCGACCGGAATCCTCGCTTCGGTGCGATTCGGCGCGATGGGCGCTGACCGGACGCGCATGATTCTGGCGTCAGACCACCCCTTTGTCGTCGCGGCGATGCAGGTGAGCGAGGACGCCGCTAACCGCTACCTCCTGTCATTCGATCTTGAAGCCTCGTCGCAGCGCGCGTTCGCGCAGGCGCTGGACGATCGCGCCTCGATCACAGGATCGACCCGGGCGGAGAAAAGCGATCGGCTCGGGGCAAAGCCCGGCCGCGAAGACGGACGGCTGTCCATCGTCATCGATCCGGGGCACGGGGGCATCGATTCCGGGGCCATCGGTGTCGGCGGAACGCCGGAAAAGGCCGTTACGCTCGAATTCGCAAAAGCGCTCGCCAAGAACCTCGAAAAGGACGGCCGCTACGCGGTTCACCTGACTCGTGACGACGACCAGTTCCTTGCCCTGGACGAGCGCGTGCGCATCGGCCGGCAGGAGGAGGCCGCGCTGTTCATCTCGCTGCATGCCGATTCAATTGCCGTGCGGGACCTGCGCGGCGCCACGGTGTACACGATTTCCGAACAGGCTTCGGACGAACTGGCAGCAAAGCTGGCCGATTCGGAGAATCGCGCCGATGCGGCGGGCGGAATCATCGCCCCCGAGGCGCCGGCCGACGTCGCCGATATCCTTGTCGATCTCGTCAGGCGGGAGACTCAATCCTTTTCAATGGTTTTTGCCCGCACGCTCGCCGGCAAGCTGTCCGAACATATCGAACTGATCAAGAATCCGGTTCGTTCGGCCGGCTTCCGGGTTCTCAAGGCACCCGATGTGCCTTCCGTTCTGGTCGAACTGGGCTACCTTTCGAACCCAGCCGACGAGGCGCAACTCAACAATCCCGACTGGCGCGCGAAGGCCGTTGAAGGTATCGCCGATGCGATTTCGCTGTTCCTGTCCGCGCCGCGCGACGGCGCGCGAGGCTGACGGGTCGTGTTTCGCGCGGCAAAATCGTCCAGCGGACGAACCGTGGAGGATTTTGTTTGCAAGCCGACTTGGCTTTGCCGCATTTGGGAGTCATCGGCGGCTGACTTAACCTCCCACCGAAGGCTTCGGGGCGACAAAGCGCCCCCGGTCACAGGATACGGGCGGCGCGCAGGGAAGTCTCGGGAGCGCAGATGATACGACTGATCGGCTACCTCTTCGGCATGGGCGTCACAATCGCCCTCGTTGCCGCGATCGGCGTGGCCATCTACATCAACGGCCTGACCAAGGATCTGCCGAATTACGAGGCGCTCGCGAATTACGAGCCGCCGGTCATGACGCGCATCCACGCCTCCGATGGCGAACTGATGGCCGAGTATGCGCGCGAGCGTCGGCTCTACCTGCCCATCCAGGCCGTGCCGGACCGGGTCAAGGCCGCGTTCCTGTCGGCCGAAGACAAGAATTTCTATTCGCATCCCGGTATCGACATCAGCGGCCTCGGCCGCGCGATCATGGTCAATCTCAAGAATGCGGGGTCCGGTCGCCGCCCCGTCGGTGCATCGACCATCACGCAGCAGGTCGCCAAGAACTTCCTGCTCAATTCGGAACAGACCTATGATCGCAAGATCCGCGAGATGATCCTCGCGTTCCGGATCGAGCAGACCTATTCGAAGGACCGCATCCTCGAGCTCTATCTCAACGAGATTTTCTTCGGCCTCGGCGCCTATGGCATCGCCGGCGCGGCGCTGACCTATTACGACAAGTCGGTCAATGAACTGACCGTGGCGGAAGCTGCCTATCTCGCCGCGCTGCCCAAGGGGCCAAGCAACTACCATCCCTTCCGCTACACCGACCGGGCCATCGAGCGGCGCAACTGGGTCATCGACCAGATGGTCGACAATGGCTACGTCTCCAAGGCGGAAGGCGAAAAGGCCAAGGCCGAAGGCCTCAACGTCCGTCCGCGCAAGACGGGCAGTTACCTGTTCGCCTCGGAGTACTTTACCGAGGAAGTGCGTCGCGACATCATCGCCCGCTACGGCGACGCCGCGCTTTACGACGGTGGGCTTTCGGTCCGCACCACGATCGATCCGAAATTGCAGGTCTGGGCGCGACGGGCGTTGCAGAGCGGCCTGATCAAGTTCGATACGCTTCGCGGCTATCGCGGTCCGGTCCAGCATGTCGAAATCGGCCAGGACTGGGGCCCGGCGGTCGGCGAGGTCGCCGCTCTGGCGGACGTGCCGGAATGGTCGCTGGCGGTGGTCCTCGACGCGACGGACGATGGTCTGCATATCGGCCTTCAGCCCGGCAAGGAGGTCTCCGGCGAGCTTTCGGCCGAGCGCAGGGAAGGTACGGTCGCACGCGACGACATCGGTTTCGGCATGCGCTATGTCCGCGACGGAAAGCGCCTGAAAGCCAAGTCGCCGGCGGAAATGTTCAATGTCGGCGACGTCATTTTCGTCGAAGCCAAGGACGACGAGCCGGGCGCGTACCGCCTGCGCCAGCCGCCGGAGGTGCAGGGCGGGATGGTTGCGATGGACCCGCACACCGGACGCGTGTTGGCGATGGTCGGCGGGTTTTCGTTCTCGGAGTCCTCCTTCAACCGCGCGACTCAGGCGATGCGCCAGCCCGGCTCCGCCTTCAAGCCGTTCGTCTATGCCGCCGCGCTCGACAACGGCTATACGCCGGCCTCCGTCGTGCTCGATGCGCCGATCTCGGTCAAATCCGGTGGAACGGTCTGGGAGCCGAAGAACTATGGCGGCGGCTCGGCTGGGCCGTCGACGCTGCGCCTGGGCATCGAGCGGTCGCGCAACCTGATGACGGTTCGCCTCGCCAAGGACATGGGCATGAACCTCGTGGCCGAATATGCCGAGCGGTTCGGCATTTACGACCACATGCTGCCGGTGCTCGCCATGTCGCTCGGCTCGGGCGAGACGACGGTCATGCGCATGGTGTCCGGCTATTCGATCATCGCCAATGGCGGCCGTCAGGTAAAACCCTCGCTGATCGACCGCATCCAGGACCGCTACGGCAAGACTATCTACCGCCATGACGAGCGCGAGTGCGAAGGCTGCTCCGTGAGTGCGTGGAACGACCAGCAGGAACCGGATCTCATCGACAATTCCGACCAGATCCTCGACCCGATGACCGCCTACCAGATCACCTCGATGATGGAGGGCGTGGTCAAGCGCGGCACGGCGGTGACGGTGTCTCAGCTCGGCTACCCGATCGCCGGCAAGACCGGCACGACGAACGATGCCAAGGACGCCTGGTTCATGGGCTTCACCCCCGACATCGTCGTCGGCGTCTATATCGGTTACGACAAGCCGCAGACGCTGGGCGACGGCGCCACCGGCGGTGGCCTTGCCGCTCCGATCTTCAAGGATTTCATGGCCTCGTACCTGAAGGACAGGAAGCCCGTCGAGTTCCGCGTTCCCGAAGGCATGACGCTGATCGCCATCAACCGCAAGACCGGCATGCGCGCCGGCGATGGCGAGCCGGACACCATCATGGAAGCGTTCAAACCCGGCACCGGGCCGGCCGATTCCTATTCCGTCATCGGCATGGACGACATTGCCGGCGAAATCCAGAATCGCGAGATTTCGCCCGAGGCCAAGAGCGCCGTGCAGGGCGGCGGCGGCGGCCTGTACTGACGCCGAAGCGCTTTCCCGGAAAGACCTTTACACCGCGGTTGAGCGCCAATATGGTCCGCCCGCTTCGCACGAGGCGGGGCATTTCCTCAATTTCGGGATGATCCATGCGCGCCGAAACCGAGACGCTTGTCGATGACATCAAGCAGGCCATAGGCCTGCTGAGGAGGCATCTTTGACTGGGATCAGTCGCTCAAGCGTCTGGATTATCTGAACGCGCGCGCCGAGGACGCCTCGCTGTGGAATGACCCGCAGGAGGCCCAGAAGCTGATGCGGGAGCGCCAGAGCCTTGACGAGGCCATCAGCGCAATCAGGCGTCTCGGCCAGGACCTCGACGACAGCGTCGAACTCATCGAAATGGGCGAGGCGGAGGGCGACGAACAGATCGTCCGGGACGCCGAGGAGACGATCCGCGGGCTGAAGGCCGAAGTCGCCGAGCGCCAGCTCGAAACGTTGCTTTCGGGCGAGGCCGACGGCAACGATACCTATCTGGAAGTCCACGCCGGAGCCGGCGGCACCGAGAGCCAGGACTGGGCGAACATGCTGTTGCGCATGTACACGCGCTGGGCCGAGCGTCGGCGCATGAAGGTGGAGGCGCTGGAGGTCCATGACGGCGAGGAGGCGGGCATCAAGTCCGCGACCATCCTGGTCAAGGGGCGCAATGCCTATGGCTATTTGAAGACGGAATCGGGGGTGCACCGCCTGGTGCGCATCTCGCCATTCGATTCCAATGCGCGCCGGCACACCTCCTTCGCCTCGGTCTGGGTCTATCCGGTGGTGGACGATACGATCGAGATCGAGATCAACGAATCGGACTGCCGCGTCGATACCTACCGGGCACAGGGTGCCGGCGGACAGCACATCAACACGACCGATTCGGCCGTGCGAATCACCCACATCCCGACCAACATCGTGGTGCAGTGCCAGGCCGAGCGCTCACAGCACAAGAACCGGGCCAAGGCATGGGAAATGCTCCGCTCGCGCCTGTACGAAGCCGAACTGGAGAGGCGGGAAGCCGCGGCGAACGCCCAGGAAGCGGGCAAGACCGATATCGGCTGGGGCCACCAGATCCGGTCCTACGGGCTGCAGCCCTACCCGCTGGTGAAGGATCTTCGCACCGGAATGGAAAGCACCAGCCCGCAGGACGTGCTCGACGGCGAGCTCGATCAGTTCATGGAGGCATCGCTGTCGCACCGCGTCCATGGCGGCGCCGACGCAACAGTCGCCGATATCGAGTGACCAGTTACAGGGCGCCGGCGATCCGCCGGCCCGCCTTGAGAAAGGTCAGCGGGTCGACCGCATCGCCCTGCCGGCGGACTTCATAGTGCAGGTGCGGACCGGTTGAGCGGCCGGTCGATCCCGAGCGACCGATGACGGCACCAAGCGCGACCGTCTGGCCTTCCGAAACCTGGATATCGCTGAGATGCCCGTAGCGGGTGCTCAGGCCGTTGCCGTGGTCGATTTCGACCATCTGGCCGTAGCCGCCGTTCCAGCCGGCCTTGACCACCTTGCCGGCGGCCGTCGCATGGACAGCGGTACCGGTTGCGGCGCGGAAATCCAGCCCGGAGTGGAAGGCCGGAGTGCCCAGGATCGGGTCGGTTCGCGAGCCGAACGGGCTGGACAGTTCCTGGCCGGGGGCGGGGTTGGCGAGGGGAACGTGGCGCGCGACGGCGCGAGCGCTGTCGAGCTTGTTGAGGGCGGTATCGAGTTCATCGACCTCGGCATCGAAGGCGCGCGCCGGATTGTCGGCGATCAGCGGGCCGCCGATACCGGTCTTTCCGTCGCCGATGTCGAGGCGAAGACCGGCGGCCTTCACCGCGTCGTCGATCGCGGCGACCGTGGTCCAGACCCGGTCGGTCATCGTCCGCACGCGCGTCACCTGATCGGCCTCGATGGCCTTGAGCGATTTGTTGATGGTGATGAACATCCGGTCGGAATGGTCGGCCTGGCTTTCCGGTTCCGTCGAACCGGTCGCGTTCTGGTCGAGTGAGGCGAGCTGGAAGGTCGCGTCGGCGAGCGCCGCGTTCTGGTCCGGTTTCGGGGTCGGCGTGGGCGCCAGCACGGGAAGCTTGCCGGCCCGCTCGAGCACGGCGCCAAGCCGTCCGGTGCGATCGGCGAGGCTGTCCTGACGGCTCAGCAGTTCGGCAACCTTTCGCTCCATGAGCTGCTGGTCGAGCAACTGGCGCGAGGTGATCCGGTCCACCTGCGCGCGCAGCGCCGCAATTCGATCCTCATAGGCCTGCTGGATGCGCGCTTGGCGGGCGATCGAACCGCCGATCAGGTCGTCGCGCATGACCAGGTAGGCGGTGGCGACAAGGTAGCCGATGGCGATTGCGGCGAGAGCGGACCCACCGAGCGCCGCGATCCACGGCCTGATGGTAAAATGGCGGATGTCATCGCCGTGGGCGATGATGACGGTATGGGGCTCCTTGCGCTTGCCGAAAACGGCTGCCGAACGATTTGCCTGAGTCACTCCGACACCCCCGTGTCACGCTCGCCGGCACAGCCGACATCACCTCCCGAGATTACACTCCGTTAAGGTTAACAAAGGCTTGTCCGATGCAGCTTGGCTGGCGGTCAGCGCCCGGCAAGTGCCTGTACGGCCTTCAGGACGGCTTCCGCGTGACCGGGGACCGAGACCTTGCGCCAGATTTCTGCGATGCGCCCGTCGGTGCCGACTACGGCGGTCGTGCGCTCCACGCCCATGTATTCGCGCCCGTACATGCTCTTTTCGACCCATACGCCCCAGGCCTGCAGGTTCGCCTTGTCCTCGTCGGCGACCAGATCGATCGTCAGTTCGTGCTTGCTGCGGAATTTGTCGTGCCGCTTGACGGGATCCGGCGACATACCGATGACGGTCGCGCCGACCGCCTCGAACTGCGGCTTGAGGCGCGTGAAATCAATCGCTTCGGCGGTGCATCCGCTCGTGTCGTCCTTGGGGTAGAAGTAGAGGACGACAATGCGGCCGCGCAGGTCGGACAGGCGGATCTTGCCGCCGCCGGCGGCGGGAAGTTCGAAGTCAGGCGCAACGGCCCCGGTTTGCAGCAATTCGGTCATGGTCATGCCCCGTTTGACGTATAGCCCGCCACAATTGGAGACGGCGCGCTTCGGACGCGTTACATAGGCTTCAACGACGGGACACGTCCACCTCCGGGTCAGGCGGTCCAACGGACGCGCGATTTGGACGATCACGGACACAGGCACGAATGGATCCGGTTCCGGCGTGGCGATTTCGCCGCGCTTCACACCATGCCGTCGCATGGTGGCGCCGTACTTCCGTCGAGACGCAACTGGAGCGGACGGTTGCGAGTGGCGATGTATGTGCTGGGCGCCGTTGCGGCTCTCGGTGTGCTGATCGCGCTCGCAGGCGGACTGGCCATCAATGCCGGTTACGGCTCCGATCGGATCAATGCGGCGGCCGATAGCCAGCTCTCCGCCCTGTTCGAACGCAAGGTCGACGCGCGTTTCTCGCATCCGCACATATCCTTTGCCGGGATCGGCCGTTTGGCGGTGGCCGTTTCCGACGCTTCGCTGGTGGGCGAAGACGGCCGCGAGATGGGCCGCGCCGACGATTTGCGCTTCATCTTTTCGATTCCTGCCCTGCTGAAGGGCCAGGTGATGCTGACCGGTGCACGCGCAAACCATGCCCGGATCGACCTCATGGCCCTCGGGTTGAACGCGACGGACGCCAACAGCGACCCCGCCGCGATGCTGGCGGACCCCGACCGGATCAACGCCGTGCTGTTCTCCTCCGCTGCCGGGCTGGTGAAGGGCCTTGAGCGGGCGGGCGCCACCCGCATCGGCCTTTCGGACGTGGACCTCGTCTGGACCGGCGAGGGCCAGGAGAAGCTTCACGTCGTCGACTTCGAGCTCCGGCGCAAGGACCGGGCGCTGACGGCCACCGGATCGATGACCCGTTCGGAGGGCAGTTACGGCGTCGACGGGAGCGCCGAACTCAGCACCGACGATTCGATTTCCGCGCTGGATGTGACGCTGGACCTTCCCGAGCGCAAAAGCGAGGGAGGACAGGCGGCGCTTTCGCCTGCCCGCGTTCACTTGTCCGGCACGCAGGTGGGCGGCGAACGCCTGTCGGTCACCCTGGAGCCCTTCGACATTTCCCTGGTGGACAAGGATGTCGGCATCATCGCCGCGCGTGTCGCTGCGAGCGCCGATATCACCTCGGGTTCCGGCGGCATCGGATTTCGCGAAATCACCGCCGAATTCGGCCGCTCGCGGCTGGTCTTCCATGGCGCGGCGATGGCCAAAACGGATGAAAGCGGATCGCGATCCTATCGCTACGAGTTGGTCAGCGACGCTTCCACCCTTGCGCCGAATGATTCACCCGAGGCGACCCTCCCGATCATCGCCCGGTTGACGGGCGCCTGGGCGCCGGCCACCGGTACGTTTTCCGCCGACGAGATCTCCGTCCGCACGCCGGGCGGCGAGGTTCGCGGCACCGCGTCCATGACGTTTACGGGCGCGGGATCGCCCGCCACCTTCCTCGCCATTACCGTATCCGGCATGCCGGTCGCCCACGCCAAGCAGCTTTGGCCGTCGCCGGCGGCGCCTTCGGCACGGCGCTGGGTCATGACCAATCTCTTCGGCGGCCAGGTGACCGCCGGATCGCTCGAACTGAAGGCCGGCCCGGGCAGGCTGGCGGCGGGCACGCTGACAAGCGATGAAATTTCCGGGCAGTTCAGGGTTGAGGGCGCGCGTTTCGATATCGCCGGCGATCTGCCGCCGATGCGGGACGCCGTCGGAGAGATCCGCTTCGCCGGATCGGACGTGCATATCACGCTCGATTCGGGAACCGCGTTCCTGCCGACCGGAAAGTCGGTTTCGGCCAGCAACGGTACGCTCGATATCCTCAGCGCCCATGTGTCGCCGGTCGTCGGCAAGCTCAATATCAATGTGGCCGGAACGGCGGATGCTGTGGCCGAACTGTCATCCTATCGCCCGATCAACGCGTTGAAGCATCTTCCGTTCGAGCCGGGAGATTTGACGGGCGACGTCACCGGATCGGTCGCCGCCGATATTCCGTTGTCGACGACCGGCGCGGACTACGAACCCGTTTTCCATGTTGCGCTTGATTACCGCAACATGGCGATCGCCCAGCCCTTCGGGGGCCAGAAGGTTACGGACGCGGACGGATCGGTCGTCGTCGATCCGCAAAAGGCCGTCATATCGGCGACGGCGAAGCTCAATGGTTTGCCGGCGCGCATCGAGATGGTGGAACCGCTCGAACAGGGAAACACGAAGCGCGAACAGAAAATCACGTTCGTCATCGACGAAAAGACGCAGAAAGCGATTGCGCCGGGGCTTTCGTCGCTGATCGGCGGGCCGTTCAACCTCGAAATGTCGCCGGACGGAACGCGCCGGCAGCGCGGGCGCGCCGACCTTACGAAAGCGAGCGTTGATCTGCCCTGGGTCGGGTGGAGCAAAGGCGCCGGCATCCCCGCTGAAGCGACGTTCGCAATGGAGACGGCAGCCGACGGCAGCACGCAGATTTCTGATTTCAAGCTTTCGGGCAAATCCTTCGCGATGGCGGGCAATCTTGCGCTGAAGGGCGATTCACTTGTTTCGGCCGATTTCGGCCAATTCAAGCTCAACGCGGCGGACAAGGACGTTTCGCTGACCGTCAAGCGTTCTGGCAAGGGGTACGACGTCCGCCTTTCGGCTGCCTCCTTCGACGGACGTTCGCTGGTCCGCGAGGTCCTGTCCGACCCGGTGCAGGCCGGTTCGAACATCGGCTCCACTCCGGTGACGCTCTCGGCCAAGATCGACAGGGCGCTCGGGTTCAACGACGAGCGACTGCAGAACGTCCAGGTGAACTATTCGGGCACCGGTCAGATGATCGGGAAGATGGCGATCACGGCCAGTACCGACGGTGGCGGCGACGTGAGCATGACCAACGAATCGGTCGGCGACGGCCGCAAGGTGCGCATGGAATCCAGCGATGCGGGCGCGTTGCTGCGCTTCCTGGACATTTATGAACGGATGCGCGGGGGGACGATCACGCTGGCGCTCGCCGGCGGCGTGACCGGTGCGTTGCAGGGCGAAATCGACGCCCGGGACTTTGAGGTGGTGAACGAGCCCCGCCTGAAGTCGCTGGTGTCCTCGCGTCCGGAAGCCGAGAAGCCGAGCCTTTCCGAAGCGGTCAAGCAGGACATCGACACGTCGGTTGTGAAGTTCGAGCGCGGCTACGCCCAGATCGTCAAGGGGCGGGGCCTGCTCAAGCTCGACAAGGGAATCCTGCGCGGCCCGCTGATCGGCTTTTCCTTCCAGGGCACGTTCTACGATCCCGACAACCGGATGGCCATGACCGGTACCATGATGCCGGCCTACGGCCTCAACCGGATTTTCGCCGAGATTCCGCTCGTCGGCGTGATCCTGGGCAATGGCCGCGACAAGGGCCTGCTCGGCATCACCTTCAAGCTTTCGGGAAAGGCATCCGATCCGACACTGGCCGTCAATCCGATCTCGCTGATTGCGCCGGGCATCTTCCGGGCGATCTTCGAATTCAGGAAGGGTTGAGCGCAGCCGTTCAGGCGGGCCGCACCAGTACGTGCTTCTTCTTGCCCATCGAAAGCTTGACGACGCCGTCCCTGAGGTCGGCCGAGGTGACGACGCGCTTCTCGTCGCGAACCGACTCGTCGTTGATGCGGACGGCACCGCCCTGAATGGAGCGGCGCGCCTCGCCGTTGGACGAGGCAAGCCCGGCGCGCACGAAGACGGTCAGCAGGCCGATGCCTTCGGAAAGTTCGCTGTCGGCGATGTCGATCGACGGCAGGTCGGCAGCCAGCGCGCCTTCCTCAAAAGTCTTGCGCGCCGTCTCGGCGGCGGCCTCGGCCTTGTCGCGGCCGTGCAGCAGCGCCGTCACCTCGGTTGCGAGGACCTTCTTGGCTTCGTTGATCTCGGCGCCCCCGAGCGCGGCGAGGCGGTCGACCTCGTCGAGCGGCAGCGTCGTGTAGAGTTTCAGGAAGCGGGCGACGTCGGCGTCCTCGGTGTTGCGCCAGTACTGCCAGAATTCGTAGGCCGACAGCATCGCCTCATCGAGCCATACGGCACCCGAAGCGGTCTTGCCCATCTTGGCCCCCGACGAGGTTGTCAGCAGCGGCGAGGTCAACGCGAACAGCGACGCGCCATGCATCTTGTGGCCGAGCTCGATGCCGTTGACGATGTTGCCCCACTGGTCAGAACCGCCCATCTGCAAGCGGCAACCCTCGCGCTTCCACAGTTCTACGAAATCGTAGGCTTGCAGGATCATGTAGTTGAATTCGAGGAAGGAGAGCGACTGCTCACGGTCGAGGCGCAGCTTGACGGAATCGAACGACAGCATGCGATTGACGGAGAAGTGGCGGCCGACATCGCGCAGGAATTCCACGTAGTTGAGGCCGAGCAGCCAGTCGGCGTTGTTGACCATCGTCGCGCCGGTGGAAAAATCGATGTAGCGCGAGAAGCTCTTGCGGATGCCGACGAGGTTCTCCTCGATGGCCTCGACGGTCAGCAACTTGCGTGCCTCGTCCTTGAACGACGGATCACCGATCATGGTCGTGCCGCCACCCATCAGTGCAATCGGCCTGTGCCCGGTCTTCTGCATCCAGTGCAGCATCATGATCTGGATGAGCGAGCCGGCGTGCAGGCTCGCCGCCGTCGCATCGAAGCCGATATAGGCGGTGACCGTCTCGGTTCTGAACAGGTCGTCGAGCCCGGCATCGTCGGACGTCTGGTGGATGAAGCCGCGGCTGGCGAGCGTATGCAGGAAATCGGATCGGAAAGACGACATGGTTCGGCTCGGAAGGGATGATGGCGTCGGCGCCGGGGGCGCTTTAGCATCGGCGGCCAAGGAATCACAAGGGATGAGGACGTGATGCCATCGGTGCATGCGCTGGGGCTGATGAGCGGGACGTCGATGGACGGCATCGACCTGGCCTATGTCGCGACCGGCGGCGAGGCTGGCGTCGAACGCGGGCCGTTCTTGGCCGTGCCGTATGACAGCGCGTTCCGTAAGCGCATCGCGCAGGGTCTGGAAGACGCCAAACCGATCAACCGGCGCGAGGAGCGACCGGGCGTGCTTGCGGCGCTGGAGCGGGACATCACGCTTCGCCACGCGGAGGCGGTCAAGGCTTTCCTCGCCGGTCCCGGACGCGACCTGCCGAGGCCATCGGTCATCGGGTTTCACGGCCAGACTGTACTGCACAGGCCTGAAAAGGGCCTGACGGTGCAGCTTGGGGATGGTGCGCTGCTTGCCCGCGAGACCGGCATTCCCGTGGTCTTCGACATGCGGGCGAACGACATGGCGCATGGCGGGCAGGGGGCGCCGCTGGTTCCGGCGTATCACGCGGCTCTGGCAGGCCGGCTGGCTCGGGAACGCTTCCCCGTCGCCTTCGTCAACATCGGCGGGATTGCCAACGTCACCTTCGTGCCGGCCGCGGGCGACCCGTTTGCCTTCGATTGCGGCCCCGGCAATGCGCTGATCGACCAGTGGGTGCAGACCCATGCCGGAATCCCCTATGATTCGGGAGGCCGCGTCGCATCGGAGGGCGCCGTCGATCACAGGGTCGTCGACGCCTATCTCGCCAGTCCGTTTTTTGCCCGACGCGGACCGAAATCGCTCGACCGGAACGATTTCACGCTGGCGGAAGCGCAGGGGCTCGACCTGCATGACGGCGCGCGGACGCTGGCCGCCGTTTCGGCGCGTGCGATCCTGAAATCAGCCGACATTCTTCCCGCCTCGCCGAAAAGCTGGATCGTCTGCGGTGGCGGCAGGCACAACGCGGTGCTGATGGACGAACTGCGCGCAGGCGCGCTTGCCACCGGCAGCGAAGCGATCCTCGCGGAGGATGCAGGCTTGGACGGCGACGCGATGGAAGCGGAAGCCTGGGCCTACCTGGCGGTGCGGTCGCTGAGAGGATTGCCGCTGACCTTCCCGACCACGACCGGCTGTCGCGAGGCGGTGACGGGCGGGGTTCTGGCTTCGGCCTAGGTTCCGGAGCTGCCGCGCCGAACCGCGATGGCCGCGATGAACCGAGATATCACGCCGTCGTATCCGGTGCTGTCGACGGAGAATTCCCGGACTATCTCAAGGCCGCTGCTCGCAAGCAGTTCGGCAAGGCGGGCTGGATTCATCGCTCCGTAGTGGCGTCCGTGGCGGTCGACCATGCCGCCGGTTTCCTTGAAGGAGCCATAGAAAAATCCGCCCGGTTTCAGCGAAGCGGCCACGCGGGCGAGGATGTCGGGCAATTCCATCTCAGGCACGTGCAGCAGCGAGGCGCAGGCCCAGATGCCGTCATAAGCCGGCGGATCGCGGAAATCCTGAAACAACTGCACCCGTACGGGCAATCCCGTCCTTGCTTGCGCTTCCGCGGCCAAGCCGGGCGAGCCATCGACGAGCGTCAGGCGGAAGCCGGCGTCCCGCAGGAGTTTGGCGTAATGGCCGGCGCCGCAACCGAGATCGAGAATATAACCCCCCGGCGGCATCAAACGGACGAAGGCGCGAAATTGCGCCAGCGTGTCGGTGTCGGGCAACATTACGGCCGCATAGGCGGCCGCGTTCGCGTCGTAGAAGGCAAGCGTGCGTCCTGTCGGATCGCCCGCCATCGGCGTCAGCGGATGCGCTTCGGGCGCGCGTCGGCGAGTTCGCCGTTCAGGCGGCGGTCGACATAGTCGCCGCAGGTTTCGAGCATCTCGTCCATCTGCTCGGTGAAGAAGTGGTTCGCGCCCTTGATCGTCTTCTGCGTGATGACGATGCCCTTCTGGTGATGCAGCTTGTCGACGAGGCCCTGGACGTCCTTCGGGGGTGCGACCTTGTCGGCGTCGCCGTGGACGATGAGACCCGATGACGGACAGGGCGCAAGGAACGAAAAATCATAGGAGTTCGGCTGCGGCGCGACCGAAATGAACCCTTCGATCTCCGGGCGGCGCATCAACAGCTGCATGCCGATCCAGGCGCCGAACGAATAGCCGGCAACCCAGCAGCTCTTGGAATCGGGATGCAGGGACTGCACCCAGTCGAGGGCCGAGGCGGCGTCCGACAACTCGCCGGTGCCGTGGTCGAATTCGCCCTGGCTGCGCCCGATGCCTCGGAAATTGAAGCGGAGCGTGGTGAAATTGCGCTTCTGGAACAGATAGAACAGCTCGTAGACGATACGGTTGTTCATCGTCCCGCCGAACTGCGGATGCGGATGCAGGACGATGGCAATCGGCGCGTTTTTATTGGGGGACGGCTGGTAGCGGCCTTCGAGCCGTCCTGCCGGACCGGTGAAGATGACCTCGGGCATTTCCGACCTCTTCGAGAAGTTGCGGGCTTTTAGCACGGGCACGACACCGAAAATCAAGGAAATTCGACCTTGCGCGCCGATTGCGGCCGGAACCGCGCAAGCAAACCGTAACCGGGACGGGCGATACTCTGCGCAAAAAGGCGGAGCCCGGTGATCGCGCATGATGCTGTTCGGAATTCTCTGGGTCATGGCCGCGCCGCTGCTGTTGGTGCCCGTCGTCCTGGGGCTGGCCTATCTCCTGCGGGGATTCGGGAAGGCCAAAGCTCTGGCCGGCGCGCTTCTGCTCGCCATCGGACCGGTTGTCGCGATCTATGCGCTCGATCGCAATGAGTTTGCGGGGCTTTGCCGCGAGATCGGCCGACCGACGATCACCAGCCACGCCGTCGCCGATGGCATCTATCTGAACTCCGACACGGCCAACAGTTTCGGCAACCGCTATGTCCTGGAGGAGGGGTTCGCCTGGCTCGAGCGACAGGATATCTATGATCGCAGCGGCTTCGTTCGCGTTGCGCGCAAGTCAGACGGCAGCCTGTCGGAGGACAAGATCCCCGGACTGACGGCGCGCTACGAAGTCAGGGAAACCTTTGAAACGGGCCGACGCGAAACCGGTGTCTCCCGGACGCTGGTGATCGACCGCCAGACAGGCGAGGAAATGGCGCGCGCGGCGGATGCGCATTTTTCCGGCGGACGGCTGTGGTGGCTGCTCGGGGCCTATGGCAGCACGTCCTGCATGTCGCCACTGACGGATTCGCAGGGCTTCGACGACTACTACCACCTTGCTCGCAATACGCTGCGTCCGTAGTTTCTCATTGAAACGACGCGGCGGACGGATGGCCAAGCGACGCACCTATCTTGACTGGAATGCGACCGCGCCGATCGGTCCGGCGGCGCGCGCGGCGGTGATCGCGGCGCTCGAT
>WPCK01036679.1_pt1 | contig 17705 bp, 13 predicted proteins | sample 5399851 | NCBI WGS metagenome assembly WPCK01 (sample SAMN12869471, study PRJNA574797) | sludge metagenome | isolation source: wastewater treatment of pH11 | place: China:Beijing | collected 2019-05-20 | reverse complement strand
GGTGGTGGCGGTGGCGGTGGTGGTGGCGGAGGAGGCCGCGGTGGCAGCACCGGCGGCGGTCGCCGTTACGAGCGCCGCTAATGCATTTTGACAGCTGATTTCAGGGTACCACTGGTCCAACCCGAACTTTCCGGTTTAACGGACCACCAGCCGCTGAAAGCGATTGGCCCTTCGATCTGTCTGGCGGTCCGCCGCAATTCAACAAGTATCCAGAGTCGATTCCTCCCGCTCGAACCACTCCTGGTTTTTCGGGCGGGAGGAAACGCATTTTTCAGTGTTGCCGTGACCAACGAAAACACCCAACTGGACCCGGACGTCGGGCGGAATTCGCTGGCAGAACTCGCCGAGCTTGCCGGCGCGCTCGCGCATGAGATCCGGAACCCGCTTTCCGTTATCCGCATGAACGTCGAGTTGCTGAGGGACGATCTGGACCAGATCCAGACGCCGCAGGCGCGCCGCGCGCTGAACAAGATCGACACGGTACAGAGACAATGCTCCCGGCTGGAGAAGCTGCTCGACGATTTCCTCAGGTTTGTCCGGCTCGGCAAGCTCCATCTGAAGCCCGGCAGCCTGAACGAACAGATATCGCAAGTACTGGACTTTTATGAGCCTGCGGCGGCACAGCAGAATGTGGAGATCGTCCGCTTTCTCGACCCCCAGCTTCCCTTCGTGATGCTCGATGCCAATACGCTGCAAGCCGCGCTCATGAACCTCGTGAGAAACGCCCTTGAGGCCATGCCCGACGGCGGGCGACTCGAAGCGCGGACTCGTTCGACGCTCAAGGGAGTGGCGCTCGACCTGATCGATTCCGGCTGCGGGATGGACGAGACGACCATGTTCAACATGTTTGAAAAGTTTTACACCAGCAAGCGCGGCGGGACGGGTCTCGGCTTGCCAACCGCCCGCAAGATCATTGAGGCCCATGACGGACTGATCGATGTCCAGACTTCCGTCGGGCACGGCACCAAGTTCACGTTGTTCTTTCCCACTCCGAAACGGCTCTGATTTCCGGATTCGGCCTTCCCTCAGGCACCATCAGTGCAGCTTATCCGCCAGACCTCCGAAATCTCCCGTCTCCCGCGCGGTTGTGCGCTGTCGATTGGCAACTTTGATGGAGTGCATCAGGGACATGCGCGCATTGCCGGACGGCTGCGATCGTGGAGTTCCCAGGCTGGCGGACCGGCTGTTGTATTGACCTTTGAGCCCCATCCGGTTCGGCTGTTGCGCCCGGAACAGGCCCCCCCGCCGTTGACGTGGACCGAGCGCAAGGCAGAACTTCTCGGTGTACTCGGTGTGGATTATCTGATCGCATGGCCGACGACCAGGCCCCTGTTGCAGATGAGCTGCAACGAATTTTTTGACGAGATCATCGTCTCTCATATCGGCGCTTCCGTGGTGGTCGAGGGCCCGAATTTTTTCTTTGGCAAAAACCGGGAAGGCGATGTTGAAAAACTCGCACGCTTTTGCCAGTCCTCGGGGATGGCTTTCGAGGTTGTGGAACCGGCACTCGATGGCGGGCTGCCTGTCTCGTCGACGAGAATCCGCGAAGCCGTCAAACAGGGTGACGTGGATACCGCCTGCCGTCTGCTCACACAACCTTACCGGATTCGCGGCCTGGTCGTTCATGGAGATGGCCGCGGGGCAGGACTCGGATTTCCCACGGCCAATCTGAGCGGCATCGATACACTGATTCCGGCCAGCGGCATCTACGCCGGAATCGCGAGGCGCCCTGCAAGAGAATCCGCCGATCCACGAATAGCGGCAATTCATGTCGGTCCGGTTCCGACTTTTGGCGTTGAACAATTGCAGGTAGAAGTTCATGTGGTCGATTTTTGCGAGTCCTTGTACGGGGAAATACTGGAAGTGGACTTTCTGTCAAAGCTGCGGAATGTCGAGAAATTTGACAGTGTCGAAGTTCTGAAACAGCAAATGCAGCTCGATGTCGCCGAGGCCCGTGCCGTTGGCAGCAGGTGGCTTGAAAGCCGCAGCGTCTGAAGTTCCAATCATCGGCTTTCGGCGAAACAGCCGCGGCCACGGGGATCAACACAATATGGCAATCGACTGGTCGTCCTTCAGGAAAATCATCGACAAATCGAAACGGATCAATCTGACCAGCCACATCCGCCCGGACTGCGATGCGCTTGGAAGCGAAATCGGCATGGCCGGACTCCTTCGCCAGATGGGAAAGGAGGTCCGCATCGTCAACAGCCAGACGATCCCGCCCAACCTGTCACACATCGATCCGGAAAGGGAAATTCGCACATTCGGTGTCGATATCGAAGCTTCCGGGCTGATGGATGCCGATCTCTGGATGATTCTGGACACCAGTGCCAGACAGCAACTGGGATCCCTCGCCGAAGTGATTGATGCCTTTCCGGGGAAACGCCTGATCTTTGATCATCATCTTGGTGAAGACGACCTCGGGGCGGAACTTTTCAAGGATACGACGGCGGAAGCCACCGGCCGGCTTGTGGTTGACGCCGCGGTTGCATTTGGAATTCCGATCAATCGCGCTATGGCCACTGCGCTTTTTGCAGCGATCGCCACCGACACCGGCTGGTTCCGGTTTTCCTCGGTCAACGCCAACACCATGCGGGTCATTGCCTTGTTGATCGAAGCCGGTGCGTCGCCTCCGCAGATCTACAACCAGCTGTACGAACAGGAAACTGCGGGGCGAGTGCGCCTGAGAGGTGTCGTGCTTCAGCGAATTGTCCTTGAATGTGACGGGCAACTGGCACACACCTGTATCGTAAGGGATGACTATGCCCGGACCGGTGCACTTCCTTCGGAAACGGAGGACCTTGTCAACCACCTGTTTGAAATCCGTGGAACCCGGTTTGCGTTAATCTTCGTGGAGCAGATGGGGGGCGGATTCAAGATCAGCCTGCGCAGCCGGAGCGACATCGCCTGCAACGAGATCGCCAAGCTGTTTGGCGGAGGGGGTCACAAGGCGGCTGCCGGAGCATTCCTCGAGGGCCCGCTCGAAGCCGCCCGCGAAAAGGTTCTCGAACAGGTCAGGCCCCTTTTTCCGTCGACTCAATGAAAGACGTCCGGGCAATATTTGTCAGTGACCTGCACCTCGGCTATCGCTATTCCCGCGTCGCTCAGGTTGCCGAACTACTGGAAAGCTGCCGGCCGGAATTTCTCTACCTTGCCGGCGACGTTCTCGACGGAAAAAGGCTGGCCGCGAAATGGCACTGGCCTGATTCCTGTCGGCAGATTGTCGACCGGGTCCTGAAACTGGCGGCAGACGGCACTCGCGTTTTCTATACACCGGGCAATCACGATGCGTTTCTTCGCCAGGCTTTCCCGGCGATTCGCGGAATCGAAATTGCCGATGAATTTGTGCATACAACCGCCGGTGGCCAAAGGTTGCTTGTCGTGCACGGCGACCTGTTCGAGCCGCTGCGGAACCTGCCCGGCCGGGTCGACTCCCTGGCCAGTCGTCTGTACGACTGTTTGACGGGTATCAACCGTTTCACCAGCCGGATTTCCCGGCAGGCCGGGCTTGGAGAATTCAACTACAGCTACGCCATCAAGCGATTGAGCAAAAAGGTACTGGGCACTTCGAGCGCATTGCCGGCCCGGCTTGCCGGGCATGCCATCGAGCAGGGCCTTGAGGGGGTCATTTTCGGTCATCTCCACTACCCGTCGTTCGAAAACCGCAACGGCGTCTGGCTTTGCAATTGCGGTGACTGGGTCGAGCATTGGTCGTTTATCGCCGAATGGCCGGACGGGTCGCTGGAGTTGCAGAGTGCCGGCAGGACAATTGCCCGGATTTTCGGAGACAAACTCGTATAACCGTCGCTCCCGTATTCTGTACAATGGGAGCCCACGATCATTTTCTTTTTTCTTTCTCTTTCCGGCGCACCTGAGAGAGGCTCGAGCCGGGCCTGACCCGTCATTTCGTCAACCCCGAATTTCCTGATCCGACCTTATGAAACATTTCTGCCCATCAATCATGGCATTTGCCTGGTGTTGTCTGCTCGTGTCTCTCCTGGTAACACCGGCCATGTCGGGGACTTTTTTACAGGATGCCAGAACCAGCAACGAAAAGAAAATTGTCATCGATGTCGCGCTGGTATCCTCGATCAACAACATCGAAGTTCCCGCCCGCGTGAAAGGGTTCATCAATGAATTGCATGTCGAGGAAGGGGATACGGTGGCGGCCGGGGAAGTCCTTTCGCAGCTCGACACATCGAGCATCGACAGCGAATACCGGGCTTCCGAGATCAAGGTCGAGAACGCGACTCGCCAGGCGAACGACGATACTCCGGTCAAGTATGCCGTGGCAACGCTGGATGTGGCCCAAAAAGAGGAAGAGATCAATAGACGGTTGCGTGAAACCAACAGCGTCACCCAACTGGAACTCGACCAGTCCATTCTCGCCCGCAAGCAGGCGGAATTGCAGATCGAACGGGCTCGCGCCCAGCAGGAGATCGACAAGGGCACGGTCGATCTGGAACGGCAAAACCTGCATTCAGTGGATCAGTTGAAGAGTCGCCACTCGATCACCGCCCCGTTTGCCGGCCAGGTCATGGAGATCAAGCGCCGCGCTGGCGAGTTCATTCAGGAAGGCGAAACCCTGTTACGGCTTGTCGACCTCTCCAAAATCAAGGTTCAGGGGGGAGTCCCGGTGAGCGCGATGAATCCCGATGCCCTCAGGGGGCTGAAAGTCATCGTGCGGCTCCGCCTGGCCGATGGCAAGGAGGAGACTTTTGAAGGGACCGTCAAACGGGTCGGTCTTGAAATCAAGGCCGATGCCTACATCGTGCAGGCGGAAATCGAAAACCGCAAGCAAGGTGAAGAATGGCTGCTCCGTGAACAGACGACAGTCACGATGGACATCCTGTTACCGAATTGACGGTCCGGTTCAGTGAAAGCGGAATGTGTCAGCGGCCCAACGCGATATCCGGCTGTACAGGCTCCGGTTTCCAGCGCGGATTTTCACCCTGCCGCGGGAACCCGATTTGAGTCCGAGTTGCTGGCCATCTCCCAGATCGGCTGTGGCGTAGTACTGGTTGGAAGCCGTGGGAACGGCCTGGGAAGCGATGGCCCCAAGTGTACTTTCGGGCGCAGGTTCTTGCGGCTGGGGGGGTGCAAGCGCGATTCTGCCCACATTCTTGATGCGTGATTCGATGGTATTTCCGGCAAAGGCGTCGGCCTTCAATTCCACATCGAGACCGGCTTGCACAAAGGTCACTTTCTCTTCCGGAATCGCCATGAGGGCTTCGAGCATTTTTTCATCGCCGATGGTACAGACCGGCATTCCCCTGGGAAGCCATGCGTTGGCATTCCGAGGCTCGAAAGCGGCCAGCGGCGTTGCCAGCGGTGCGTCTCCCTGTGCGGGCGGGCGCGTTCCATCGACCACGGGAAGCACCGTGCCATCGCGCGGTGCGCGCAACACCAGGCGGTCGACAATGATTTTCAGTCGGGCGACGAGTTCGCGACGTGACTGGACTTCAGACTCCACCACGGCCAGCCGGCTGGTGGCCGTGGTGTCCCCGCGCAAGGCATAGACCTTCAGCATTTTCTGCTCTTCCGTTTTTTCGCGAAGTTCTGCCGAGGCCTGTTGCAACTGTTCCTCGATCTGCAGGTTTTCCATTTCGATGATCGGATCGCCTGCCTTGACCTGTTGCAGCGGCTTTACCAGTACTCGACGGATCTCACCGGGAGTCTGCACATACACGTTGATGCTGTCCCGGGAACGGACCGTAAAATCGCAGCGAACGTAGTAGGGGAACGGAATGGCCATGACGATGGCCAACAGCGCTAGAAACGCGCTTCCGATCAAAAGCGAACGTTGACGTTTCACCTGGTACCTCATGGCCGGGTTGCGGAAGAACCGGAAAATTTTGTAAGCGGGCATTCCGATCATCATGCCGATCGACATCACGGCGATCATCTGCCCGAGAACCTTGAGCCCCCACGGCTCAAAAACGCGATTGAGAAAGGTGAGAATGGCGATCACCACAAACCAGCGGTAAACCGTGGACGCGACGGCATAGGCGGCAAACAGGGGCCTGTTTCGGGTCGGCATCATCTGGGTCTGCGTGTTTTCGATTCCCAGCCAGTGCTTCTTGAGCATGTCTGTAAACGCCGCCGAACTTTTCTGCTGAAGGTTCGGCACTTCCATGATGTCCGAAAGGATGTAGTAGCCGTCGAATCGGAGCAGCGGGTTTCCGTTGAACATGACGGTACTGATCGAACAGATCGTCATCACCTGCAGGGCAAGCTGGTTCACCAGACCTGGCACCGTGTACCACCAGACAAATGTCGCGATCGTGGCGAGGATCAGTTCGACATAGATTCCCGCCGCGCCGATCGCTGCGCGATGCCACTTGTTGGGCAATGTCCACGAATCGGACACGTTGCAATACAGGCAGGGCGTGAGCACCAGCAGCATGAACCCCATTTCATGGCACTCGCCTCCAAATCGCTTGCAGGAGAGTCCGTGCCCGAATTCATGCAATACCTTGACGAGTCCAAGCACAACGGCGAGCAACACCCAGGAAGCCGGATTGAAAAACTCGTTGAATGTCGGCAGCCGCGACTGGAACTGGTCCCAGTTCACGAAAATCGACATCAATGCGGCGAAGGCTCCCGCGAGGACAACCCACATGGCGGTTTTCGTGAACAGCCACCAGGTCCAGGGAATCAGGAAATTCAGGATTCCGTCCGGATCGATGCCGCGAAACCGCAAGGCGAGCACATTTCCGAAGGCGGCGATCAGTTTTTGCCGGCGGTTTTTCTTCCTTCGCTTGAGCAGCTCAATGCCCTGCCCCGATACCGAAGCCTGCACCAGCCCGGCCTTGTGCAGGCTGCCGATAAAGGACTGCAGCTTGTCGATCGTCAGCTTGCGCGGTGAAAACTCCGCATTGTAGGCCGCCTCGATGTCCTCGAGGCTCTTCTTTCCATCGAGCTGCTGCAGCACGAAATAGCTGTCTTCCGGAAAGCGGTAATAGTTCAGCCCCACCGGCTCCTTGATGACAAAATAGCCCTGCCCCTGGTAGATATGCCGGCGAGCCGTCAGATCGCCGCGTTTGCGCAGCAGGATCGGGCGGCTGTTGCTCGAATCGAGTGATGGGGCAATGGACATGGATCAGAAAAAGACGCGTGACTGGAAGAACTCAATGACCTCGTAGAACCAGGCGTAGCCAATCGAGGTCCGGCCACAATGGACTTTCGCCGTGATCGCCGCACCGACATAGAGATCAGGCGAATTCGTCTGGTCAAAATCGGCGAACGCGCGAACCGTACTTCCCCGCTGCGGGTGTTCGTTCGCATGGGCCTCAATTTCACGGATTTCTCCCTCGTAACTCGTCCCCGGATCCGTTGCAGCAAAAAAAGTCACTTGCGGCCGGTCCCCCGCCCGGACAATATGCCCGTACTTGCGGTCCGGAATATACAGTTCCATTTGCCATTCGGAATTCATCTCGGCAACCACGAGGACGACATCCTCCGGCGTGACCGGCCGCTCCATCAACTCGCGCACGGGATCCCAGCTGACGATTTCGCCATCTATCGGACTATAAACCGTAAGTTTGGCAGCCATTCGTTCGAGCGATCCGAGCCTCTGCCGGATCGTGGTCTGTTTTTCACGCAGCCCGGACAGTCTCGCCTGGGCAGACCCGCTTTGCTCCGGCGGGAGCGAGTTGTCGAGCGCCATTCTGGTCGTGTCCTCGATCTCGCGCAGCAATTCCGCCTCCTCGCCTTTGGCCCCGGCAATCTGGTAATCCAGTTCATCATTGCGCAGGATGAGAAGCGGTTCTCCCTTCTTTACCTTTTTCTTGTAATCGACCAGGACGCTGGAAACGACTCCTTCCATATTGGCATAGACCTTGCGCTGGTTCTTCGGCTGCAGGGTCCCGTCCACGCGCATGTTGAACGGATAGGGAAACAGCGTAAAGAACAGGACCAGCGCAAGCAGTGCGATGGCTGCGGCAATCGTTTTGGGAAGTGTCTTTGCCTGGATCAGCCATTTCCACTTGCCAATCGTCTTCCACAACCAGAGCAAAAAGACCGAGTTGTGTTCCTGGGCGTTTCCCAGCGCGCGGCCGACATGATCGGTCAGGGTCTGAACGTCGGAACTCACCGCCGAACGATTCACATCCTGTCCAAACCACTCGAAGATCATGGCTCCAACGCTTTCGTGCGGCTGCGCTTTTCCGTCCGGATTGTCTTCCGACGCGACCTCGGCCTTGTGAAACAAGGGAACGATCCCGAGCGTGCGCGAATGGGATTCGTTCAGGTAATCGTCGGCCAGGTCCTGCAGTTTCCGCGGCAATTCGCCGTCGGATTCACCGCCCAGCCAAACCGGTTGCTGGCCGCGGCAGATGGCGCCGGCGAGAGCCTGTTGCTTGCGAATGACATTGGAGCGATTGTCAAAATCATCCTGCCCGCTCACGGCGAGAACTTTCGCGTTGCGGCTGTCAAACCCCAGTACACTCAGCCGGTCACATCCCACCAGCAGGCGTCCGTCGTTTGCCGCGGCGTAGGCGACTTCCCGCGGATGGAGCGACGAATGAATGTCGCGGATAAACTCCATCAATCTCTGCTGCCGCCCGTGCCTTGTCGACTGGCGCCGCAACTGGTGTCGCGCCCGCCACGCCGCAAAGATCTCGCCGATCTCTTCCAGGTAACGCATGTAGCCGGTGCGAGCCGCCGGCACAATGTCGGCGCGCTGGTAAAGCTCCAGAACGTACTGGTCCGACAACGCGGAATCCTGCAGCGGCTTCAGCAGCAGCAGGCAGGGCAACGGGTTGATAACCTCGCCGGTCTGCGGCGAAACCGCGTCCGGTTCGATCAGAGTCGGATGAGCGCTGGCGCTGACCGTTCGCACCAGTCGGGTATGCATCTCCATCTGGTCGCTTTCCAGCGGACCGCCGCTGACGGTGCGGCCATTGGAATGAACCAGGGATACTTCCTGTTCGGGGCCAATCTGCCAGATGGCGAATCCAATCGCTCCGGTCGTCTCAAGGGTGCGGCGCCCGAGTTGGGAAAGAAATTCTCCCTCGGCAATATCGGTCTTCGCCAGGTTGCGGAGTTCGGCCAGGATGGCGCGGATCTGCTGTTTGACGGCATCGACCTGCGCCTGATCCGAATCGGGGTTCGGCTTGTCAATCATCGGGCCAGGCTCCGGCAGGGAAATGAGTGGGTAACGGGCACTTCCGGTCGATTGTACCCGTCGAATACCTGTCTTCAATCAACAAATCGGGTCCACTCGACAGGTGCGGCAGTTCGACGGGACGATTTTGGCTGATTTTCCCGATTGGGGGCCCTGGATTGAACTGGACCCCTTACCGTGCAAGCCGGGGACCAGGGAGGACGTCACTCAGCCACGTCCAGATAAGGGTCGCGTCCCGATTCCCGCAAGATCTTGAAGCTCTCTTTCTGGGAGTGCATCATCACCTGCCTTTGCCGGAAATGCTCGTTTTCAAGGCGTTTCTGGGCCTTGAAGAACAGTTTCAGCCACCAGTCGGACGTTCGCCATCGATAGACGGTCCGATAACGGTTGGCGCGTTTCCGTCCATAAGCGAGTTCCAGGATCGGGTCTTCGGCAGAGACATAGAGTTGTGTGGTTCCTGGATCGCCCTGCCTTCCGCAACGGCCGTACAACTGGCGGTCGATGCGCGACGAATCGTGCAACTCGGCGCAGATCACATGCAGGCCGCCAGCTTCGGCGACTTCCGGAGCAAGGCGGATATCGGTCCCCCGTCCGGCCATGTTGGTCGCAACCGTCACTCGCCCGTACTGACCTGCCTGGGCGATAATCGCGGCTTCCTTCTCGACGTGGCGCGCGTTGAGCACGACATGCGGAATACCCGCGTCCCGCAACATCGTCGAAAGGAGTTCCGAGTTCTCGATCGTACGTGTGCCGGCGAGAACCGGACGGCCACTGGAACGCATGGACTCGATGTCCGCAACAATGGCTTCCCATTTTTCCGCCCGGGTGTGGAAGAACCGGTGAGGGAGCGCGGTTCGTCGAGAGGGGCGGTTCGTATCGATCCGGGCACACGCGGCGCGATAGACGCGCTTGAACTCCCGCCGGCACTCGATGGCCGTGCCGGTCATGCCGCTGACCACCGGATAGCGGTTGACGAGTTGCTGGATCGTGATCTGCGCGGCATTGCTCGTCTGAATTTCGATCTCCAGCCCTTCCTTGGCCTCAATCGCCTGGTGTATGCCCCGGCTCCAGCGGCGGCCTTCGGCAATCCTCCCCGTCGACTCGTCGACAATGACGATCTTCCCCTCGCGAACCACGTAGTGCTGGTCGAGGTGAAAGTCGCGCGAAACCTTGATTGCCCGCTCCATGAAATCGTAAAAGTCAATCAGGCCAAGCCCCTCCAGTGTGGCTGGTTTGGCAATCGACCGGACTTTGGCCATTCCGCCGTGAGTCAATTCGACTTTTCGCTTCTCGCGATCGTAAAAGTAGTCGACATCGTCCTCGAATTGCACTGCGTTGCTGGCGCACCAGTGATACAGGGCGACTTCCCGCTTTTGTGCCTGACTTGGCGCCGCGCTGATTACGAGCGGTGTCCTGGCATCATCGATCAGCAGGCTGTCGGCTTCGTCGACAAGGATGTAATGCGGCCGGCGCTGCACACACAGGGCGTCCCGGGAAACTTCCTGCCTCTCCCCGTACAACCTTTCGTTTTCCACAAGTTGTCTCAAGCGCAATCGATCCCGCAGAAAATCGAAGCCGAATTCGCGGCAAGTCCCGTAGGTGATATCGCACCGGTACGCAGCCTGGCGATCGGCGTCGCTCATTCCATGAACGATCGTACCGACCTTCAGGCCAAGCGCTTGATAGACCGGCCCCATCCATTCGGCATCGCGACTGGCGAGGTAGTCGTTGGCCGTTGCCAGGTGGGCCCCCTTGCCGGCGAGCGATTGCAGGAACAACGGCACCGTGGCCGTGAGCGTCTTTCCTTCGCCCGTTTGCATTTCGGCGATCCCGCCACCCGCCATGAGCCGCCCACCGATTCGCTGGACGGGAAACAGGCGAAAGCCCAGCGTGTTGCCGATCGCCCGATCCACCAGGTCGGCGGCGCGGTCATACAGATCGAGGATTCTCGTTGTTTCGAAGACCTCGGCCCGCAGGTCGGACACCTCCGCTTTCAGCGAGCGGACGCCGACAGATAATGAAGCCGGGTCGTTATGGCTGGTGATCGGCTGTTCGGTGGACATCCTGCCATTCTAGGCCACGCCCGCGCGGCTGGCGACTTGTGTCGGGAGAAAATCGCCGCGAACTTCGATTGGTCTTTAATGACTTTTGATCGTCATAGGAGATTTTCCAGGGTCGTACCCGGAAACACAGAGAAGTGGGAAAGGGGGTTGCGGGTTTGGGGGGAAAGGACCTTGGGTCCCGGTCAGCTTGCAAATTCCAGGTTGCCGTTGACATAAAACGGGAAGCCGCCTAGAATGCCGCTGTTCGTTCCATCCGGTTTCTTCAACACATGCGTGTACCGGTGGCAGTCGAACGTACATGCGAGGAATTTGTCGCGCAACTGATTAATAACGTCCGCATGTCGGGTTGAACTGACGTTTCCAGACCGGGCCTCCTACCGGATTCCCTTTCTCGCACCGCCCTTTCTTGATCCTTCTGCCGGCACCAGGCATCTGCCGCCGGAATCGCCATCTCCACATGTTGGTGCACCCGGCTGCCAATGAGCTCTGGTTATTTGACGGTGTTGTATTGCGTGAATCCGTCCTCTTTTTTCAGGAAAAGTAACGATGAATCTTTATGTAGGCAATTTGAGCTTTGACACATCCGAGCAGGAACTCGAAAGCCTGTTCGGCGAGATCGGCCGCGTGAACTCGGTGAGCATTATCAAGGATCGGGAGACGGGGCGCTCGCGAGGTTTTGCGTTCGTGGAAATGTCCGATCGCACCGCAGCGTCCAAGGCGATCAGCCAGTTGAATCTGAAAGAGATTGGCGGTCGGTCCATGACAGTCAATGAAGCCCGCCCACGCGAAGCGCGCAGCGACTCACGTCGTTGGTAACATTCGTCGGGAAGCCATTTTTGCCCCGAGCCGTTATCTGAAGTAACCGCTTCGTGGCATAGAAACCTGCATGCCGGATGAAGGAAGGCCTCTTCTTTCATCCGGCTTTGTGTTTCGGCATCTATCGGCGGCGAACTCCCGTCGTCCCCGTTACTCCCGGAAAACAAAAAAACCCCGACGATTGCCGGGGTTTGTGCGATTTTTTCAAGCGACGCTGACGGGGCTCGAACCCGCAACCACCGGATCGACAGTCCGGTACTCTAACCAATTGAGCTACAGCGCCTTGTTAACCCACTTTTTTTCGGCATTCGGCCCATCGGAAAAATCGCATTTCCCCGATCAATCCGGAAAAAACGGGGCCGCAAAGCCGCCTCAAAGATACTCCGGAATCGACCGCCCGACAAGGACCGGTCTCACCAGCGACGGGGGCAATCACGACCCATAACCAGGCCGTCAGGAGAAGACAATCTCCACGGGCCAGGGTTCGGCGTTCTGAAACGCTGGCACATTCGGAAAACGCGGCAGAGGCGGAAGGGCAAAACCCGTATTCCGAGTGGCGATTTTCGGCCAAATGGGCCTGGCAATGGATTAACTGCAATCTAAAGTTCTACGGAGAACTGTTTTTATCTCCCGGGGAAAAAGGTCTATTGTCTTTTCCCCGCTCTTCCTCGCAGTTTGTATGAATCGGAGCCTGGTGCCATGGATCCCGTATTCAAGGTCATCGACCGGATGTTTTATGCCGTTCAGGGTTTTGGCCCTGCCGAATGGGCAGTGCTTGCCACAATCTCGGTAACGATCGGCTACCTCTGCCTCAAGGGAATGAGCATCCGCTAGTACATTCCGACTTCAAAACAGGCCTGGTCCTGGACGAAACCCGAGTTCGCGGATGCGTCGGGTATCGGCAGCGGCCTTGCCTGCATTCGCCAGGCCCTGCCAGACCCACGATCGATGAAAGTAGACAGCGGCAAGCGACCGCTTGAGAGGCTCAATCAACTCGACTTCGATTTCGCGCGGGTCGACACTGTCAAATCCACTTGCCCTGGCAACCGGGAAGTTGCCATACAAGAGTGCTTCTCCGCCATCGATTGCCAGATCCAGATCGCGAAGGGCGTCGTCTGTGGCTCCCGAGAAATACAACACACAGGCACGGGTATCGATTGCGGCGGCCAGCGTCACCAGGTGCCGGGCGCAACCGGTCGTTGAAGGCCATGCGTTGGCGATCGTTTGCGGATCGTATCCGAGCTTGAGCACTTCCCGACGGTCGGCCTCCGATCGGGCCGTTTCGCCAAGGTCCTGATAGACCAGGGCGCGGGCTGTCAAAAGCGATGACAACATGGATTTCATGCGGGTCTCAGGGTCGGGACCGGCTTCACCGTTCGACTGGCTGGTCTTGTCCACTTCTTCACCGGCGGCAACGATCGGATCGGAGAGCATCAGCCTGAGTTCCTCAATCGGCGGGTCGAGCATTTTTTCCAGCCTTTCGCGATGCCGCGCCGTCTGCCACAGACTTCCGTTTTCACGGAACGCTCCGTTCCCGCGCAGCAACAGGGTGGCGGCCACCGCGACCTGCCCGGCATAATCGAGTTCATCCTTGACCTGGGCCCGCCAGTTCAAGGCGGCTGCGAGTATGACCTGATCAATATGACTTCGCGCGACGGGGAGGTCGACTCTGGCGAGTGCCATCCGGTAAGCCAGGTCGTTGAGATGCCGCATGAGTTCTTCCGGGCCTCGTTCGGTCGACGCCGGGTTGAGTTTCCGCCAGAGTTCAAGTGCTTCCGGGCCATGATCCGTGGCAATCAGTCCGTCACAAATCATCAGGCCGACCTGCCCGCCTCTCGCCTCAACGGGAATGGTTCCCAGCAGGAGCAAGGCTTCCTTTTCCCTCGAGTTGTCGAGCATCCAGCGGGCAAGCCTGGTTTTCAGCGGGAAATTGTCCGGTTGACGTTGGACGATTTCGGCCAGCCCGTCGATGGCGGCCTCGCGATCTCCGTCGAGGTACGATTCCATCAACTTCGCCGCTTTCCATCGATCGGTCTCGCCGGCAAGTCCAAAAACGAGCAACGGAACGACGACAAGTGTCGCTGCGGCCAAAACCGGAACAAGCCATTCGCGGGGCCGCCTTCGATTCTGCATCATTCCGTCTTCTTCCTGTCCGGTTCGAGAAAATCCAGAGCCTCGTTGAGAATGGCCCGCCGAATCATGACCAGTTGCCGCCCGCTGGTAACCTTTTCACCATTTTCGTCAGTGACGTAGAAAACCTGGATGACCTGGGTGCCGAATTCGGCAATCCGCGCGAAGCGGACATCGAGTCCCAGTTCAAATATTCTCCGGGATATCCGGTAAAGCAAGCCGAGTTTGTACCAGGCAAAGACATCGATGACGGTTGCCCATTCCACGACCTGGTTGCCGATCGTCACCTTGACGGGCAGTTTGGGAAGAGCCGCACTGCGACTCGGGTCATCTTTCCAGAACTGGGGAAATGAAGGTTCCGCCTGTTCCTTCCCCTCGGCCAGCTGAATAGCCTTGTTGCGAAGCTCGATCAGGCGATGTGCCGACGGTGTTCCAGAAAGGCTGGGGTCCTCGAACTCGAACCAGTACCAGACAAACGAATCGTCGAGGTGCTTGATGTCGGCCGTGCGGATCCGCTGGCCTGCCCCGGCGAGCATTCCCGTAATGCGGTAATAGATACCGGACCGTCGCTTGACTCGCCGGCCGATACAGAGTTCGAACATCCTCGTTTCCGGATCGTAATTGATCCAGCACCCTGCCTTGTACCCTTCGGTCCGGCTCAACTCCAGCAACTGGCCGATAATCGTTTCCGGCGAATGTTTCCGGTAAAACTCGGCAGGCAGGCTTCGCGCCTGTCGCATGAGCCAGCAGGCGGTCGTATCATCCGGTGCCATTTCCCTGAACAAGGCCCACTCCGCGTCGTCAACCGAATCGACGTTTTCGGTCTCGTGCAGGCCGGCCAGCAGTGCACTGGCGCTTTTGTACAGCGACGTCAGCAGTCCGAACTTCCATTGGTTCAGGGTTCCCGGGCCGACAGCGAGAATATCCGCGCAGGTAAGCAGATAGAGCATCTTCAGCAATTGCTCGTCGCCGACATTGGCGGCAAATTCAGCGACAAGCCGCCGGTCGTTGATATCCCGCTGAAAAGCGGTGTGGCTCATCATCAGGTGGTTGTGCACGAGAAACCTGATGTCGTCGGAATCTTCCTGATTCAGTCCCAGCCTGGGGCAAATTTCGCCGGCCATCCTGCGCCCGACTTCGCAATGCTCCTCCTTGTATCCCTTGCCAAGGTCGTGAATCAGCAACGCCAGGTGCAGGATGCTCTTGTCGCGCAGCGAGCGGTAATTATCGCCGAGCGGTCCCCGGTCGTTTTCGAATTGAGCTGCTTTTTCCACCGCCAGCAGCGAGTGCTCATCGACGGTGTACTGGTGGTATTCGTTGAACTGCATCAGGCTGCGGGCATGCTCGAACTCCGGGATGATTTTCTCCAGAATCCTCATCTCGGCGAGGCTGTGCAGGATTTCACCGAGACGGCTGGGATTGCGCAACAGGGCCATGAACTGCTGGCCGATGGCCGTGGAGCACTCGATGCTGCCGGCTTCAACCGCCGCCTGGCGAATCGCCTTCCAGGTATCCCAGTCGACTTCGCGCGAGTGGATGGCGGACAGATGCATCAGCCTCAGGACTCTCGCCACATCCGTCTTCGCCGTGTCCAGCATTTCGGGGCGAATACCGATTTCGAACGGACTGATGAAATAGATATCCTCCAGCGGCTGGGCGAGCAGCGGCCCGTACATCCGCCAGGTCACCGAGCGGCGCGTGGTGGACGCGCGAACGGCCTGATCGCTCGCATAGCGGACTTCACTGGAATGAAAGAAGTACGCCCGCATCAGTTGCTCGACCGGGAGAAGAACTTCCGAGCCGCTGTAGCCCCATTTGGCAGCAATTCGCACCTGTTCGTTCTTGCCGAAAATGTCGTTGGCCCGACCCGCCTGGAAGTGCAGCTCAATCCTCACGCGCAGCAGAAACTCGTTGGCTGCCTTGAGGCGATTGAAATCGAAAGTCGTCAGATAGCCTTCGCGATACAGCAGATCGAGGTCGGTCATGCCGAATCGGATGAATCCCAGCCAGCGGACGAGGTGAATGTCGCGCAGCGAGCCGCGGGATTTCTTTACATTCGGCCGCAACAGGTAGACGTTCTCTCCAAAGCGCGTCCGCTCCTCTTCGCGGGCCTTGATAATCAACCGGATCAGGTACGTCGTCCGCCGGGAGACAATCCTCTTGAGGCGAATGAAATAGTTTTCAAACAGGTCGAGATTGCCGGCCAGAAAACGGGACTCGGTCAACGCGGTAAAAACCGCCGCATCGCCCAGCGCCATGGAACAGGCCTGCCGGGGCGCGCGCAGGCTGAATCCGAGCGGGAATTTCGTATCGACAATCGCCTGATGCAATTGTCTGGCGAATTCCTCTATCGGTCCGTCGAGGGCACCGCGGTAAAGCACCATCAGATCGACATCGGAAAACGGAACCACTTCCCGACGCCCGCAGCCGCCAAGCATCACCAGGGCGATACGGTCGTGAATCTCACAGCCCGCCGATGCCAGATCGCGCAAGGCGCTTTCGAAAAGGAACAGGACCACCCGGTCGACGAGATCGCTGAAGCTGTTGGCAATGTTCCGGCCACTGCTCCCCTGATCGTGCAGGATCTGCAACCGCCGGCGCCCTTCTTCCCAGGTTCGCCGCGCTTCAATGATCCAGGGTTTGAGTCCGAAGCCTGTTGACATCTGGAAAAACCGGACGTTGCCGATTCCCGCCGTTCAAGGCACTTATCATCACAAACAGGGTCCGGCCTAGATGGCGTCTTCGCCGCGTTCTCCCGTCCGCACGCGGATGACCTCTTCCAGGCTGGTCACAAAAATCTTGCCATCGCCAATCTGGCCGGTCTGACTTCGGGCGACAATGGTGTCGATAATAGCGCTGGCGGCTGCATCCGTGCAGACAACTTCGATCTTGACCTTGGGCACAAAGTCAATCGCATACTCCGTCCCCCGGTACATTTCGGTGTGACCTTTCTGCCTTCCGTATCCGCGGACTTCTGTCACGGTCATTCCCGCAGCGCCGGCATTGTCCAGGGCATTCTTGACGTCTTCGAGCTTGAAATGGCGTATCACAGCCTCGATCTTCTTCATTCATTCCTCTCCCGGTCGCTTCGATCCGGCGGTGCCCACAACTGGAAACAATTCACCCGGAACACTGCGGTTCATCCGCAAAGTGTACCCGTCCGGGCCGGCTTCCTCAACGGTGTTGGTTGCTGCCGCCGGGAAGCCATCGGGCTTCCATGACCCCCGCCTCATGGTTGGCCAGCCTTGCTGCGACGAACAACCAGTCGCTCAGCCGGTTCAGCCAGGGTTGCAAGGCAACCAGCGGGCTCTCGGCCGGGAAGGCCTTTGACAACGCGATATGTTGTCGTTCGCAGCGGCGACAAACAGTCCGCGCCAGATGCAACGATGCGCCGGGCAGGGAACCACCCGGCAGGATGAAACTGCGAAGCGGCCTCAGCACTTCTTCCATCCGGTCGATCGAGCGCTCGAGTTCCTGCGTTCGCAAAGACCAATCGCATTCCGGCGCCCGCCGCGAGCCGGTTCCGGTGGAAGCCACAATGGCACCCGCATCGAACAGGGCTTCCTGTA
>WPCK01211860.1_pt1 | contig 17714 bp, 12 predicted proteins | sample 5399851 | NCBI WGS metagenome assembly WPCK01 (sample SAMN12869471, study PRJNA574797) | sludge metagenome | isolation source: wastewater treatment of pH11 | place: China:Beijing | collected 2019-05-20 | reverse complement strand
TGAAATTGTCAGAGAATGTGGGTTCAGTGACCAGAAATTTCTGAATCAGGAAATAAAAAAACGATTTCACGTAACAGCCTTAACCTACCGTAAAATCATGTTGGATCACCTTCATTTTGGCATCCCGGGCTTCAATTACCCCCAAATGCTTGATGAGCTTTCACATCAGCTACACCTTATACAACAGAACAAATACCTAAGTAATCAATTCAGTTTACATCTTCCTCATCTGGAAACAAAAAGATAAACCCAATGGTTCATCCTGTTAGTTTAAAAGTGAGATAAAAACAATGATTCCTATGACAACTGAGGCACTTATGGCATAGGGTAGAATCTTTTTTAGTATCTCCCCTTCTTTACCTAAAATTCCTGCCGTAGTCGTTCCAAGAATAATATTTCCCGGACTGATGGTCCCACCAATCGCTCCACCTGCAGTCTGTGCTCCAAGAATGGAAGCAACATCCAGTTGTAGTAAATTGGCTGTTGTCATTTGAAACTCTGCAAAAAGAATATTGGAAGCCATATTGGAACTGGTCATAAATGATCCAAGCATGCCAACCAAAGGTGCTAAAAGAGAATAGTTTGACTGGACAATCGAAGCAATACCACGTGCCAGGATGACTGTCTGACCAGTCCCTCCCATAACACGCGACATCAGTACAAAGCCAATGACAGCAATACCCGATGGAATCGTCTTTCGAACAGAGCGACCCAGAATATAAAGCCCTGAATCCAGGCGAATGTGATGTTTGACCACAAAGTAGGTAAACCCCATCAGTGCAGAAACAAGCAGGAAAAACCCTGCATGCGTAAACAGCGCAAATGGTGAATAACGCTCTATGGCACCATTCATAAACCCATAACCCGTAACGGTTTGCGGAAATGACAGAGCCAATTGCCAACTACTTAACCAAACTTTGAGTGGATTAACCAACAGTATGATCAACGTAATGACTGTTAACACAATGTATGGAAAAGACGCATCAAAGAAGGTCATCTTTTGAGTTGAACTTAGGACTTCAGTGGCTTGTCTTTTCATCACGGGTGATTCAACATACTGAAACGGCTCTTTATATCGTTTCCAGCGACTCATCCATAGAATGGCAAATAAAGCCACAACTGCTGGAACAAAGGCTGCGATGGTTGCATTCACTTGAGATAAAAGCAACTGACCTCCTCCATGGATCAAAGAAATCAGCATAATCGCTGGAAATCCCATGCGAATTGCTTTTTTTCCACCATATACCCAGGCAATGATTAACCCAGTCATCGCATTCCAAATCCAGATAAAAATACTTGCCCACAGGGCTGTAGCCAATAAGATATCAGGACTCGATGCAATCCCAGTCTGCAAAACCAAAGCATCCCAGGCAACCGCAAGCGTTCCAAAGGTGTTAGCCCAGGCATGACCAATGAGTGGAATAAACACTGCCCACATTGGAGCAACACCAATGCCAATCAACAGCGGTGCTCCTACGGCTGTCGGAACACCAAATCCTGTGATACCCTGTAGAAAGCTTGTGAAGATCCAACCAATCGCTAGAATCTGAATTAGTTCATTGGGGGATGCTTTCTGCAATCCGATTCTAAAAACAGAGAATGCTTTCGCCTCAACAACCACTTCATATAACATAATTGCCGGAAAAACAACGATGAGCACAATCATGGCACTCCACAGTCCTTTTCCAAGTTCATATAAAATAAGCGTCATATCCGCTTGATAAAAGACCAAACTGTTGAAAACAGCCATCAAAAGGCCAATAGGCGCAGCTTTTTTAGCACCCAGGCCAAAACCAATCATTAGTATTAGTAAAATAATGATGGGTGTCGCTGCCAGCAGCCACATCCACCAGGACAACGGAATACTCATATGGTCACTTCCCTTCGAATGATTGTATGTAAAAATAATCGAATCGATGAAAACAAGTTTCTTGTCTCATCATTTTCAGTCTGATCAAACATATGATCTTCTGATTGACTATAAAACACGGTCACTTCTTTGATCTTTCTAACCATCTGTTTTGTAAACTCAACATTTACATCAGGGTCATCCATGGATGTGGCTAAAAAGGTTGGTGGAAAATGCGATAGAGAGCTTTCAAGATTGTAATCTGAGAAAGACACTTTTTCTAACCCCAGATAATTCAGCCACAACCCTTTTTCTCTTGCATACATATATACCAACGTACGATTCATACGACTTGATAAGGTGAGTTTAGTTTCAACTAGTTGCTTCACACTCTGATCATTCATTCTTGACTTCCCCTGATAATACTTGGAAGGTAAGCTAAAAGCTTCATCCTCAAAGTGATAATATCCATAAAACAAAATCAATCCGGAAACATTCACTTGATTCAAATATTTCCTGCGTGCATAAACATAGCTAGCGATATACGCACCCGCAGATCGACCATAAAAGAAAATTGGATGCTTTAAATTGTTGTTATCCTGAAAGATTTCTTCCACAAGAGATTCAACAGATTCAAGAATGGCTTTTAGTCCATTTTGTGGAGCTAAAGGGTAATCAATCAAAAGAATGTCAAAATCCTTTAAATACTCTATTTGATATTTGGGAAGATCACGAGGTGTCGATGCAATAAATCCGCCACCATGAAAATATAGGATTGTACCTTTGGAAGTTTCGTATGCTGATTTTATCAACTCATACTCCGACTGAATCATAATTACCTCCCAACAGACGTATGACTATCGGATGTCCGATAGTCATTTTTTACTTTTCAAATGCCCGAAGCGCATCCGCAAACATCTCAAATGGTGCTAAAGATACTCCAGCGCCAATCATACCGACTCCTGGAAGTTTGGAAGCAATCGCTGTATTGATCGCTGGCAAGGTTGTGGTTTCGACAACTTTCAATAGATCAATCCCTGTAGGAACTCCCATAAAATCCAGACTCGGAATCACATACATATTATTTTTGGCTAAGGTAATATCATACATACTGGTGGTATATCCAACCGCATCTTCATAGCTACCCGCACCCACAAACTTAACAATGGCACTGCCGGCTGCCATCGCAAAGCCACCCACACCCAAGGTTTCCATAATGGCACTATCACCAATATCCTTGTTTGCATCAGCTTCGCTATATCCAGGGAAGTACAATCCTTTTACCTCAGCTGCCGGTGCTTCAAACCACTTTTCTGAAATTCCACTCACTTGAATCCCAATCTTAACACCATTTCGTGCCATGGCTACGACCATGGTTGAAAATCGAATGTTGCGTGCCGCATCGGCAGATGCTTTTGCGGCAGCCATCGCGAAATTAAGGAAGAACTGATCATTGTTTGTGGTTAAGAAAGCAACGATTTTATTTAACTGTTCGAGCGATTGGGCACTTGACGCAACTCCGTAAATAAGATTCTTTATAAACAACGGGGTTGAAGCATTATTTCTCATATGCAACTCATCCCCCATAGTCAAAGCTTGTGCGATTAACACCTTTAAATTCATACCACCCAGATGTAAAATGGCTTCTTTCAACACTGGTGCAAGAACCGTCTCAATCCATTTAAGACGTGCAACTGTATTCTCACTGTGAGCTCCAAAACGAGCCACATCTCCCGCACCTTCATTAATTGTCGAATAGGCTTTATTACCATCGGTTTCATTTACCACTTCAATCAGTGGCATAGAAGCTGAGATGATTCCGGTCATTGGACCGACACAACCATAATGATGACAACTGTCAAACGTGATTTTACCACTACGTGCCAGAGTCATTGCCTCTTCATCATTACTAGCTAATCCCTCATATTTTAAAGCCGCCATGATCGCACCAACCATCGGACCAGACATATCGTCAAATCGAATAGGTGGACCTGCATGCAATAACGTATACTTATCCAAAATAACTGCCTCTTTGGCAATGACAATGTCTTTCCAGATTGGCTGTGCATTCATCATCTTGGATACTGCCAACTGATTTGCCTCAACTACCCGTGGATCATCTTTCCAGATTTCCAATAATTTAATCAGCTCTGCATCACCGTGAGCAGCGGGTTTCCACTGCAAATGTGTTGAACTAACATCCTGCTGTTTGAGGGTGTCATTAAATAACTGCAAGCCAACATTGATGACATCAAGCTTGCTTGAAAAGAGATGTTGAAGTTTTGACATTCTATTCACTCCTTTCTGCCATCGCTTTGACTGCCTGAGCAAAACACTCATACGGAGCCTTGACGATACCAGCACCAACCTGTCCGATGCCTGGCTCTTTATGAGCCATTCCTGTATTAATTACTGGTAAAATACCTGTATCTACGACTTTTCGAGCATCAATTCCTGTCGCTGAACCAACAAACTCCATGGTAGGAATAATATAATGGTTTGAAAGTCCAACACAAATCTCTTGCATATCCTTGGAATACTGAATCGCTTCCGCAATCGAAGATGCACCCACAAAGCGAACGACCGCCGGAGATGATCCCATGGCAAAGCCACCGATACCAAAGGTTTCCACAATCGTGCTATCACCCATATCAGGGTTTGCATCCTTTTCACTATAGCCTGGAAAGTAAAGTCCCACCGGCTGGTTGACTGCAGCTTCAAACCATTGATCACCCAATGCACTGATTTTGATTCCAAAGTTTGTTCCATTACGACTCATGGCTGTAACCACTGTACTAAACGGAATATTTTTGACAGGATCCATAATCGCTTTCCCTGCAGCCATCGCCAAGTTAAGGAAAAATTGGTCATTTCCAGTCATAAATTCAGTGACACGATAGAGCTGTTCTTTTTCTTTGATCACTTCAACAAGATATTTCATGATTTCTCGAACAAACAGGGATGTGGCACCGGTATTACGCTGATGCATCTCATCACCCATGGCCAAAGCCTTAGCCATAATTACTTTTAACGAAATCGGACCTGACTTTTTTAAAGCATCCGCAAATGCAGGAGCCAGCTCCTTCTGTATCCATTCAAGTCGTTCAATGACATCCGGTCCATTGGCACCAAAACGCATGACCTTGCCTAATCCTTCATTAAATGTGCAGTAAGCCACATTTCCAAAATGTTCGTTTTTAACTTCCCAAAGTGGCATTGAGTAGGTGACCATACCGGTCATCGGACCGACACACCCAATACTATGATTGGACACAAATTTGATTTTCCCAGCTTCGACCAAGCTTTCGGCTTCTTCAAGTGTCGTTGCGAGTTTTTCATAAACAATCGCGCCCAACACTGCACCACGCATTGGACCACACATATCTTCCCATAATACAGGGGGACCCGCATGACCAATGGTATATTTGTCAAAGCCTTGAATGACATCTTTGACATATTTTACGCTTATCAAGTTCGGTTCTCCTGCATTGATACGTTCGAATGCTTGCTTGTTGGCAGCATCAATGCGTGGGTCGTCCAATAAACTAAGTGCTTTAACAAGCGAGTCATCCCCATTGGCAGGTGGACGCCACTCAAGATGCGTAACATCCATCCCCTGATCTTTTAATGTTTCATTAAATGTATTTAGCCCAACATTGATAACAGATAAAGATCTTGTAAACAGTTGCTGAAAGGAGTTCATGTTACTTCTCCGCCAACAAGGATGCACATAGGTTTGCGGCTTGGGCATTCGTCTTGCAAACTATTACACCGGCTTGTTGAAGAGTTGATTTTTGCTTGGCAAAAACCTGAGGATCTTTATCTGTTCCACAAATGGAGGCAACAAACGTAATGTTGTGATTCGCCCGCCGCTTTGCTTCGCTTACAGCCTCTGCAATGGTACTGGCAGGGTCTTGGTGGCTTCCGTAACCTAAGACACAATCAAGAAGAATAACCGCCGTGTCAGCGTCTTCGGCTTCCTGGACAATGCGAGCACTGCGAAGTCGTGGATCAATCATTGGATGAGGCATTCCATCCGTGAAATAATCATCACCCATATCCACAATACTATGCTCTTTTGAAACAAGAACATCCTCAAGAATCAATTCTTTGTTCACAGCGATATTCGAGTAAATAGTACCTAATTTTTCCTGAAGAATCAACATTGCTTCATAGGCCAATGTACCACCGGTAAACAATCCACGCAGATATTTTCCGCTGAACGATACATCATCCGCTGATACAACCTGAGGAGTTTGCGTGTGTGTTTCACCGTAATTGGCCAACTGATACGCGATGTCTTCCAAATTTTTTGCAAATAGAATCTTGGAGCCTTCCACAACACTTGCATCTGCGCCTAAAAAACATGCCACAACCGGTTTGCTAATCGCATTTGCCTTTTCAATCATCTTTTTCATCACTGACACTGATGGTGGCTTGGAAATAAGTCCGATAATCCGGGTGTTTTCATCTTCAGCCAGGGCATCCAGTGCATGTAACATCATTCTGCCACCTACGGCTTCTTTCAAGTCACGTCCACCTGTACCGATAGCTTGTGAAATTCCCTTTCCAAGTCGGTCGATGATTACTGTAACTTCCTGAAGACCGGTTCCACTTGCGGCTACAAGACCGATATCACCTTTAGAAACAACATTGGCAAAGCCCAATGCTGCACCATTGATAATCGCTGTACCACAGTCCGGACCCATCATAAGTAAATCATGTTCAATGGCATAGTCCTTCAATTCAATTTCTTCTTCTACACTGACATTATCACTAAATAATAATACATGAACATTATTTTTAAGTGCTTTCTTTGCCTCAGCATACGCAAAGCGACCAGGAACTGAAATCACCGCAAAATTACTTTCTTCCTTGTCTTGTTTCACTGCATCAATGTTTTTATATACTTTCTTACCGGTATCTTTTCTACCAGAAGATTTGTTTTCAAACTGCTCATCCAGAACATGTAGAGCAAGGTCAAGTGCCTGTTGGTTTTCGGCTCTAATCCCAATGATTAAATCATTTCCTGTAATACTCTTTACCATTTCAGGCTCAAGTAGTCCTGAATTACTCATTAGATCCTTATTATGATCTGTTCCCATCATGACAGCTGCTTCTTCAACACCGTCAATTCCATTCAGTTTACTGGAAAATAACATCAATGTAACTGAATCAAAATATGCATTTTGCTTAACAACACTATGAATCAACATGATTCGATTCCTCCTCTTTTCAATCCGAAATATACACCTAATAGAAAATCTGTTCCTGAAGAATGTCCAATCGCACGTATCTCATTGAGCACTGGCACGATATCTAGGTTTGTGCGACATAAATCCATAAATTCGACAACCAGTTTATTAAAACGACCTTGAGTTGCATGCACCAGATAATGTTGGCTTACCAACGTAGTTTTTGGTGCATTCTTTATGATTTCTTCGTACAACTTCTTCTCTGCATGCTCGCTCATCCAGTGAAGAAGGGAGTTTGAGGCAATAACCCCTGTAATAAAATCATCGCCTGCAGGAGTTAGTCCTTCACCTGCTCCGATAAAACGGGTTAACCCTTCAATCAATTGATCTTCAGTTTCTACTCTAAGGAAATGGTTGAGGCTAGTTACAAAAAATGCTATCTGTCGGTTTGAATGAACTGGATGTTCCAAGAGTACATGCATAGCTGCTTGGACCAATTCGCCTTTTACTGCTTGCTTAAACAAACTTGTTGCTAGTAGTCGCTGTACTTCACATGCGTTTGCCAGTGAGATTTCTGAAAAATTTCGAATGTTTAAGTAATATCCGAGAGCTAGCAGCCGGTGGAACTGTTGCCCCACAATCTGTAACCCTTTGGTATTAAATTTTACTTCGTCATTTACGGCAACCTTTAATTTAGCAAACTGATGATCAGATAGATCCAGTTGGATTGTGAGTGGCGTCATTACTGACTGCCTTGGTGTAAGAGCAATCAAATGATTTCCACTGATTAAATTTATGGTATGCTTATACACGGAATGCACACACATGGAAGCCCCTTGTTCAAATAAAAACTCCAAGTTGTCAGCATAGGACAGTATTTGATTCATAACTTCACCTTTCCTTGTATACATTGTGTCATTTACACTATTTTCTAACAATAGTCACATCAACCGAAAATCTTCTCTTTATTTAGTTATTTTTAACAAGAACCAAAAAACCCTTTGAGAAGAGTCAACTCAAAGGATTTTTTACTTCATATTGATCATATTTCGAATGCGCAAAGCCATCTGAATATTGAAATTGGATTCCGGCTCATTGAGTTCCACATCCAGTATTTTCTTGATTTTATCTAAACGATAAATAAATGTATTTCGGTGAATAAAGAGTAGTTTAGCCGCCTCACTTAGATTGCCATTCGCTTGAAAATAGGCTTCGATGGTCGTCAACAACTCACCATTGGTTTCTTTATCTGCAATCACAAGAGGTCCTAGTGTCAGATCATAGAAGTCTTTCAGTTTCTGCTTATCAAAAACTGAATCTAGCAAATGATATCCCATGAGCTCCTGGAAGTAGTGAACCTTTTTGGTTGATTTCATCTTATTAGAAATTTTCAATACATCAATCGCGATCAACGCTGATTTGCCGATGTGGGAAAATTCAGTACAAATATTGGATACTCCAATCGCAAATTTCTGATCCGTTTTTCGAGTCACTTCTTCTGAGATCTCTGACATAAGATGTTTAAGTGCCATCAACCCTTTATGTGATTCAACGTGATGGTCAAATTCAATAAACATCATGACATGATTCTGACGAATCACCATCTGAATTTTCCGGTGTGAAGCTAGTGCAATATCATAAACAATATCAGAGATAAACTTAAGCGGTTTTTTAATTTCATCTACCTGAAGAACAGCAACCACATGGGGTAAATCCGGATTTAATCCATGAATTCTCGCTAAGTTCTTCATGGCATTCAACGATATGATTTTTCCTTGAATCAGATCATCAAAAAAGTCTTCACGCATCCGATCTCTGGATTCCTCTAGCTGTTTCGTTTTTACACGCTCTAAAGCTGCTGTTGTAGCAGCGTTTTCTAATGCTATGTAATCAATACTTGAAAGTTTGTTGCAGGTCTCCCATACAACAATATATCCATAGATACTATTTGAATACGCAACAGGAATAATGCGACATATAATGTCCGGTTCACGCTTAAAATATCGTTTAATACTTAAAGTAAACTGATCGGTACTTTTAGGGATAGAATCCGTAAATGTAAGCGGAAAGCACTTTTGCCGAAGCTCTAGTGACATATAATCTTTCAGAGGATAGGGATTCTGATATAACTCCGCATAACTAAGAAGGTTAAACTCACTATCAACCAGAATCACTGGATTGCAAACCAGTTGACTTGTAATTTTGACGATTTGCCACAGATCTCCGCCTTCCAGGGAAATTCGTGCGTAGGTATCGTGAATACTACGATATTTTTTAAGTAAAGAATTTTCGCGTTTGAATATTTCATTATTAATAATATTAGACACCTGAGCCAAACTATAGGTAAATGGTATCTCAATAATAGGTAGTTTTCTTACCCGCGCTTCCTCACGAATGGCTTTGGGGATCTCTTGCCAATATCTTTTAACTTTGATTCCAAGGCCCGCGCAGTTCATCTCTGAAAGCTCTTTGATAAGATTACGTTGAAGCTGCTCATTATCCTGATAAATATATCCGGTTGTAAGCAGAAAGTCTCCAGCTGTAAACCACTCATAAGAATCTGGATTATCGATGATATTAACATTGGTAATAACATTATCCAATCCATCACCGTCTTCTACGATTCTAAGTCCTACAAGAGATTCCAGTTGAATAAGTTGTTTGATTGTAAATGTGTCCAACAAGCATCACCCGCCTTTTTCTATCCAAGTATATCACATCTATCGTTGCATAATGAATCGAAATAAAAGAACGCATGCTCGATATTCGGATGCGTTCTTTTCAGATATCAAGTTATACTGAAACTAAGGTTGGTTTCTTTTTACTTCGTGCTATTTGAAGAACAATCACTAACAGAATGAGTCCTAAACCTATGCCATCTGTTAGTAAACTAGATAAGATTAACGAAATCGAGGCGGCTGACAACAAGGCACGGTCAACTAAGTTAGTTTCACTGTAGAGATAGCCCTGCATAACCGCTGAGAACGCCAATACTCCAAGTAAACTTGTGGCAAATGCCCAAGCGATCTGTCCGATACTACCCACCCATAATAATTGTGGAAGATAGACGAACATAATTGGCACATAGTAGATGGAAAGACCCATCCGTAAGGAATACCATCCCGTTTTCCATGTATCCGCCTTGGCAATAGCCGCAGCCACATACGCAGATAAACAGACGGGTGGAGTTATTACAGATAATTGACTTGTCCAGAAAACAAAGAAGTGAGCTGTTAATAGGGGTACCCCCATAGTAACTAATGCTGGTGCAGCCAAGGTGACAAGAACCAGATATGCAGAAGAAACATTCATTCCCATACCTAGAACAAAGCTAGCGGCCATAACCAATACAAGAGCAATTGGTAAGTTACCGTTTGCCAGTTGCAGAATGATTGAACTAAATTTCATTCCAAGTCCTGGTAATGAAATCGCTGCAACCAGGATTCCAACAGCACCCGCTGTGGTAGCAAGCGCTAAGGAGCTTTTGCCACTTTCAGCAAGAGCATCAAATACATCTTTGGGTGACATTCTGGTTTCTTTTCTGAATAATGAGACCAGATAACTGCTTAATATGGCATAGAATCCAGCCATAGAAGGTGAATAACCATTCGCTAAGAAATACACGATGAGCACGATTGGCACAAGGAAGTACCATCCACGCTTAAATACATCTGAAACTTTTGGTAACTCTTCTACAGGAATCCCTTTTAGACCCGAGCGTTTTGCCTCAAGATAAACCATAAAGATCATACTGAAGAAGAATAATAGTGCTGGCAATAATCCAGCCATAGCAATCGTAATGTAAGGAACTCCAACAAAGGCTGCCATCAAAAACGCTGCTGCACCCATAACTGGAGGCATGAACTGTCCACCAATGGATACGACTGCTTCAATAGCTGCTGCCACGTGTGGTTTGTATCCACGAGATAACATCATTGGAATTGTTACTGAGCCAGTAATTGCGGTATTCGCAGTAGATGAACCAAGCACTGATCCAAGTAACCAAGAAGATACAACTGCTGACTGTCCAGCTCCACCTGTAAATCGACCGACGGCTGCCTTCGACAATTCCACAAAGAAATCACCTGCTCCAGAAGCTTTTAAAAATGTTCCGAAAATGACAAATAAGAAGATAAATGTCGAGAAAACATATACAACAGATCCAAAGATACCTTCTGTACTGGTATACATAACACTTATAATGCGATTGATACTATACCCACGATGATAAATGATATCCGGCATATATTGTCCAAAGTATGTATAAGCAACAAACACAAGAGCAATGATTGCAAGTGAGTTCCCTACTGTCCTTCTACTCGCCTCAAGCACCAAACCAACTGCAGCGATGCCGAGAGTCAGTTCTGTTGTTGTTAAGGGAAGTCCCGCATTATTGGTGAAAATTTCAAAGTTCTGAATAAAATAATACACAACCACTGTGGCAAGCGCCACTAGGATATAATCAATGATTTTGACAAAAAGTTTTGGTTCTCCCTTTCGTTTTGGATTAACTAGAAACGTTAATACTAGAGCGAACCAGATATAGAGTCCCCGAGTGATCTGAACTTGCCAGAAACCAAATGCGGCCTGATAAATGAATACAAGGGCAAATGTGGCGGCAAGGATATTGATGAAAAAGAGCTTTTTATTCTTTATTTCCATAGTAATTCTCCCTTACTTTTGAAAGTGACTTTATGGCATATGCCGTAAAGTCACGATGTTAGTTAGATAAACCTGCTTCTTTATAAAACTTTTCTGCTCCAGGATGAAGCGGTAAATCAATTCGATCAAAACGTTCAATCCCTGGGGACATTTCCTTAAATGCTGACTGAACATTACCTAAATATTCACGTCCTTTATCACTAAACATTACTTTTAACATTTCGTAGATTACCCAGTCTTCTACTTCTTCATTTGCTACCCAGATGACAGAATATCCAACTGTTTGTAATGGTGAAGTCACACTCTTATATATTCCTGCTGGAATTGTATATGATACATGATATGGAAAGTCATTGAGGAACTTATCGATTCTTGCCTGTTCAACTTCGATTAACTTCATTGGATGAGATGCCTCAAGCTCAATAAGTGCAGGAATTGGTGATGTACCACCAATAATAAATGCATCGATGTGTCCATCTCGCAAGGATGAAGCTGAATCATCAAAGCTTAGATACTCAATCGAAATCTTATCAAATAATCCTGCAGACTCAAGAAACTCAGTGGCTACCGAAGCACTACCGGAACCTCTAGGGCCGATGGATACTTTCTTGCCAGCTAAATCATCCAATGTATTAATGTTTGCACGTTCAAGTGTGACAAAATTTAACGCACCGTCATGAATATTAGCTACTCCTCTTAATCCATCATACGTTTGACCGTTGAACTCAGCTAAACCTCGCTTAATATTATATGCTGTCGATCCATAAGCAAAGCCCATTTCGGTTTCTTTGGAAGCCATAAGTCGAACATTCTCAACGACACCTTTGGTTACCTCTGCGGTAACTGATAAACCTTTGATCTCATTAGAAACGAGTGATGCAATCCCGGAACCGGCAACATAAAATGTTCCTCCCTGACCACTTGTTGCAAATGAAACATCAGCGCGACGGCTATCTGGGTCATTTGAGTTGGAACATCCTGTTAGAATGCTGAGTGCTAAACCAATAACAATACTACCGAATAAGAATTTTTTCATATTCTTTTCCTTTCTATCTGTGTATAAAATCAGAATACTTCATTTGATTCGTAAGCGCTTTCTTACGTTACGATTGAATTATATCACCGTTCATTTAGGTATACATTGACTAAAATGCATAAATATAGTCAATTATACTATGCAACATGCATAATTAGTATCGTCATATCTTCCAACTGGTTTTGTGCATTTGAACAAATAAGGAGTATCTGTTTTAGATACTCCCCATAAAGTGATCAAATACTATAAATCATCGCATTTACAGAATAACACCATTTCTAACAAGAAGGATCGGCTGCCCCTGATAGGCAATCACTTCATTTGTTGTTGTTGCATCCAACACAGTAATATCTGCCTGACCATTTGGTCTAAATCCATAATCCTTGACAGAAATCACTTTTGCTCCTTTATCTGTAATCATTGAGAAAATTTCGTCGACTTCTTCCTGTAAAAAGAATCGTTGCAAATAACTCAATAGTAACGCTACATGCTTCACATCACCACTACCCAATGGGTTAAAGAAGTCACGCATGTTATCACTTGCTAAGCCAACTGCCGTACCTGTAGATAGCACTGCCTTAGCTGGTGCAATATTACGGGTTGAAATCGCAGTTGGAGCAACGGTTACCTTTAGTTGTGCCTTAATAATCCATTGCAATGCATCAGTAAGCTCATCTTCATTTAGGGCACTTAATGTGCAACAGTGAATGCCATTAACACGACCTTGTAAGCCCATATCAATCATTTTTTTAGCTAGATAGGGAAGCAGATAGTGTTCACGATTTCCGGATTCATCCAAATGGAAATCTGCTTCTACATTGAATTCTTTTGCCAAAGCCAGAATAACATCAATGTGTTTTTCTCCCTCACCTTTAGCAATCGTATGCCCCCCCACAAGATCAGCTCCCATTTCCAGCGCTTCTCTTAGTAATGGTTCTGTAACTCCATCCCAAAAAACACCTTCTTGCGCAAATGCAGCTACTTGCAGATGAATTTGAGATTCATATTTTTTCTTTAAAGCCAAAAGAGCTTCAATGCCTTTTAAGCCAACTGCACCATCCACATCCACATTTGTGCGTAGGTGTAGAGTTCCAGCTTTAATCGCTTTTTTTAGCATTTTCTCTGCCCGTCTTGTGATATCTTCGACGGTAAACTGCTTTTTCATTTCATAGGTTAATGAACCTTTAAAAGGTCCTGTTCCATCCTGGTAAGGTTGACTTTCATTCAGTAAACATTTGTCCAAATGAGTATGGCAGTCCACAAATCCTGGAATGGTAATTCGATTTTGAGCATCAAAAACTGTCAATGCATCCAAACTGATTGAATCAGCAATATCCATAATTCTGTCATCTTTAACAGCAATATCAACATTCTGACCATTGACATTTGCATTCTTAATAAGCAAATCCAACATAATTTAGTCCACCTTCACGATAGCTGCTACTAAGTTTGCTCCCAAAGGTCCTTGGTGCTCAAATCCTGCAGATGCAAGAATCATTGTATCTCCAATCATAGATCCTACAATGGCATTAACTACTGCTTTCGCGATAATACCTTGATATCCTGCTAAGAAATCTGATTTCATTGTTGTACGTCGACCACGAATTGACCCCATAGCATCTGCGCCAGCATTAATAAACACGGTTGCGATACGTTCGCGTTGATCATTAGGAATGACTTCATCAAAGACGAGTCCAGCTGACTTAAATGCCGCTTTTGCTCCATCCACATCTAATGTATCCTTCATTACACCTGAACCAATACTATATTTACTAACTGATTTCTTCGAGTTACCCATAACGATAACTTTGCAGGCGACTTGTTCATTACCTGCAGAAGTCGAGGCAACTTTTGAATATAAGTTCCAGTTACTGCAGATAGCCGCATCCGTAACATCTTCGTCTCTAATTTCGCCTAAAGCTAAGGCAACACCTAAGGCAGATGCTCCTTTCGATTTTGCTCCTGCTTCCGCAAAGTTTGTAGAAACCACCTTTTGACCACGGCTTTGAGCATCTGAAACTCTTGCTGCTGTTAAATTAGGACATTTGACTTCAACACAATGAACATCAGCGATGTCTTCAATACCCGCTTCTGCCATAGCTACCTTGACAGCTTCCGCCACAAGTCTTACCTGAGTTGCAGTTCCATATTCTTCTGGAAGTAACACTCTAGTCACTTGGATACCAAGACTGAGTCGTTTTTCTTCGCTGACTTCACCTTCAACCTGTTGGCGAGTAAAAACTGTGTAATGTGGGCTCATTAATCCACCTGTTAATCCAATCATAAGCATTGGAATACGATCTGATACTTCCTTGCGACTTAATCTAAGTTTATCAGAAAGAAGCAGCTCAAAGTTTAAAGCACTATAACCACGCGCATAACCATCACCTTCTGTTTGGGCAATAATCGCACAAATATCTTCCGGATTCACTTCTTTGGAATTAATCAATTTTTCCAACTCAGATACATCATCTGGTCCAGCCATTGGTAATCTAAATACGCCTACGTTTTGCATGTTATCCTCCTTTAGCACATATCGGCCTGTAACAATCAAAGTAGAGTTGCACCATATGTATACATATTCTACTATTGGTGAACTACTTACTTATATTCTCGTAGAATATAGAATTTACATCAATGTTCAAATGTAATAAAAAATACCTGATATTTTGGTCATGTTGTACCAAAGCGTTGCACAGATATGACCAAATGACCTAGATGGAATTTGCATACTATTAAAATCTATCATATCAACTGATGGTAGTCAACAAATAGAAAAGGACTTTTTACAGCCCAAATTTTTAGTTCATTTTTCGATACATTTTTGTATTATGATTGATGACAAATATATCAATCATACAGATAACGATATTCTTTGATTCTTGTTTTCAATCCATTACAATGAATGATGTTATTCAACTGATTGTAAAGGTGTTCTTCCCTTTTTCCTTGGAAATATACAGGTTGTCATCCGCAATCCTGAACAACTCTGTCATTTTTTTCTCATCATGACAAAGAGTTGCAGCACCCATACTCGTCGTTATCTTAATTGTCTTAACTATTGGATGATTAACTTCAAGTTCAAACTGGGTATGATCATGGATTCTGGAAATTACTTCTTCTGTTTCTTCTATCCCACATACACCATAAAGTAAAATCGCAAACTCATCTCCACCGATCCGATAGACATAATCTTCCTCCCTAACTGCCTCATTAAGGCGTGAAGCAAGCTTAGTTAGTGCTAAATCTCCAACCTGATGACCATAGGTATCGTTAATTTTTTTGAAATCATCGATATCCAGCACAATCAGTGTGCTCTTACGAGTTTCTGATTTATCCTGTTGCATAAGAAACTCAAATTCAAGTCGGTTTCTAAGTCCCGTCATAGCATCAAACATCGAGTTGCGCTGATGCTCATAATATCGGGTAAAAAACTGATAAAGAAACAAGTATAGTACGATACTTAATATAAATCCAAAGATTAAGAGTGGATATAGAACTGAAACCCCTTGATTCCACCCTGCAAGCGGATAAATCGCTAATTGCCAAGTAATTCCCTGCAACTTAACATCTTTTACCATAATTTGCTTATCAAGAATATTAAATGGGTCGTAAACAAAATCTCCATTTGTATCAACTTCTCTCACCACAAGTGCATACTGATATTTATCCGTTTCAAAAAACATGTTCATACTTTCAATTAAACGATCAAAATCCAACACAACGCTGACGATTCCCCAAAACTCATCCTGATAGAAGATGGGTGAACGATTAAACACGGAAATCACACCCGGAAATGCTTCCAGTGGTCCCTGAGTTATCGGTTTCCTGAGGTCGATTGCCCGTAAAATGGAATCTCTACGGTCAACCTGAGCTAATAAATCGATACCATATATGGTTTCATTTCCTTCTACTGGAAAAACATAATTAATGACCCCATTCTTGGCGACGGTCACATTTCGAAAACTTGGATCACTTGCAATAATAAATGAAGCATAAACCTCAATTTTCTGATAGTCCACTTCCTGATTGTCCGTTAACATCTCTGTTATAATCAGATTCAAAAAATCCGTATAAAAAAGACGTTCACGAATGGAATTTTCCATTGAACTCTTCACCGTAAGCAACTCATTTTCAATGATTGAAACATTTCTAAGTTTCAGTGTGGACGCATTATTGGCATAAATCATCAAAACAAACAACAGAAAAACCATTGATACTAAAAATGAATAGAGGCGAACTTTCTTCTTCGACTTTACCAATTGTTTATTCATGTATGTCCCCTTAAGTACCCCTTGTACAAAAAAATTATAGCACGAGAAATAAAATAAAAAAGACAAAATTCTCGATATACGTACAAGATTTTTGCCTGACAATTAATTAAACGTTTTACTGAAATTGAATGTCCGAAAACACGGACAAATCAGGTTGAGACTTAGAGCGATACAAATGCTTATCTGCCTGCTCCATGGTATACTCCCAACTATCTTCAATTCGCGAAATACCCATACTCAACGAAACCTTCTCTTTAATTTCACCAATTTTAATGGGTTCTTTTGTCACTTCATTGATTATCTTCTCTTTGACAATGAGAACTTCTCCTTGGCGACTCGAAGGAAGCAAGATAATAAACTCATCACCACCCCAACGACCCAAAACATCCGAATCTCTTAAACAACTAGATAATCGGTTCGCAACCGCGATCAGAATTTCATCCCCAAACAAATGACCATAGGTGTCATTGTATCTCTTGAAATCATCCACATCAATTAACAGAAGATATGACTCATTATCATAGCGCTGATTGTAATCCAGTTGTCTTTGAAACAACTCCGCAAATCGCTGACGACTCATAAATCCGGTCAAAGGGTCTACATAGGCCATATGACGTAGTTCTTCATTTCTCTGTCTCAGCTGATTAGCCTGAGATTGAATGGTTAACGTCTGTTCATACATAAGCTTAAACTGATTG
>WPCK01344959.1_pt1 | contig 17718 bp, 12 predicted proteins | sample 5399851 | NCBI WGS metagenome assembly WPCK01 (sample SAMN12869471, study PRJNA574797) | sludge metagenome | isolation source: wastewater treatment of pH11 | place: China:Beijing | collected 2019-05-20 | reverse complement strand
ATTATTCCGAGGGAGCGGCGATCGGGGACTTGAATCGGGACGGCGTGCCGGACGTGGTATATGGTCCGTTGTGGTTTGCCGGTCCTGAGTTTCAGGAATCACGCGAGATCTATCCCGCCGTTGCGCAGCCACGGGAGGGATACGCCGATCACTTCTTCGCCTGGGTTCACGATTTCAACCAGGATGGCTACGGCGATGTGCTGGTGGTGGGTTTCCCTGGTACGCCGGTCTGCGTCTACGAGAATCCGGGGTCCGACGGTTGGGGGACTCCTTGGCCCAAGCATCAGGTGCTGGAATCTTTGGGCAACGAATCGCCTCAGTTCGAGGACGTGAACGGGGACGGGCAACCGGAACTGGTGGGGATGCAGGCGGGCTGTTTTGGATATGCCTCGTACGATGCGGCGCGCCCCTTGGCGCCCTGGAAATTCCACGCGGTAAGCACATCGTTGGCGGACCATCCCTTCACGCATGGACTCGGGGTGGGAGACGTCAATGGGGATGGGCGGAAGGATATCCTGCACAAGGATGGCTGGTATGCGCAGCCCGTCGATGCCGCTGCGGCGTGGCCTTTCCATGCCGTGCGGTTCGCAGACCCGGGAGGTGCGGACATTCGAGTTTTCGATGTCGACGGCGATGGTGATCAGGACGTGATCAGCAGTCAAGATGCACACGCCTATGGACTGGTGTGGCACGAACAAGTGGACCAGGGAGCGGGCACGTCGTTTCGGCCGCACAAGATCCTAGGTGCGACCGCAGGGGATAGTCCGCATGGCGTGGTCTTTTCGGAACTGCATGCCCTTGCCGTCGCCGACCTCGACCAGGACGGGCGGCGAGACCTGATCACGGGAAAGACCTATTGGTCGCATCACACGCAGAGTCCAGATTGGGATGGACCGGCGGTCGTTTATGGGTTTTGCCTGCGAAAGACCGATCAAGGGCCGGACTGGGTCCCCTTTCAGCTCGATGATTCCGCGGGGATCGGACGACAGATCGCGGTAGGGGACGTCAATCACGATGGTCGAGCGGATATAGTCGTCGGCGGGATGAAGGGCTGTCACCTGCTGTTGCAAGAAGGCGCACCCGCCGAGGGAGAAAAATGAGGGGTGGGCGTTGAGATAGGAAGAGTGAAATCTGAGATCTGAAATTTGAAATTTGAGATCTCAGATCTCAGATCTCAGATCTCAGATCTCAAATCTCAAATCTCAAATCTCAAATCTCAAATCTCAAATCTCAAATCTCAAATCTCAAATCTCAAATCTCAAATCTCAAATCTCAAATCTCAAATCTCAAATCTCAAATCTCAAATCTCAGTTCTCAACTCCCCGCTCACAGCTTGCCACGTCCAGAGTCCCGTTACGGTTGGCCGGGATTGCCGGCGAGCCGTTTTTGAGCTTCCTCGTCGGAAAGCCCTTCGATTTCGGCCAGGAGGCGAGCGAATTCGTCATCCAGGGGCACGGCTTCGACATCTTGGGCAGCGTCCGCATCGCCTGCCACGGCGCGTGCCAGATACTGGGAGAGCGTGGCGGGAGTCGGATAGTTCCAGGCCACGGTGGGCACGACATCGACGCCGACCCAATCTTCCAATTCCTGGCTGAGTTCCACCGCGGTCATGGAGTCCAAACCATATTCACCGAAGGGCTTGTCTCGGTGCACTTCATCCGGTGGGATGGCGGCGTGTTCTACGAGCCAGCGTAAGAGCCAGCTTTCCACGCGTTCTGACAGGCGGGCGATTTCATCGGGACTGAGGCGGTGGTCGGGGCGGCCCATTCGCGACGGGTCCGACTGACCTGCCTCTCCCTCCGCATGGGCACGCGTCAACCCCGGCATTGCTTCCTTCGCGGCCTGGGCACGATTCCACTGGGACAGAACCTTCATTTCGCCCTTGAGAAACAACTCCCGGCAGAAATTTCGTTGGACCTTGCCACTGGTGGTGCGCGGCAGACTGGCGTGTCGGATCAGGGCTACGGCAAACACATCCAGTTCGTGGTGCTCGGTAACATGTCGCCGGATCGCCCGGATGATGTTGTCAAAGTCCTTTTCCCGGTATTGGCGATCGACTTCGTGCACAATCACCAGCTGTTCCTGCCCCTCGTGCGAAACGGAAAAGACGGCACCGGCGTCTTGCCGCAGGGCTTCATGCGCGTCCCCCACCGTCTTCTCAATGTCCTGGGGATAATGGTTCCGCCCGCGAATGATCATCATGTCCTTCAGGCGGCCAGTGACAAAGAGCTGTCCCTGGGCCAGAAAGCCCAAGTCGCCGGTCCGGAGGTAGGTGCGTTCCGGATCGTCGGCCAAACGGGCGCGGAAGGTCGATTCGGATTCCGCCGCCCGGTTCCAATATCCCTGGGCCACGCTGGGGCCATGGATCCAGATTTCGCCCACGCCGGAATCGAGTCGCTTCTGGGTCTCCGGATTCACGATGGCCACTTCCTGGCCGCAAAGGGCCTGCCCGCAGGCTACCAGGCGCTGGGCATCGTCGGGATCGCTCGAACCGTCGACCACCTGGTGCCGTTCGAGTGCCTTGCGGCTGACGTGCCGGACAGAAATGGACTGGGGCCCTTTGCTTCCGGCGGCGAGTAGCGTGGCCTCCGCCAGACCATAACAGGGATAAAACGCCGACTCCTGGAAGCCCGACACGGCAAAGGCCTCGGCAAATCGTTCGAGCGTCTCGGGACGAATGGGCTCCGCACCGCAGAAGGCCACTTTCCAATGGCTCAGGTCGAGTCCCTTCCGCTGCTCCTCGGTCGAACGCGCCGCGCACAACTCGTAGGCGAAGTTCGGAGCGCCACTGATCAGCGCCGAGTACTTCGACATTTCTTCCAGCCAACCGATGGGGCGCTGCAGAAAGGCGGCCGGAGACATCAGTACACTGTGCCCCCCCACGTAAAGGGACTCCAGGATTCCACCAATCAGTCCCATATCGTGGTAGGCAGGAAGCCAAAACACGCCGCTCTGAATGGCGCTGCCGACCGTGAAGTGTTCCAGTCCAAATCCCTGCCGAATCATTTCCAGGTTACTCAGGAGATTGGCATGGGAGACCATCACCCCCTTCGGTTCGCTTGTCGATCCGGAAGTGTACTGGAGGAACGCGATGTTGGAGGCGTCGACGGGGGTGGGTCGAAACTGATCGGCCTGGCGCTCGGTGACTTCGTCCACAGCGATCCAGCTGAGGGCCTGCAGTTCGGACGTGGCAGCGTCGGTGGTGGCCAGCGTCTCGCGATCGGTTAGAATCGCCGATGCTTCGCAGTCTCGCGCGATGGTATTGAGCCTTGGCATGGGCCGCCGAGGCTTCGGATACATGGTGGGTACTGCCAGCACGCCCGCATACAGGCAGCCAAAGAACGAACGAATGAAATCGAGTCCTGCCGGGAAGAGCAGCATGACGCGGTCCCCCGGCTGCACGGTCTGCTGCAGTCGGGCGGCGATAGCACGGGCCCCGCGGTCCAACTCGCGAAACGTCAGCGTGGCGTCCCCATGGCTGCCCTGAAAGGTATAGACCTGGCGATCGCCGAACACCGCAGCCCGTTGCGACAGAACCCCATGAAGATTGGCCGGTTCCGTGCCGGGCCCTTGTGAACCGCGCAGAGGAGACGCGATCGATGGTGGAGGATGTGGGGGCATGGCCTCGCTTTATTTCAGTCGGCCTGGCCCGAACTCACGTATCGCCAGGGCGTGTTCCGGGATTATAGTCGGCAATCAAAAGTCTGCTCAACAGGTTATCCTGTGCCCCACTACGGTGCCCGGCGATCCCCTATGCCCGGCGGCAGGTTCCATGAAGCTCGGCTGGCAACGCCAGGACTGCGAAACGTCGGCCTCCTATGGGCCGCCTGGGCGCATGGGCCCATTCGTCGTCACTCGCACCAACCCGAGGCGCATTCGATGCGAAAGCCCGGCACGGCGCCATGGATGATTCTCACTGGCTTCCGAGTAACTTGACCCTGCGGCCCCAGTCGATTCCCCTGATCTGCTTTGCGCACGCAGGGGGCGGAACGGCCATGTTTCACGCCTGGGCCAGGCAGTTCTCGCCACCGATCCAGGTCGTGCCCGTATGTTTGCCGGGACGCGAACATCGCTTTAGCCATCCTCCGTTTCGCCGCCTGGAGGACCTGATGGCAGTGCTCGAGCCAGTACTGCAACGCGAAATTGGCCGGCCAGCCTGGTTCTTCGGCCATAGCTTGGGGGGCCTGCTGGCGTACGAGTCCGCGGTTCGCTGCCAGCCGACCAGTACCCTGGGCCTGATCATCTCGTCGTGCCCGGCACCCAGCACACTGCCTCGGAACCGCCAGCTCTCCCTTTTGCCCGACGCCCCCCTGATGCGGACACTGGTGGCAGATTATGGCTATACGGGCTCGGATTCGGAAACACCTCACGAGTCTGAGATGATGCAAGCCATGTTAACGACGATTCGGGCCGACCTGGAGCTTTTCGAATCGTACCGCCCGCAGCGACACCCGTTGCTTGATGCATGCTTGCTTTCCGTGGGGGGGGCAGACGATCGGTCGGTGCCGCGGCATGACCTCGAGGCCTGGCGACTCGTGACCCGCGGCACCTTCCAGTGTCGCCTCTTTCCCGGCGGTCATTTTTACCTCAAGCAAGGGAACCGCAGCCTGTTGCCGTTCCTCGAAAACGCGATTCTGCGTCAATCGACTCCGTGACCCTGGTGCGTGATCATTCGGAAGCACCGATCATCGTTCTCCAGGCACCCAAGCTGGCAATGCCATCCCTCCATGGTCCTCCACGAATCGGCAGGCTCACTCGCTCCCGTCCGAATCGGTTGCCAAGGGGGCATGGAGACAAGCTAGCAACGGGTCCAGGCTTGTGCTGGCGTGGAGGTCATGCCGGTTAGGAAGTGGGTGCGGATTGCAGCAGGGATGGCGGTTTTGAGTCTGGTGCCTGCTGCGACCATTGTATCCAACCGGCGGATATTTCCTGTCGAAATGACTCTTATCGCGCGCAGAGCTCATCGTCCTCCGTATCGGTCGGGCATGGAACGTTCCACGATCCGTCGCATCCTCGTTGCCGCCATATTGGCGATCGGCGCCGGGCCATCGTCTCTTGGTGATGAAGGGGACTCACCGTGGCCTCCGGCGCTCGAGTTGGGAGCGGCCAACGTTCGGCAAGGGGAGCCTTCGGCCAAGGGGTCATGTGCCCGGTTGCCACCGCGTGTCGTCGTGGACGCGATTCCGGCAATTCCCGCCGCAACGCCCCCTTCTGCCCCTAAGGTGGATGGCGAGGCGGATCGCGTGATCCCCTTGGCGGACTTGCCGCCGAGCGCCGACGCGCCTCGGTTCGTATTGCCTCCCGACACGGTGGACGAGGGGGCGGCGTCGCCGGGCTTGGAGATCGCCCCCCCTGCGCGAGGTCCCGTAACCTGGTGGTCGCAGCAAGTAGGGCAGGCCTTGCGACCGGGAGCGAGGCCTCAGGCAGTATCTCCTCAATCGCTGATCTCCGCGGCACTCGCCCATTCATCGCGGTTACGCGTGCTGGGCGATTCGCCCCTCATCCGTGAAACGGCCATTGTCGAATCCGAGGCCGAGTTCGACTGGTCTGCCTTCCTGGAATCCAAGTGGGCCGACCTCGATGAGCCGGTGGGGAGTTTACTGACCACGGGCGGGCCCCCTCGCTTCCTCAACGATGTCTTCACGTATCGATCGGGGGTCCGGCGCAAGGATAGCACGGGTGGACGATTCGAGATGGGTCAGGCCTACGGCGTCGAAACCAGCAACTCGGCCTTTTTCATACCCAACCCCCAAGGAACATCGCGTTTGACGATCAACTACACGCACCCCCTGCTTCGGGGAGGTGGTCGCATCTACAACACGAGTTTGATTGTGTTGGCCCAGGCCGATACGGCCATGGCGCGCGACGACTTCGTGGCGCAATTGCAGAACCACTTGACCGAGGTGGTGCGGGGATACTGGACCCTCTATCAGGAGCGCGGTTCGCTGCTGCAGCGGGACAATCTGTATCGTCAGGCCCAGTCCATTCTGGCTCAGCTGAAGCACCGGCAGGAGATTGACGTATTGCAGAATCAAATCGTGCGGGCCGAAGCGGCCGTGACGTCGCGGCGTTCGGAATTGTATCGGGCCGAGGCGGCGGTGAAGAATGCCGAGGCACGGATCCGTGCCTTGGTCAATGCGCCCGAACTGGGATTGCTTGACGAAGTGGAGTTGATGCCCGAGGCGTCCCCCCGCACCGAGGCCTGTCCCCTGGAAATGGCGCCATCCATCGAGGTTGCTATTCGAAATCGGCCCGAGATCCGTCTCTCGATGAAGCAGATCCAGGCCGCGGGCGTCCGGCTGGACGTTTCTAAGAACGAACTCCTTCCGGTGCTCGACATGGTCCTGGAGACCTACGTGGCGGGGCTCCGCGACGATCGGGACGTTGCCTCTGCCTTCACCGATCAGTTCCAGGCTGGAGCGCCCAGCTACACTGCCGGCGTCCGCATGGAGATCCCCTTGCGAAACCGGGCGGCGAAGGCCCGGTTCCAGCGACGGGCCATCGAAAGTCGGCAGTTCCAACATCAACTCAAGACCACGCTGGCCGCCCTGCAATTGGAAGTCGAGGTCGCCGTACGCGAGGTAAAGACCTCGCATCGCGAGATCCTGGCCAAGTATCAGGCCATGCTCGCGGCCGCCAACGAGGTCGATTTCATCAAGGGCCGGTGGGAACTGCTGGCCGATGACGACCGATCCGCCGGCCTGGTTCTGGAAGACTTGCTGGGCGCCCAAGAGCGACTTACCCAGCAGGAATTCGAAACCATGACGGCGGAAGTCAACTTCAATCTGGCGGTCGTCGAGCTCCAGCGGGTCATGGGCACGTTGCTTTGTGTCGAACGGGTGCGAGGAACGCAGCAGATGGATGGTGGCATCCCCTCGCTCGAGCTCCAGCAGGGGACCCCCTGATGCCGCAGCTTCCCCCCTTCCCTGTTTCCCGATTTCGCTGGTCTCCCGCCGCGATGCGCCCCCGGCCCATGGACTACGCCACCGTCGAGCGCGTGGTCTCCTTGGCCGAGCGGTTGGCCCAGCGGTCCGATCGCGATTTGACCCATATGTATCGCATCCTCCGACAAGAAGTTGGTCGGGGACGAAGCGTCATGGATCCCCGCGTGCTGGAAACGACGTTCGCGATTGCGAGTGAAGTCGTGCGGCGCGCGCTGGGGCTGCGGTTCTACGAGGTGCAGTTGCTGGCCGGCATGGCCTTGTGCCACGGCGTGGTGGCCGAGATGAAAACGGGCGAGGGGAAGACGCTGGTTGCCGCCCTGCCGGCCATCCTGCGGGCACTGGAAGGACATGGCGTGCATGTGGCGACCGTGAACAGCTATCTCGCGCGGCGCGACTTCGATCTTCTTTCCCAGGTCTACCGGCGTCTGGATCTGGAGGTCGGGCTCTTGGAACCGGGGGGCGATGTGGCGGCCAAGCAGGCCGCCTATCGCGCCGACGTGACGTACGGGCCCGGCTACGAATTCGGCTTCGACTTCCTGCGCGATCAGACCGCATTGCGGCGCCATCCCAAGCAGCAGCTGGGTGACCTCTTTCGCGCGCGGCTGCAGGGCCGCAACCTTGGATCGGCTGATCTACTGCAGCGGCGGTTGTGTTTTGCGATCATCGATGAGGTCGACAGTGTCCTGCTGGACGAGGCCAATACCCCCATGATCATCAGTGCCGTGGCGGACGGGGCCGCCAGTGGCAGGGCCTACCAGGCGGCGGCGGCACTCGCGGCACGGCTGACCAAGGGGGTCCATTTTCTTTCCCGCCCTCGCGAGCGGACCGTGACCATCACCGATGCGGGACAGACCCTGGTCTTCGCGGATGCCTCGCGAATTCCCGCGACGGACCTGGTTCGACCTTGGCGGCAATACGTGGAACAGGCCCTGAGGGCCGAGCACACCATGCGGCGTGACGTGGACTACGTTGTCCGCGACCAGAAGATCATGCTGGTCGATCACTATACCGGCCGCATCTTCGCCGATCGCACCTGGCAGGAGGGGCTCCACCAGGCCGTGGAATGCAAGGAAGGAGTCCCCATCTCACGCGAGAAACTGGCCAGCGCGCGGATTTCACGTCAGCGATTCTACCGCCTTTACGACCGCATGTGTGGCATGACGGGGACCGCCGCCGGGCACGAAGCCGAGTTCCAGGAATTCTATCGATTGCCGGTAGTCATCATTCCCGAGCGAATTGCCTGCCAGCGGCGCACCCTGCCGACCCGGTACTTCCGAGGCCAACAGGAAAAATGGTCGGCCATCGCCGCGGAGACACAGCAGCTCCATCGCCAACAGCGCCCCGTGCTGATCGGTACAAGCACGATCGACGAGAGCCAGGTGGTAAGTCAGCGACTGGCCGAGCTCGCCATACCCTTTCAGCTGCTGAATGGCAAACAGGACGACGACGAAGCCGAACTGATCGCCCGAGCCGGCCAGCCTGGTGCCGTGACCATCGCCACGAATATGGCGGGACGAGGGACGGACATCAAACTGGCACCCGGGGTCGCGGCGCTGGGTGGACTTCACGTCATCGCCACCCAGCGACAGGAATCGCGGCGCGTCGACCGCCAGCTGGTCGGACGTGCCGCTCGACAGGGGGACCCCGGCTCCTGCCAGTTCTTTGTCGCGGCCGATGACAGTCTGCTGCAACAATTTGGGGCGCGCGTGAGTGATCGGCTGCGAGATGCCTGCCGCGCATCGGGCGAAACGCGAAGGAACTTTGACACAGCGCTATCCCAAGTGCAGGAAGTGGCCGAAAGGGAGCGCTATCAGCAGCGGAGAGACCTTCATCGGCATGATCAATGGCTGAACGATGTATTGACCACAGTGGCGGAACGAGCGAGTCATGAACACGCTGTACTCGAGTGACTTCGTCGGTGCGGGAGCCGCCCCTGCGTTGCCGAACGCGGGACACGCGGCGGCCCTCGCCGCACTGAATCAAGAACTGGAACGGCTCGTGCAGCAAGGGCTCGAGCTGGAGGGAGCCTGCCAGGCGATTCTCGACCTGGCCGCGCGGCGCTTGCGAGCCGAGTTCGCGGGGATATTTCGCCTCGGTCACGAGGGTCGCGTCGAAGCCGTCTCCACCCGCGGACAAGTCGTTTCGCCCCACGGCGACTTTCGACCTGACGACTTGCAGGAGATGGTTCAGACGTGCCTGGACCGACCCGCCCCGATGGGGCGGGTCCTTTCACCGCGAAGCGGGCACGCGGGAATTGCCGTTCCCTGTCGTGGACCTGGCGCGCCCACCGTGATCTTGTTGGTCCTGTTGCGAATCCAAGAGTTTGATATGACCACCGCCGCCATGATGGCGGGCACGCTGGGCGCGGCAATCGCCCAGATGGCCTTGGCCGACCGCATCCGCCGCTCGGAATGCGAGGGCCGAGCCGCAGCCGCGGCCGTGGAACTCGTCAGCCGCCTGCAGTTGACGGGCTCTCTCCGCGAGGCCGCCTACCTTCTGGTCAATGAACTTCAAGCCTACTTTGCATGCCAACAGCTCGTGTTGGCCCTCACCAACCGCGGCGGACCCGGTGTGAATGTCACGGCCATCTCCGGATTGAAGGAATTCGATCCGAATGCCGAGTCGACTCGGCTTCTGAGGGCCGCATTGGACGAGACCATGGTGCGGGAGGCCATGACTGCCTGGCCCCCGCTGTCGTCCCAGGAACGTCACAGTACCCTGGCCCACCGCGCACTGGCCGACCATGCTCGGGCCGAGGCCATTCTCAGCGTGCCGCTCCTTTCGATCGACGGTCGCAGCGTAGGGGCCCTGCTGGCCATTGGCACGTCCACGGTGCTGCACGCTCCGGCCCAGCGCCAACTTTGGGAAGCCATGCGACCGCACCTGGCGACCTGCCTGGAATTTCGCCGCCGTACCGAACCGGGCCTGCTGGCCCGCCTCGGATCGCGAATGGGCCAAACCCTGACGTCGCCAGAAACCCGGTGGCTACCCTGGGTGGTGATCGCAGCCGGTCTGCTCCTGGCCCTGCTCCCCTTGCCGCATCGCATCTCCACCCGCTGCCGCGTGGAACCTGTCGTACGCCGGTTCGTCGTGGCACCCCATGAGGGTCGCCTGGCCGAATGCCTGGCAGCGCCAGGTGACGAAGTCGTCGAAGGCCAGGTCCTGGCCCGCATGGATGATCGTGAGTTGCGGTTGGAGTTGAGCGGGCTGATGGCAGAGCGAGGTCGAGCGGCCAAGGAGCGGGACACGCACCGGGTCGATCACGACACATCGGCGGCCCAGATCGCACAACTGGAAGTCGAGCGGCTCGACGTCCAGGTCCATTTGCTGAAGGAGCGTGCCAAGAATCTGGAGATTACGAGTCCGATCGCCGGGGTGATTCTGCGTGGCGACCTGGAAGATGCGGAAGGCGCACCAGTCGCCGTGGGTCAGACATTATTTGAAGTGGCCCCCCTTGATACGGTGCGTTTGGAACTCGCTATCCTGGAAGACGATGTGGCCTGGGTGCGGGCACCCTGCACCGTCCGAGCACGTCTGGAGGGTCGACCTGGCCCGACCATCGTGGGGACCGTGGAACGCGTCCATCCGCGGGGTGAAATCCGGGATCAAAAGAACGTATTCGTGGCCGAGGCACCCTTGCCCAATCCGCGGCGCGACCTGCGGCCCGGCATGAGTGGCCGGGCCCGCATCGCCACTGGCTACCGCCCCGCCGGCTGGCTCTGGGGCCACAAGGCCTGGTATCGACTGCGCATGATCTTGGGCTGGTAGCCGAAAGGACGCACCATGGCAGCCGATGTACCATGCAACAGCACCGTGGAACTGGCCAATGTCGTGCTGCGGCTGCGTCGTGATCTGCGATTCTCGCTCCAACAATATGGACAGGAACCGTGTTATCTGGTCGAAGACGAGAAAAACTCACGCTTCTATCGCATCGGGATCCCCGAGTACACGTTCTTGTCACTGCTCGACGGGACGACCCCCCTGGGGGAAGCCCTGGCCCACACGGCCGGCATCCTGGGACCTCAGGCCCTCACCCACGGGGACGCGGCGGGAATCTGCAAATGGCTGGTAGATTGTGGATTGGCACAATCGGATGCGTCTCATGAACATGAGCGGATCTGGAAGCAGGCCCAGCAAACCGAAGCCAGGAAACGCTGGCAACGCCTGAACCCGCTCGTCATTCGCCTGCCGCTACTGAGGCCTGATCGGTGGCTACGGAGGGTTACCGCGATCGTTGGCTGGTGGTTCTCCTGGCCGATGTTCAGTTTCTGGCTGACGACGCTGACCGTCGCCCTCTATCAGCTCGCCACGTATTGGCAACAGCGCCCCGTCGAATCGTCTCAGGTCTTTGCGCGAGAGAATTTGCTTTGGCTGGCGGTCACCTGGTGCCTCATGAAGGTGGCGCACGAAACCTCCCACGGAGTGGCCTGCCAGCGGTTCGGCGGACAGGTTCGCGAGGCGGGACTGCTGCTGATCCTGTTTGCTCCCGTCCCCTACGTCGACGTTACCTCTGCCTGGAGGTTTCGTTCGAAGTGGCAGCGCATCATGGTGTCGGCCGCGGGAATGTATACCGAGATCTTTCTGGCAGCCTTGGCTGCAGTCGTCTGGGTCCGATCCGATCACGGAGTCGTCGCCCAGCAGGCCTTCAACGTCATGATCACTGCCAGCGTCGTGACGGTGCTTTTCAATGCGAATCCCCTCATGCGATTCGACGGCTACTACATGCTTTCCGACTGGCTGGAACTGCCCAATCTCTATGGGCAGGGGCGCCAGTATCTGGGATATGTGCTGCGACGATACCTGCTGGGTATGAAGACCAAGTGCCCCTTGGATCCCGGCATGAAGGGTCGATTCGTCCGAATCTACGCCTGGGCGTCGTTGGCCTGGCGGCTCCTCGTGTCGGTCAGCATCCTGTTGGCCGCAGCGGTCCTGTTTGAGGGGGCTGGCATCCTCCTGGCCGTGGGAACGGCAGCCGTCTGGTTAGGCCTGCTGTTGGTCCCGGCCGTCCAGTGGCTGCGGGGAAAATCGTTGCAGGCGCGGCCGAGGTGGTCGCGCGTTGCCATGTCGGTCCTCCTACTGGCGGGTATCGCCACGGGACTGGCATTCTTGCCAGAGCCGGGTGGCACCCGAGCGCCGGCCGTCGTTCGCTTTGCCGCGCAGGAAACCGTCCGAGCGCCCCATGACGGTTTCATCGAGGCCCTTTACTTCCGCCCGGGACAGCACGTCGATCCCGGGCAGGTCCTGGCCGAAGTACGAGATTCCGAACTCCGAGCGGAACTGCGGCAGTGGCGGATCGAAGAGCAGCAGTCGCTGGTCCGCAGCCGCGTCTATCAGATGGACCAGGAACTGGCCGCCATGCAGGCAGAGTCCGAGATGCGAATCGCACTGCGAGAACGAGCCGACGATCAGGAACACCGACTGAAGTCCTCGAAGGTCATCGCGCCGTGCAACGGTTCTATTATGGACCGCGACGTCCTCTCGCGTGTCGGATCGTATATCCGCGAAGGGGAGACCCTGGCAATCGTGGGGGACGAGGCCAACAAAGAACTCTACGTCAGCGTGGCACAGGACGACATCCAGCAGTTCCTCGAGCAGAATGGGAACGACGTCGACGTCTGGCTCCTGGCACCATATCCGCGGCGGCTGACGTGCCGGTTGCGTTCGGTGGATCCGCGAGCGATGCTCGACGTGACGGAGCCCGCCCTGAGTGGCCAGCATGGCGGACCGCTGGCCGTCCGCGCCGTTACGAGCTCGGACGAGTCGGAGGATCCCGAGGTCACTTGGGAACTCTTGGAACCGCGGTTTGAAGCGGTCGTGGGCCTGACTCGGGAACAAAGTGTGGCACTGCGAACCGGTCAATCCGCGACGGTACGGCTGGGGGTCTCGCGAGGCCGTCTGTGGGAATGGGCCTACCGCCGCGCCCGGGACTGGATCCGCGCCAGGCTCGGATCCTGATCCGGCGGCGATTGCCTGTCCCCCTGCCCCGCCATATAACCAAGGGCACGCCCACACCGGGCAAAGGGGTTGGCATGACCACGGGGCGGGACCCCCGATACTTGCGGGGAATCGAGTTCTTCAACGAGTGCGAGTTCTTCGAGGCCCATGAGGTCTGGGAAGAGCTCTGGCAGGAGCTGGAAGGCCCTGCTCGCCGCTATTATCAAGGGCTCATCCAGGCAGCCGTTTGCCTGCATCATTTCGGCAATGGCAATACCCATGGGGCCCGAAAGCTTTTTCACAGCTGCCGAGGCTATCTGGAACCTTACCTTCCCGCCTATGAGGGATTAGACTTGGAAACGTTCCTTCACCAACTGCAGCAGTGCTGCCAACCGATTCTGGAAGGTGGGGACGACGTTGCCATCGATCCAGAATTGATCCCCGAGATCCACCTGGAAGCGACCTGATCCGTGGCTCCGAGGCGCGCTGCCTTCTGACAACGTGAAACGATCCATGAGCGGAAGTGAGCCAGCCGAGTTTCGCGATGAGACGTTCTGCGGGACCACGCGACTGTTCCCGCTCCCCAATCTGGTCATGTTCCCCCATGTCATCCAGGCCCTGCACATCTTTGAGCCTCGCTATCGACAGCTGTTGGCCGACGCCCTGAAGAGTGACCATTTGATGTCCCTTGCGGTGCTCCGCCCGGATCCCCTCTCGGAAGGATCGGCGAAAGTGGGCACCGATGAAATGGTTTGCCTGACGCGCGTGATCTCGTGCACTCCCCAGCCGGGAGGGCGTTCCAACATCCTGGTGATGGGACTCCGTCGGGCTCGGATCGTGTGCGAGCTACCCCTCTGCCACGCTTATCGCGAGGCACGCGTGGAACTGGTCTCCGATCAATTCGATGGGTCCACCACGGCCTTGGCACGGCGGCGGCAACTGGCAGCCAGGCTCCTGGGGGCCATCCAGGGAATCGTCCATTCAACGGCCTGCGGCCATTTTCAGCTGGGTGAATTGCTCGGTGAGGCGCCCTGCCTGGGACTCCTGACCGACCTGCTCGGATACTCTCTCCCCTTGACGCTCGACCAAAAGTTAAGGCTACTCCACGAGCCTGACGTGGAGCGCCGCGCGAGCTGGCTCCTGGAATCGATGCTGCCTACGGTGAACGCACCAATGCCGGACACTCCTCGAACCGGAAAGTTCCCCCCCAAATTCAGTTGCAATTAGCTGTCTGGCATCCATGAATTCTTCCCCACGACACGAAGTCGACCTGTCGCGGATCGCCCAGGCGGTGCGCGAGATCCTGTCGGCGGTCGGCGAGGACCCCGATCGTGAGGGACTGCAAGAGACACCCGACCGCGTAGCCCGCATGTATGCCGAAATGTTCTCGGGCCTGCGGGAAGACCCCCGCCTTCACCTCCGAAAGTTCTTTTCAGAACCGTATGACGAAGTGGTGCTCGTGCGCGATATCAGCTTCTGTAGTATGTGCGAACACCACCTGCTTCCATTCCATGGACGGGCCCATGTCGGCTATATCCCAGACGGCAAAGTCGTCGGTCTCAGTAAGATCGCCCGTGTTGTCGAGTCGGTCGCCCATCGCCCACAGGTCCAAGAACGGATGACGGAATTGATCGCGGAACTCCTCGAATCCGAGCTCGATGCCCGCGGCGTGGCGGTTGTCATCGAAGCGACTCACAGCTGCATGACCATCCGCGGGGTCAAGAAGCCAGGCAGTCTCTGCGTCACCTCGGCCATGCGGGGCGTCTTTCGGTCGAATCTGTCGTCTCGGAGCGAGATCATGCAGCTGATCTACGGGGCCCGCCCTGGCGCGTAACACGTGACCCGGCACGGACCGCTTCCTCCTCCCCAATCCATGGCGGCTTCGCCAATCCCGAGGGGACGCGTGGGCAGGGCGAGCGGTAACACGTTGACCGATTTTCTACCGCAGATTCCGGAGTTCTGCGCTCTGTCCCCCACGCTTCGCTGTCCCCCACGCTTCGTGGGGAACAGGTTCAGACGTGCGGTACAACGAGCCCTCTTCCCCGAGTCATTCCCGGCCGCGTCACAAGGCGCGTCGCGGATCGGGCCCCTGCCCAACGCGTTAAAGTTTGCCGATTGGGCAACCGATAACGTCTGTGATGCCTCTGAGGCCTTCCGAAATCCGTGCAACGTTAATCAAAGCCAGCATTCAACTTAGGTCACTTTTGGCGCCACATTACAGAAACATTGACACAAACTAGTTAGCAGTAAAGACTTACGATGATGGCGTCCAACACGCTGGTTCCTGTTTGCACGGCAAACCTTGACATTAGTACTTACGCCATCTACTGTTGTAAACATTATGGGGTTGCCGTTGAGGATGCACCCGTGACCAAGAAAGAAATCGTACGGACGATCTCGGACGACATTGGTCTGACGCAGCTCAAGACCAAGGAAATCGTCCAGCGGACGTTCGATGCCATCATCGAGACGTTGGCCGAGGATCGGCGGATCGAACTGCGGAATTTTGGGGTTTTTGAGGTCAAGGAGCGTGCGGCCCGCAAGGCCCGCAACCCCAGGACCGGGGACAAGGTCAGTGTCCCTGCCAAGTTTGTGGTGACCTTCAAGCCCGGCAAGGAAATGGAAGAACGCGTGCGGCAATTGGCCATGAAGGCGGCCGCGCGAGTCGAGGGAAAGGCCGAGAACGGCAGTGTCGCGGGGCTTCGCCTCGTCGGCGATCCAGAGGATCTCGGCGGATCGGACGGAACCTAAGGGTCGCCGGAGACGGCACCAATCACGGAGGATGTGCGGCCATGCGGCGTATCGGTCGGTTGCTCATGCTGGCTGCCCTGTTGACGTCCTTCACGGGGTGTTTCCTGCCCATCTATTCGGCCGATCCCCAGCGTCGTGCCCGGCAGCTGTTGAACACGTCGGAGGACTTGCGGCTCTTTCTGGACGATTGGGAGCGGTTCTGGATGCTGGACCAGCCCAGCCACTTGACGCCCTACCGGACGCATGGCGGTGTGATTTAGTCGAAGCGGCCCTGCAAACGCCACTCTCCGTTCTGCAGATCGCGATAGATCCAAAACCGGCAGCCCCATTGGTCTTCGACCTGGTAGTAGTCTCGCCGTACCAGGCCGGTCCGCCACCATCCCGTTTCCAGGCGTTCGGGTCCCCAGGCGCGCTGGACGTGATGGGTCCCCCAGGCATCGCGAAATGTCTGGGGGGGTCCCTCGGGTGTTACGTCGGGAACCTCCAGGGGGGTAGCCACTTCTTGCAGATGGCAGGGCCATGCTCGGGGGGGAGTGTCCTCGTGGGGTCTCGTGGCTGGGCCACGTTTTTTCACAGCCGCGCCATGGGCAGCACGCGGCGGACGATGGCCCGTGAGTGGGATCCAGCGACAGGCCCGTTCCGGTAGCACTTCGGCCAACGGCTGGACCCCGAGAACGGCCTGGGGCCCCAAACGATTGCTGAGGGACTCCACCAGCTGACTGACGGACCGCGCGGGGGCCGGGCCCACCTCCCGCAGGCAATTCGACTGGACCGCGGTGATCGCCGCAGTCACGGTGGCCCGCAACTGAAGGTGGTGGACGGGTGAGCTCAATTCCTGGCGTTCCAAGGGGAGGTCGAGCAATCCACAGAACTGATCTGGGCGGATCGAGGGCTGGAACAGGCCGACCTCCAGGGATCGATGGGAATGATCCTGCAAGCGGAGTTCCAGTGTGAGGTGCAGGGCACCTTTTCCCTGCTGCCATAGCCGCTGGGCGAGTTCCTCGGCGAGCGACTGCAGGAACCCTTGCAGCTGCGATCGGCAGGTCGTGGGATATTCCAGGGAACAGCCGACCTCCAGTCGCGGGGCCTGGCGAAACGCGACCAGCGGCTCCGCCACCTGCCCCACCGCCTGATCCATCCGCCGGATCAGCGCATCCCCAAATCGTGTGGCCAGTCCCTGACGAGGCAGCTGCCACAACTGACGGATCCATGTCACTCCCAAGCCGTGCAGCTGTTCGATGGCAGGCGGGCTGAGCCGCAGGGATTCGACCGGCAGGTTGGCGAGTGCGGTGTGCAATTCCTCGGATGATACGAACCGTTGCCAGGTCTCGGGCGACTCCCCTTGCGGGCTGGCGCCCCTCGCGCGGCAGGGAATACCAAAGTGGGCGATGGCCCAGGCGGCGCCCCAGGTGGGCGCCACGGCCGCCTGGCCCCGAAGCCCACGGTGCCGGCAGTCCTGGAACAGCGCCTGGACCAGCCGCCGTTCCCCTCCCCAGCGAGGTGCCGAACCCGCGAGATCCAGCCAGAGGGCCGATGGCGGAACCTCCTCTTCCAGGCCCAGCGAGGGGCTGAAGGACTCCCAATCGCCCGCCAGGTCTTCCAGGGCCGCCCGATCGGCCAGGGGGTCATACGCCGCCCCGTGGAGGGGCCTCACTTTTTTCCCTCCGCAGGTCCGTGGTAACGCCAGGGCCTCCACCACAGGCATTCCCACCCGTACCCCCAGGTCCCGCGCGGACGACGAGGCATAGGCCACCACCTCGCCACGACGCGCATCGCGGACATGCAGAAGGATGGGTTGGTGTCTGAGGGCTGGCTGCGAGCGCAGCAGGCACTGGAGCGGCCACTGGGGAAACCATACACAAAGGAACCGAGGATCTTCGGGACGCATGGTACGGCCGTTGTGTCTTTGTCGCTGGTGAGGGAGTTCGGTAAGGGCCTCTCCGCATGACCATGGACATACGTTCATATTACATCGCAAGACGGCTTTCGACAACGTCTTCCGCTCATCTGGGAATTCCGCGGGAACTACGCTCGGTGGCGGATCGACGCTCCCCGTTGCTCATCTCGCGGAGCGAGATGGCTACGATCG